>Ga0272446_1001038_pt1 | contig 41607 bp, 28 predicted proteins | sample YNPCB0061_FD_194587 | JGI IMG/M metagenome (GOLD analysis project Ga0272446, IMG submission 194587) | Hot spring microbial mat communities from Yellowstone National Park, WY, United States - YNP-CB-006-1 | ecosystem: Environmental > Aquatic > Thermal springs > Hot (42-90C) > Sediment | place...
CCTGATGACGAGGGCTCCCCGCTTCTCAGCTTCTCCGCCGCTGCTTTGTCCAATGCCAGGGAAAAGCACGTCAGCATCCCCGCTGCGTAAATCAGCTTCCTCGACATGCGCAATTTCAGATTCCGGAGAACAGCCCCACTTCCCTGCCGGCTTCTCCGCTTGTAGGCAAAATCGACGGCCATGGTCCACCAGAACCGCGCAAAGTCATTCAACAGGAATCGCGGCACCGGCTGGGCCGCCCGCCAGTTGCGGAACGCCTCATCCTCGGAAAGGTACCGGCGCAAAACTCCGCGGATAACCCGATCATAAGCATCCCGGCGGCCGAACGGCAGGCTTTCGAGAAGCAAGAGGATGCGCCGGGTCGTGTTCTTGTTCGTGTCGTCCGGCCCGCCGATTTGGTGCAGCAATTCGTGAGCGAAGGCGAAATTCCCGAACGTCCCCTCTCGCCCGGGCTCCTTCTTGACAATGGGGTGCACTGCCTCTCTCACCCTGCAAGCCACGTCCCAGTGATCGTCGGCAGCGATGCCATCGACGAGCAGCGTCCAATCCAGGTCGCTGTGCGGCGTAAACTCGTACCGCGCCAGAGAGCCAAAGACGACGATGCTGTAATCCTCGGAATCGAACGCCGCATCCAGCGCCTTGCGTAATTCTCGATTGTGCAAGACGTGGTATCAGCAGCGTCGTGAATGGAACGCCACTTGCAACCGGGCCGCCGTTCCAGTTCGAACACCGATCGCAACGGATGGCTGGAGGTGTCGGCAGTCACGGTCTCCCCATCGCCTCTCGGGTTGAGTGGCCCGGAGGCGCTCCTCGGACACTTTCATCTTACGGCATGCGCGCCGGCCGCAAGCCAGCGGCGGAGGCTTCTGAGTCGGCACGTAACGGCGCGACGTTGGCGACAATGCAAGTTGGGGAGGCAGTGATCATGAAAGCCATTGCCGATGTGTGCATCATTCCGCTCGGCGTGGGGGCGAGCGTGTCGAAAGAGGTCACCGAGTGCGAGCGCATCCTGCGAGAGTCGGGCCTGAAGACCCGGCTCCACGCCTACGGCACCAACGTGGAGGGCGAGTGGGACGAGGTCATGGCCGCGGTCCGGCGCTGCCACGAGGCGCTGCACTCGATGGGCGTGCCGCGCATCTCGACCAGCATCCGCATCGGCACGCGCATCGACAAGGACCAGACCATGGAGGACAAGGTCCGGAAGGTCGAGGAAGGGCTCGCGGCAAAAGCAGGCGGCTGAAGGCGCTGCTCAGCGCAGCAAGTCCTGGCGGAACGCGCGCAGATCGGGCAGATACACATCCGGCTGCATGGCGGCCAGCTCCTCGCCGGAGACGACGCCGGTGCCCACGGCGATGATTTCCGCCCCCGCCTGGCGCGCTGCCAGCACGTCGTTGGGGTGATCGCCCACATAGACGACGCGGGCCCCTCGGGCCACCAGGCCGGCGCAGCGCGCCCGCGAGGCGGCCAGGCGGATCAGCGCGGCGCGCGTGCGGCCGTCCTCGGAGAACGCGCCGACGGTGAAGTACTCGCGCAGCCCGGCGCGCCGCATCTTCGTCCACGCGATGCGGGACAGGTTTCCCGTCACCAGCCCGCAGGGCACGCCGCCGCGGGCCAGGCGGCGCAGCAGGGGGCGCACGCCCGGGCAGACCTTGCGCCGGAGATCAGGACAAGTCCGGACATAAATGTTTTGGGCCGCGCGGCAGACTTCGTCGAGCAACTGCCGGGCGCGCGTCTTCGGGACGCCGCCGCGCGCGAGCATCACGAGCAGGATGTCCCGGTCGAGCATGCCGGCCACCGGGATGCCGTCGGTGGAGACGCGCACGCCGGCGACGCGCTCCACCGCGCGCTCCAGCGCCTGGCGGTGGTGCGGCCCGCTGCGGCGCAGCAGCGTGCCGTCGATGTCGAACAGGAAAAGAACACGGGCCGGCTCCATGCGCTTCCCCATCATAGCGGGCGCTACACTGAAACTGATGCAGGTGCTTCAGGCGGGGGGCCGCCATCTGGTCCGGCTGGAACTGGATCCGGACGTGCTCTGCCAGGCGGCGGAAGAGGCCGGTTTCACTGCCAGCGCGGAGGTGCGCGAGCGCAGCATCGTGCTCGATCTGGCCGCGCCGGACCGGCCGGGGCCGCTGCTGCTGTTCGACGGCGCCGACCCGTCCAACACCGGCTGGTTCGCGCGCTGCCAGTTCTATGTCGACGCGCGCAGCGGCGCCGTGATGCAGACGCCGTTCTTCCTGGCCAACCAGAGGGACGCCTCCGGCAAGCTGAACCCGCGCGGCGTGCGGTTGCAGATCCTCACCGAGCTGCCCCTGCATGCGCGCCTGCCCGGCAGGCAGCCGGTGACGGAGAAGGCGCTGCTGGCGGTGTATGTGGCGCTGTTGCGGGGCCTCGCGGAAAACGGCATCGCGCTGTGCGGCAGCGGCAGCGTGCAGCCGCTGGCCGGCCGCCTGGAGACGGCGCGCAAGTAGGGCCTAACGCAACACGCGCAGGATCGAGTTGGCATCGTCCGTCCACAGGTAGCGCCTGTCGGCGGCCGTGGCGGCGGGGCGGGTTGTGTCGACCACCATCCAGACGGCGGCCAGGGCCCCCGTGGCCGGGGCGGGCGGCGAGGACATCCGCGTGCAGGACAGGCGCGCATCGGCGGCCAGCGCGCGCACCACGGGCGCGAGGTCGGCATACTGGTTCGAAATGTGAAACGCCAGGACGCCCGCCGGGGCCAGATGGCGGAGGTAAAGGGCGAAGGCTTCGCGCGTCAGCAGGTGGGCGGGGATGGAGTCGCCGCTGAAGGCGTCGATGATCAGCACGTCGAAGCGTTGGGGCGGCTCGGCGGCCAGCGTCAGCCGGGCGTCGCCCTCGGCCAGCTCGATGCGGGCCGCCGAGCGCGCCAGATAGGTGAAGTAGCGGCGGCTGAAGTCGGCCACCATCGGGTTGATCTCGTAGAAGCGGAACACGTCGCCCGCGCGGCCATATGCGGCCAGCGCGCCCGCGCCGAGGCCGACAATGCCCACGCGGCGCGCCGGCCCGGGCCGGCTCAGCAGCAGCCCCGCCGCGCTGGACCGGCTGTAATAGGCCGTGGGCGTGTCCTCAAGCGGCGAGCCGACGAATTGCGAGCCGTGCAAGACCATCCCGTGCAGCATCTTCCTCAGCCGCGGCCTTTCCGCCGTGGCCGGCTCGTCCACCACGCGCAGGCTGCCGTAGAAGTTCCGCCCGGCGTCGACGAGGCCTGCGTAGTGGTTCCGGATCAGCGCAAGCGACGGGGTGGCGGCGAAGACGGCCGCCATCCACGCGGCTTGCATCGCCTGGCGCGAGCCGCGGCGCAGGCGCCACAGGCACAGCGGGGCGGCCAGCGCCATCAGCAGCGGCAACTCGAAATAGCCCTTGAGCAGCGACGGGATCGCCACGCCCGCCAGCAACGAGCCGAGCGCCCCGCCGGCGGCGGCATGCGTCCAGAAGCTGGTCAGGCGCTCCGGGCCGGGCCTGGCCGAGGCGAGCATCCCGTGGGCGAACAGGCAGACGAGGAACAGTCCCAGGCAATACAGGCCCACCTTGGCTGCGAACACGGCCTGCAAATCGAGAAACAGCAGCGACAGCGCCATGGCCAGCAACCCGATGAGGGCGTGGCGGGCCAGGCGCCGGTGATCCGGGAAATCCCGCGCGAAGGCGAGAACCCAGGTGAGCAAATAAACGAGCATCGGCGCGACCCAAAGCAGGGGCGCGGGCGCAACCACCTGCGTGATGTGCGCCGTGGTGGCCACCAGGAACGCCGTGCCGAGCGCCGCCCACGCGATCCAGGCCAGGCGCTCCCGCCAGCGGGCGCCTTCGATCAGCGGCCGGGGCGGCGCCGCCGGCCGCTTGCGCCACAGCAGCCACGCCGCCGCCACGAGCAGCGCCGCCTGCACGGCGAAGAGCCTGTCCCAGAGCCGCTGCAATTGCGACAGGCCCCAGGCCGGCTCAAGCGCAAACGGAAATGCGATCAGCGCCAGCGCGCAGGCGGCGTTCGACCATGCCGAAAGACGGTAAGGGCGCGCTTGCGGATCGAGCAGCGCCAGCCAGTGCTGGAGCAAGGGCGATGTGGTGGCGAGCAGCAGGTACGGCAGCCCGACCGACCCGGCCAGCGCGAGCAGCACATGGGCCGAGTCGCCTCCCGCCCGCGGCGGCACGCGCGGCGCCAAGAGGCAGACCAGCGCGAAGGCGGCATGAACGGCGGCCTGGGCGCGCGGCTCGAGGCGGCGCGCCATGACGTGCGCGTAGAAGTAACCGAGCAGCAAAACTGACTGGAAGAAAAGGAGGCACGCGGACCAGACCGCCGCCGAGCCGCCGAACAACGGCAGCAGCGCCTTGCCCGCCATGGGCTGGACCAGGAACAGCAGAAACGCGCCCAGCACCACGGCCGGACCAATCAGGAGCATGCGCTCCCATTCTATCGGGGCGCTCCCGCGGCGCGCCGCGCCGGTTCGCAATATACTGGCGCGCATGAAGGCATTCGGCATTCTGGCCGCTGCGGTCCTGCTGGCGCCGCTGGCGGCCCAAACGCGCAAGAGCATTTTGCTGATCACCGACGCCGAAGGCGTGGCGGGCATCTGCCGGCAGGAACAGACCGACCCGAAGGACCCGGAGCTGCGCGCGCTGCTGACCGGCGAGATCAACGCCGCGGTGGAGGGGTTCCTCGAGGGCGGCATCGAAGACGTTTATGTATGGGACGGGCACGATGGCAGCGCCACGCTTTCGGCGCTCACCATCCACCCGAAGGCGCGGCTGATCCTCGGCGGGCTCGGGCGCACGATGACGCTCGAGCGCGGCTACAGCGCGGTCGGGTTCCTCGGCCAGCACGCAATGGCCGGGGTGCGCGCGGGCATCATGGCGCACAGCTACAGCTCGCTGGGCATCCAGAACCTGCGCATGAACGGCAGAAACGTGGGGGAAATCGGGACGCGCGCTGCGCTGGCCGGCGCGTTCGGCGTCCCGGTGATTTTTCTCTCGGGCGACAAGGCTGCCGCGGAAGAGCTGAAGTCCATCGTGCCGGAGGCGGAAACGGTGGCCGTGATGGAAGGGCTCGCGCGCCACGTCTGCATCTCCATGTCGGCGGAGATGTCGCGGCAGGCGATCCGCGCCGCGGCGCGCCGCGCGGCGGCGAAAATCGGCCAGGTGCCGCCTTACAGGATCGCCGGCCCGGTGACCATCGAGATCGAATACACGACGCGCAACTCGCTGCGGCTGGACGCGGCGCACGCCCTCGGCGGCGAAGTCGTCGACGACCGCACGATCCGCTATCGCGGCGCCGATTTCCTCGACGCGTGGACCCGCGCCCGGCTCTGGTGACCGCGCGCCGCGGGGCCTACTTCGGCAGCGAACCCGGGATCCGCGCCAGCCGGTTGATCTGGCGGATCACGATGAAAATCGCCAGCGCGATGATGAAGAACTGGATCACGTTGTTGAGGAAATTGCCGTAGGTGAGCACGGCCGCGCCGGCCTTGCGCGCCTCCGCCACAGTGGCGTAGGTGTTGCCATCGAGGGCGATGAATTTGTCTGCGAGGTTGACGCCGCGCGTCAGAAGCCCGATCAGCGGGTTGATCAGGTCCTCCACCATCGAGTTGACGATCTTGCCGAAAGCGCCGCCGATCACGACGCCAATGGCGAGGTCGATCGCATTGCCCTTGAGGGCGAATTCCTTGAATTCCTGGACGAATCCCATAGCCGCATCAGTATAACCGGGAACGCGGCCCGGCGCTACAACTCGCCCCGCGCCAGCAGGCGTTTCTCCTCCATGTCGAACTTGCGGCCCAACCAGCGGCGGGCGAGGCGCGCCTCGAAGGACGAAGGCGCCGTGCGGATGGCGTTGCGATAGGCGGCGAGGGCTTCCTCGCGCTTGCCCAGCAGATCCAGGCACTGGCCGAGCCGCAGCCAGCTGGTGACGGCGGAGTTCGGGTCCAGATGATCCGCCGCGGCGGTGGCGCGGCGCAGATGGACGATGGCGGCCTCCGGCTCGTCGTACCAGAACAGCAGATTGCCGCGGGCGAACTCGATGCGCTCGAAGGGGAGGGAGGCGAAGCCGGGCGCGCCGCTGCGCTTGAGCTCCTCGATCCGGTCGAATGTTTCCAGCGCCTCCTGCTTGCGGCCGAGGTCGGAGTACATCTGCGCCAGCTCGAACAGCAGGAGGAAGTTGCGAGGGTAGCGTTCGAGCAGTTCGAGGATGATCGGCACGGCGTCCTGCGGGCGGCGTTCGCGGCGCGCAACGACTCCGAGAAGGATTTTGGCATCCACCTTGTTCAGAGTCCCCTTCTCGGCCACAAGCCGGACGGTGCGGATGCCGCGCTGGCGGTCGCCCCGGAAGCCGATCAGGAAGCCGAGCGTGCGGTAGTGCCAGGGGAGGGAGCCGACGATGTAGTCGTGTACGCCTTGCAGCATGAGGGCGTCGATGTTGGACGGGTCCAGCTCCGCAACGCGGTTGTGGAGCTTGCGCGCGTCGGTGATGTCGCGCAGCGCGTCGAGCCAGGCGCGGCGGACGAGGAAATTGTAGGTCCCGCGGAAGCCCAGGGCCACGCCGCGGGCGTAGAGGGCGGACGTGTCGTTGGGGTTCCTGGCGAGCGCTTCGGAGGTCAGCGAAAGCGTCTGGCCGATGGCGCCGGAAAACAGCCGCTGCTCTTCCGGCGTTGGCTCCATTTTCGGCCGCCGCAGGAAGGGGTTGCCGCCGGTGACCAGCTCGGTTTCCAGGGCGCCGGCGCGGAACATCATCTGGAAAAGCACCGCCTGGGCGAGGTGGTTGTGGCGGTGCGGGTCGCGCGGGGCGGCGGCGATGGCCTTCTGAAACAGCGCGATGGCCTGCGGGTATTCGAGGTTGTAGAAATGATCGAAGCCCTTGGCAATGAGCGGGTCTTCATACTGCGCGAAAGCCAGCGCCGCCAGCAGGAGAACCGTCATGCGGCAGCCTCCAGGCGGCGGATCGCCCAGAGGGCGTGCTCCCGCACGGCATCATCTTCGAGCGAAGCCAGGCGGCGGAGCGCAGGAAGGTAGGAAGGATCGCCCGAATTACCCATCGCCGTGGCGGCGTTGCGCAGCAGCCCCGAGTAGCGGGCGCGCCACAGCGGCGTGCGGCGGAATCGGGCGCGGAATTGCCCGGGCGTCAGGGAGGCGAGCTCGGCGAGGTCAGGATCCGGGTGCAAGGGTTGAAATTCCGGCATCAGGGTGAACGGCGCGCGGCGGTTCCACGGGCACACCTCCTGGCAGATGTCGCAGCCGAAAAGAAGCCTGCCGGAAGCGGCGCGGGCCTCCGGCGGCAGCGGGCCGCGCTGCTCGATGGTCCAGGTCGAGATGCAGAGGCGGGCGTCGAGCCGGTAGCGGCCGTTGCCGGCGGGAACGAGGGCCTGCGTCGGGCAGGCGTCGATGCAGCGGCGGCACGTGCCGCAGCGGTCCGGCGGGGGCGCCTCCGGCGGCATTTCGAGCGATATCAGCACTTCTCCAAGGAAGAACCACGAACCCAGGGGCTGGTTGATCAGGCAGGTGTTCCGGCCGATCCAGCCAAGACCGGCGCGGCGCGCCAGCGAACGTTCGAGCAACGGGGCCGTGTCCACGCAGATCCGGTGGTCAAAGGCGCCGAGCTCGGCTTTCATCTCATCCACCACGGATTGGAGCAGGGCGCGGAGCACGTCGTGGTAGTCGCCCGCGCCCCAGGCATAGCGGGAGACCGAGTGGCGCGCCGGGCCGCGGCTGTTGTACAGCAGCCCGACGCAGAGCACGGAGCGGGCGGAAGGCAGCAGGTGGCGCGGGTCGGCACGCAGCGCCGCCCGGCGGTCGGCCAAATACCCCAGCGGTCCCGCCAGCCCGTCTGCAACCCATTGCTGGTAAACGGGAAAATCCTCGACAGGCGCAGCCGGGGCCACGCCTGCCAGCGGGAACCCGGCACGGCGCGCAGCAGCCAGGAACACGGCCTTGGCACGAGCGGGATCAGCCACAACAGCTCCCTCGATCATCGTACTATGCGGGGCGGCGGAAACCGTTGACCCCCGCGGATTCCCCATCCAGCCCCCCGCCGCTACAGTTCAATGGATAAGTTTGGGCCTCTGGCCAAGGATTGCCTACAATATGGGCTGAGAGAAAAGTGTCTCCGCAAGCAGGACTTGGGAGACGCCACGCCGAGTGAGACATCTGGCGCAAGACCAGAAAGAGTCCGACACCTGGAGACAAGGACAACGATGCACAAACCGATCAAGTATGTGGAAAAGGCCGTGACGCTGGCGGCCAAGGCCATCTGGCCCGTTTTCGACACGTTGAATTCGATCAAGCCGAACCCCAGCTTCACGCCGAAGTGGTCGGACAAGCCGCTGCTGAAGTCGTGGGAGAAGATGAAGCCGCCGCTGGGGTGGCCGCGCGAGACGGACTCGCTCTGCCCCAAGTGCATCCCGGAGATTCGCAAGGAGATCCTCGACGGGAAGAAAGACGTCAGCATCCTGGTCAATGAGCGCCCGGGAGAAATCAAGGCGAAGATCATCGAGCGCGACGGCAAGATTCTGATGGTGAAGGATTGCCCGATCCACGGGCACTTCGAGGACGTGATGTCGATCGACCCGGCCTTCTTCCGCCACCTGGAGGAAGTCTTCCCGGGCCGCGACATTCGCGCCCACAACGACGAGGACCTGCACCGGCACGGCTCGTCCACCATCACGCACGGGCGCGGTTCGGTGCTGACCATCGACCTGACCAACCGCTGCAACATGATGTGCGACCCGTGCTTCATGGACGCCAACCAGGTGGGCTTCGTCCATGAGCTGACATGGGAAGACATCAAGACGCTGCTCGACAACGCGCTGAAGATCAAGCCGCGGCGCCAGATGTCGGTGCAGTTCTCCGGCGGCGAGCCCACTTTGTCGCCGTACTTTCTGGATGCGGTCCGCTACTGCCGCAAGGTGGGCTACAACTCGGTGCAGGCGGCCACCAACGGCATCGAGTTCGCCAAGAGCCCCGAGTTCGCCCGGGCGGCGGCCGAAGCGGGCCTGCGTTACGCCTATTTGCAGTTTGACGGCATCGGCAACGCCGCCAACTCCCACCGCGCCGTCGGCAACCTGTTCGACGTCAAGCTGCGGGCGATCGAAAACCTTTACAACGCCGGCGTCGACATCGTGCCGGTGATCACGATCATCAACGGCATCAACAACGAGCAGGTCGGCCGCGTCATCCAGTTCGCCCTCGACAACCCGAAGAAGATCTCGTTCCTCAGCTTCCAGCCTGTTTCGTTCACCGGGCGCGACGAGGGCATCAGCGACGAGCGCCGCATGGCGCAGCGCTACACGCTGAGCCATCTCGCCCACGACGTGAAGAACCAGACCGGGCTGGGCGAGCCGGTGCGCGACTGGTACCCGATCTCTTTCATGTCCACCTTCACTGATTGGGCTGATCTGGTTCACGGGCCCAGCGCGCAGTGGGGCCAGCTGAGCTGCGGCTGCCACCCCAACTGCGGCGTCGGCATGGCGGTGATGGTCGACAAGGAGACCAAGGAAGCCGTTCCGGTGACGAAGTTCCTGAACGGGGACCGGCTGGCCCGCGATGTGGCCCGCGTCAACGACGCGGCGCGGGGCAAGTTCCTCTCGGTGCTCGGCATGGCGCTCGCGCTGATGCGCAACTACGACCCGTTCCAGGCGCCGACCCACTTCCGGCTGACCGACCTGTTGATGAAGTTCGACAAGACCTTTGGCGCCACCGGCCGGAATTACGGCAAAGTGAGCGGCGACCGCACCATGGAAGACATCCAGAAGCGGCGCGCCGACCGCTGGAACTTCCTCTTCATCGCCGGCATGTGGTTCCAGGACCTGTTCAACTACGACTTCCGCCGCACCGAACAGTGCATCATCCCCTACGCCACCCAGGAAGGCGAGATCAGCTTCTGCGCCTACAACACCGGCGTGGGCTGGCGCAACATCGTCGAGAAGATGCACATGACCGCCACGCTGACGAAGTGGTATGAAGAGCACGGGCGGCATGAGATCTTCGCCGGCAACAAGTCCGTGAAGCTCAACTCGACCGAGCACCACCTGGTGCTGCGCGACGAAATCGTCACCAAAGAGCGCCAGACCGACCTCGACCGGCTCGGCATCGCCAAGACCGCCCGCGAGGAAAAGCTGCGCGAGCGCGACATGAAACTGAAGATGCAGCAGCAGGCCGAGCATGAGCGGATGATGGCGCTTTACCGCAAGCACGTCCTGAAGGAGCCCGACACCGGCCTCGTGCAAATCCAGGGCATCGCGCCTGCGGCTCCGGCCAAGGAAAAGCAGGAAGAGACGGCCGGTGCGCTGGGCGACTGAAGTCCCTGGCAACGGCCTCGGACGACCTCATTCGGTGTGAACCCTGAATGCCGGCTGGCTCCTGCGGGGGTCAGCCGGTTTTTTGTTCCACGCTCGCAAACTGCGCCGTGATTCCGTGCCGGGGTTCTGCTCATCCGATGGTCGGCCAATGTCCCGCCTTACGGGTGCCGGGGCGCCGGGTCATGGATCGCGCGCGGGGCCCCCGCCACGCCTTGGCCCAGTTTCAGGCTGCGTTGCCAAGTGCTGGATCGGACTGCTGATGAGACAGCAACGGCGGGGGAACAGCGAAGCCGAGGGCGCCCGGAGCTGTGCCCGATCAGTCTCGCCTGGAGGCGTTTTCCGCGCCGGCCCGCGCCCCGGCCGGTTCCCGGGCTTCTTGCGAGCGGGAACCTCCCCTGCACCGCTGGCGGGGCAGGCAGACTGAGTCCGCAACACTCCTTCTCCCCGCACAAGCGGAAGGGAGCAGCCGGATTGTTTCGTGCTTGCCGGATGCGTGACCCGGCGATCGCCGAGCGGGGCCGGCGCGCAAGCCGCGTCCCATCTTGACGGTTCAAGCCGGCAGACGGGCGGCGCAGCGCCTTCAGGGCAGCACCGCCCCGGAATCCGGGGGGCCGGAGAAGTCAAAATCGCGAGCCGTGGTCTGCGCGGACAGCGGACACCCGCCGGCCCCGGCGCGGCCAGCGCCGGTAAAATAAGCGGAATGAAGGGCGGCGTCAGCTCTTCAGGCCGAAATACTCTTCGGCGAGCTCCGGCTTGACCTCCATCGCCTTGGCCCAGCACTGGCGGGCCTCCTCTGCCCTGCCGGTGCTTTCGAGCACATAGCCCAGGCCGACCAGCGCTTCGGCGAAGTCCGGCTTCCACTCGAGCGCCTGCCGGTAGAGCAGCTCGGCCTCCTCCTTCTGGCCCAGTTGTTCGTGCAACAAAGCGGCGTTGTAGAGGGTTTCCGGATCGCTGTGGCCGGTTTCGATGAGTCGCTTGTGGTATTGCAGGGCCGCCTCCAGCTGGTTCTGCCGGAGAGCGTTGACCGCAGCGGCCCGGAGAGCGGTGTCCCAGTCCGGCTTGAGGGCCAGGGCCTTTTCGAAAGCCTCTGCCGCCGCCTCGTACTGGCCGGCCTCGTGGCAAGCCAGGCCGAGGTTGAGGAAGGCTTCCGGCCAGTCGGCCTTGGCGGCAACGGCGGCCCGGTAGGCGTTGGCGGCTTCCGGGTAAGCCTGGCGGTCGAATTTGAGATTGCCCAGGCGGAACCAGGCATCGGCGTTGGAAGGCTGGCGCAGGGCGAGCACCTCGAGCAAGGCCTCGGCATCCTCCTTGCGGCCGGCCTTTTCGTGGATTCCGACAGCGAAAAGGTAGAGATCCGCGGCGCCGGGGCAGGCTTCGATGCCGCTGCGGCAGGCCTCCAGGGCTTCTTCGTCCCGCCCGAGTTCGAGCAGGATTTCGGCAACCCGGATGTGCGCCTCGGTGAGGTCGGGTTGGCGGCTGAGGGCCTGGCGATAGGCATCCAGAGCCGCTTCGAGCTGCCCCTGCTTGCGCAGGCACAGGCCGAGATTCATCCACCGGTCGGCCGGCCGGCCATCACGTTCCACGAGCCATCGCAGGTGTTCCGCGGCCGTGCCGAAATCTTCCTTGAGCCAGGCGGCGTAGGCGGCGGCCTCATGCGCCGCCTCCGAATCCGGATGAAGCTCGATCAGCTTGCGGCTGCACTCGGCCAGCCGGTCGCTGTCTTTCTGCTGGCGGTAGATCGTGATGAGGTTGACCAGCGCATCGGCGCCGTGAGCCGGATCCGCGACGAGCGTCTCGTAGATCGCGACTGCCTGATCCAGCTCGCCGGTCAGTTGAAGCGCCACAGCCCGGCCAAAGCGCGCGTCGGCGTCCTCGGGATGGCGCTCAAGGTAGCGATCCAGGCTTTCCAGGGCTTCTTCCGCCTTGTGCAGCCGAAGCTGGCAAAGGCCAAGCCCCAGCAGAGCGGCGTCATTGCCGGGATCGGAGCTCAGAATGCCCTGAAACTGGTCGGCCGCCTCAGCCCACCGGCCCGCCTGCTGCATGCACTGCGCCCAGGCCAGCTTCGTATGCACGTCCCCCGGGGAAAGACTGTGATAGCGATCCCAATCGGCCAGCGCACGGGCGGCCTCGCCGACCTCCATCAGGAGCATGGCCCGCACACGGTATGCAGGGGCATAGGCTGGCAGCCGCTCGACCAGGCGGGTGAGCTCGGCCACCGCCTCCTCCTTTCGGCCGAGCAGGTGCAATGCCCCGGCCTTGCCCAACTCGGGGGGGATCCGCCCGGGTTCAGCGGCGGACTGGCTCGCGTTTTGCAGTTGCTCATTCCACTCCGACATAGGTTCTTCTCCGATCCGCATGACTGACTTTGTTAACCTTCTTTGCCGGCCCGGAAACCGATCGGCTTCCGGTCTCCAGCCCCAGTTTGAATGGCCTTGGCCGCCGGGAAGCGGCAATACAGGTGTGGCAACCGGAGGCGCTCCCGGCGGAAAGCGGCCGGCTCAGGAGCGGCCGGCCATGTCCTGAAGATCTCCGCCAAGGTTCTTCGCCAGAATGCCGGCTGAAACGCCGCCGTCTCCAGCCGGGAACCAAACTCGCGAGGCAGGGAGGCGAATTCCTCCCACCGCTCCGGTTGGCAAGCCGTCGATGATGTGCTCTGGACCGGAGATAGACCCCGTGCCGCTGCGGCTCCCGGTTTCTTTGGTTTCCACCCGGTTCGCCCCTGAGACTGCCCGACCGGTCCGAACTGCATCACTGGTCCGGCGATTTCGCCGGCAGTGCCACTGCGCACCCGGTCCCGCGGCCGCCCTGCGGCTATTGGCGTGGCTGCGAACCACAGGCGCAAAGGCCAGCCGGACCGCTGCGGCGGCGTCCCGCCCTGCCACGGAATGCACGGGCGGGAAGGCTTGGGCACCCTGGCGGCGGTCTGTTCGCGCCCGCATCCCGAGGTTTCTTTCCACAGTTCTTCACCGCCGCCCCGCGCAACCAGGCCAGGACGCCGCGCGGGATTTTCCGCAGGCGGCAACGGGCGCAAGAGGAAAGAACTGTCTGGCCAAAACATGCCCAAATGCCACTCAAACGCAGAAGACCGCACGGCGGGCGCCGCGGGCGCAACCTCTGGCTTTTCGTGCCACCCGCCGTTCCGCGAATGTGCAGAGGCCGCCGGACTTTGCCCGCAGATGCGAGCCGGGGGCAGATCCAGAGGCCCGGATCGCAAAACCTGCAATGCCGCCTGAAATCCCGGGAGCCTGAGGCTGCCCAAGGCCACATCGAAGGAGGAGGCCAAAGGCCTTCCGGTCCAGGAAAGAACGGCCACAGCCGGCGAGATGCGCTCCGACGGGGCAGGCAGCGGAGTCACCGCGTAAGCGCGCTTCCCGAACCTTTCCATGCGGGCGTGCGTCCGCAGTGGCGGCATCATCGCGAGGAGATGCGTCGCCGCCCACCCGCTCCAGCCTGCGCCTGAACCGGGAACGGATCCAGTCTCAGCCCGGCTCGGAGATGCAAGAGGCTGGTGCATGGAACACGGCTTCGGCAACGCTCGCAGAGCGCCGCTGGCAGCCTGGCCCGGAAGTCCGATCAGCGAACCTGCGGCAGGAACGGGACATGGCGCCGCAGCAAGCAGGTAGCTTCCCGACCAGCGATGGTCTCCTGTGGCGGGAGCGCCGATGGGTGGCCGAAGCATCGCCAGGCCATGGCCGATTCGGGCGGAGCGCAAATCCAGAGGCTTGGCGGGAGATACCGCCTGCACCGCCGGAGCGGGTGCCGCCGTCTGCGGGAAGTGACAGCCGATTGTCCACCCGTTTTGTGGAGCCGGACCGAGTCCTGCTTCCCACACTGCGTCTTTTCCGGACGCGGTTGCGCGGGCCGGAAGGATTTGCCATGCGGGAAGCCGGGCGCGCAGGCGGGACAATTCGCCCTGCACAACCGGAGGAGAAATGCGCGAGGGGCCAAAGCCGGTGGATGGCTCGACGGAACCATGGGCAGCCTTCCACTGCTCCGGGAGGCCGAGGCGAGAAGCGCCGGCCCTCTCCGTTGTCTTCATCTGCGGCGCCGACCGCTGGACGTCGCGGCTCAGCCGATGCGCACAGACCTGGAGATGACCCGATCCGGCAGAAGCAAACCAGACGGCCGCAGCCCCTCCGGAGGTCTGCCAAGCAGCGCCGGGTTTCAGGAGAACAGGGCGCGCGGTTCCTGTGGGCGGTATGGAAACCCGGAGCGCTACCGGCCGGACGAACAGGGCACAAGTGACAAGGCCGGTTCTCGCCTGGAGCGCCACGCCGGGCAGGCGAGGCGGGGTCCACAGCACGGTCTTCCACCACGTGTCCGGGCGACGGGGCGTGGTCATGGCGGCGCGACTTGCATCATAGCGCTCGCCCTGCTCAAGCTCCACCCGTGGGTGCTCCAGTTCTCCCATGACCATCCGGATTGCCCGGCATGGCCGATGGAGCGACATCCTGCTTTCCGGCTCCGTCCACGACGGCTCGGCACAGCCGCAGGCGCTAGGCGAGGGGCGAACCCCGATTCGCGGCAGAGAACCCGGTTTGCCGGGCTTGTGCCCGGTGCGCGGCAGCCTGGCTGTTCCCGCAGCCGCCAGCGGCAGGAGCGTTTCCCGCCATGATTCCGGAAGCGAGCTTCGCCTGAGTCCTTCGGAGGCGGAAGGCTGCGCCTGAGGGTTCCCTGTTTGTTTCGGAGGCCGAATGGTGATCTTTGTCGATTCCGACCTGAGTTTCGACCCGCCACCCTGCCTGCGGTATTTCTTCACGCGCTCCAGGAACAGTTCCGCCTGCTGGCGGCGGTGCTGGCGCTCATGCAACCCGGAGCAGAATTTGTCCCCCCTCAGGCGCGCCAGCAAGGGCAGGGGCTGGCCGCACCAAAGGCAGGCGCCGCGCGCGTCGGCTGCGCGACCCTTGGGCTCGGCGGCGCCTTCCTCGGGATTGGCGGCAGGAAACATCGGGGGCGCCACCCCGAAGCGCTCCTGGAGCCGGCTGGCGTCGGCGTGCTCCGCCGAGCAGTAGCCCCCGTGGCGGCGCAGCACCTCCACAGGGAAAACTCCCTTGCACCAGGCGCAACGATCTGTAGCCCGTTCTGCCACGGCTACCTGATTGTTCGGCGGTTTCCGGCTGAGAGATTAGCCCGCCGGTAAGGAAAATTCCGCGCCGAACACAGGTGTCGCACCGAGACTCGCGATAGAATACGCCCATGAAACCGCTTGCGACACTGCTGCTGCTGGCTTTCCCGCTTCACGCCCAGGCGCCGGAGGCGCGCATCCGGATCGATACCGACCGCAAGATCGGCGAGGTGCACCCCCACCTGTTCGGCAATTTCGCCGAGCATCTGGGACGCTGCATTTACGGCGGGATTTACGAGGAAGGCAGCCCGCTTGCCGACGAAAACGGCTACCGGAAGGACGTCATGGAAGCGGTCCGCGGGCTGGGCGTCACGGTGCTGCGGTGGCCGGGCGGCAACTTCGCCTCCGGCTACCATTGGAAGGACGGAATCGGGCCGAAAGACCAGCGTCCAGTCCGGCCGGACCATGCCTGGGGCGATCTCGAGCCGAACCGCTTCGGGACGGATGAGTTCCTGCAATACTGCGAGCGGTTGGGCGTGGAGCCTTACATCTGCATCAATGCCGGGCTGGGGACGATCGATGAGGCGCGGGAGTGGGTGGAGTACACGAACGAGTCGCGCCGGACGTATTGGGCCGAGCAACGGCGCAAGAACGGCCGCGACAAGCCTTACAACGTGAAGTACTGGGGCCTCGGCAACGAGATCGACGGCCCGTGGCAGCTCGGCCACAAGAACGCTGAGGACTACGCGAAGTTCGCCCTGGAAGCGGCCAAGGCGATGCGCCGGGTGGACGAATCGATCCGGCTGATCGCCTCCGGCTCGTCCAACTTCGGCCCCGGGGCCGACTGGATCGCCTGGAACCGCACAGTGCTTGAGCGGCTGCGCGGCGAGATCGACTACATCAGCCTGCACACCTACATCGGCAACCGCGAAAACAATCTCGAGAATTTTCTCGCCGCCTCGGCCGATCTCGACCAGCGGATCGAAATCACCGAAGGCCTGATCCGCGCCGCCCTGGCGGGCCGGCGATCCGCGCGCCCGATCCACATCGCCTTCGACGAGTGGAACGTGTGGTACCGCACGATGGGCCGGTCGGAGTTCGAGACCGGCGCCACGCGGCTGGAAGAGATTTACAACTTCGAAGACGCGCTCGCCATGGGAATGTTCTTCAATTCCTTCTTCCGCCACGCGCACATCGTGAAAATGGCCAACCTGGCGCAGCTCGTCAACGTCATCGCCCCGATTTTCACGAACAAACAGGGCCTGTTTTTGCAGCCGATTTACTTCCCGATCGCCGAGTACGGCAAGCAGAAAGGCAACCTCGCGCTGGACGTGCTGGTCGAATCGCCCCGCTACAAGGCGGGCGGCCGCGGCGAGCTGAACTACCTTGACGTCAGCTCCACCTGGGACCCGAAACGCCGCGCCCTGTACGTCAACGTGCTGAACCGCAGCGCCACGCGCGACATCCTGACCCGGATCGAAAACGTGGAAGGGCGGCTGGCGCCGGCGGCCGACATCTGGCAGATGTACCACGAAGACCTGAAGGCGACGCACACCTTCGGCGACGACCGGCGCGTGCGTCCGCGCACATGGCAGGAGACGCTGAAGCTCGAGCGGAACGGCTTCAGCTACCGCTTCCCGAAACATTCGCTGACCATTCTGAAGCTCTCCGTCGAGCCGTAGCGGCGCCGCCAGGAAATCCTCTTGCGCAGCGCGCGCGAACGCCGCCGGCAGGCGGCTCGCGCGCCCGGCGCCTGCCTTGGCGCGGGGCAATGCGCCGGGCTTCCAACACAACGCAGGCAGCGATGTTGACACACTGCGGAGGCTGTGGTAACAAAATTCCCATAGCCGCGTCCGGGCGGTGATCCTTCTGGAAAGGGGCGATGCAATGAAATCGCTGCTGTTTTTGCTATTGACGGCGGGACTGTGCGCGCTGCCGGCGGCGGCGCAAACCGGGACGACGCGCATCTCCGGCACGGTTCTGGATGCAAGCGGCGCGGTGGTGCCGCGCGCCACGGTGACGTTGACCAACGACGCGACGGGAGTCACCGAAAGGCAGGAGACCACCGAAGCGGGGCTGTACTCGTTTCCCTCCGTGCCGGCGGGAACCTACACGCTGCGGGTGGAGGCGCCGGGCTTCCGCACGGCGGTGCGCGGGGGCGTGGTTTTGCAGGTCAACACGCCGGTCACGCTGGATGTGTCGCTGGAGGTCGGGGCGCCGACGGAGAGCGTGGTGGTGAGCGCCAGCGCGGAGATGTTGCAAACATCGAGCGCCACGCTCGGCAACGTGGTCGAGCAGCGGGCGATCGTCAACCTGCCGCTGAACGGGCGCAACCCGCTCACGCTGCTGATGTACGAGCGCGGCGTCACGCAACGCTCCGGCAACACGGTCACGGTGAACGGCGCCCGGCCGACAGCCAACAACGTGACGATCGACGGCATCGAGGCCAACGAGTCTTCCTATTCGAACCCGACGAACAACATCTTCCGCCTGAACCCGGACAACGTGCAGGAATTCAAGGTGACGACGCTGAACCCGACGGCGGAGGAAGGCCGCAACTCGGGCGCCAACATCGCCATCGCCACGCGCTCCGGAACCAACGAGTTCCACGGGACGCTGTTTGAATACTTCCGCAACACGGCGCTGAACGCGCACGAATTCTTCGCCAAGGCGCAAGGACAGGCCAAGCCGGTCATCCAGCTCAACCAGTACGGCTTCGAGCTGGGCGGCCCGGTAAAGAAGAACCGCACGTTCTTCTTCGGCAGCTGGCAGGGGCAAAAGGTGAACTTCGCCGACCCGATCGACAAGGCGTTCGGCGAGTCGGTGGACCTGTACACGCCGTCGGCGCTGAACGGCGTGTTCCGCTATTGGGTGGCGGACCCGGCCAACCCGCTGGTCATCGGGGGGCAGAAGATCACCCAGAACACGCCGCTGCTGGTGGACCCGGCCACCGGCAAGTACGCCCCCGGCGTGCGCGACTGCCAGGGGCCGGGCGACACGAACTGCATCGCTTCCTTCAACATCTACGCCGCCGACCCGCTTGGCCGCGGCATGGACGCGCTGGTGAAGTCGGTTCTCGGCCGCTATCCGGCGCCGAATGCTTACTCCTCCGGCGACGGCCTGAACACGGGCGTTTATGTGTGGAACACACCGTTCCGGATCCGCGGCCCGCATTACATGGTGCGCGTCGATCATCAGCTGTCATCGAAACACTCGCTCTTTGCGAGATACCTCGGGGCCGACCAGCAGACGCTCGGGGGGGACCCGTTGAACGGCCGCCCGGCCGTGCTGCCCGGCTTCCCGCCGCGCGGCGAGGTGTTCCGGCCCGCCAAGAACCTGGCCATCGGCATCCGCAGCGTCCTGTCGCCGCGGGTGGTGAACGAGCTCACATTGGGGCTGGCGCGCTTCTCGTTCCTGTTCACGCAGGGCGAGGCCAACCCGGATTTCCCCAACCAGCCCCGGTTCACTTTCAACAACTCCGACGTCGATTACACCTCCAACCCGCGCACCTTCCGCGCGGTGACCACGCCGCAGATCGTCGAAAACCTGAGCTTCATTACCGGCAGACACGTTTACCGGTTCGGCGCCAACATCCGGCTCTACCGGCACAACGACCAGCGGGGCGACGTCGGCGGCACGAGCCTCGTGCCTTCCATTTCGCTCTCCCGCACGACGCGCCCGCCGGCCGGTTTCAACCTGCCGGCGGTGGCCACCTCCACCCGGCCGGGCATCTCCTCTGTGGACCTGAACCGGCTGCAAGGCATGATCAACGACCTGCTCGGCATTCCCGCCGGATTGACGCAGGTGTTTCTCGGCGACCTGAAGAGCGACGCGTTCCTGCCCTTCCAGACCGGGCCGAAGAGCGTCACGCTGTGGGCGCAGGGCCAGCGGCTGAAACAATACAACTTCTACGCGCAGGATGAGTGGAAACTGCGTCCGAACCTGACGATGAATTACGGCGTGCGCTGGGAGATCAACCTGCCGCCCACCGAGGCCGGAGGGCGCGTCTACGTTCCGGACCGCATGATCGACGGCCGCGACGGCCCTGTGACGTTCGTCCCCGCCAGGCGCTGGTACCAGAACAAGAATCTCGGCGCCGTGGCGCCGCGCATCAGCTTCGCCTGGGCGCCGAGCCGCCTGCCGAAGACCGTGTTCCGCACCGGCTACAGCATGGCGTTCGACCCCATCGGGTCGTTCGTGGTCACTTCGGTGGCGACGTCCGTGCCCGGACAGACCTTCCGTTGCAGCTCGCAATTTTCCGGCAGCGGCGGCGCGCTGGTCACCACGCCCGGGTGCGCCTCCGTGCCCAATGTGCGGCTGGCGGACGGGTTCCCGCGCGAGCTGCCTCCGCCGACGGTGAAGCCTTCAAGCTTCCTGTCGCCGCCCGCGCAGGTCTCCTCCAACGCCCCGCCCGTGCGCGTCTTCGACCAGAATCTCCGCATGCCCACGGTGCACATGTGGAACTTCGACATCCAGCGGGAGCTGCCCGGCGGTTTCCTGGTCAGCGCGGCTTATGTGGGGCGGCGCGGCACGCGGCTCTATCGCGCCTGGGACGCCAACCAGATCAACATCACCCCGATCCTCCCGTCTTTCCTCGCCATGCGCAATAACCTGCGGCTCGGCGGCGGGTGCCGCCCGGACGGCACGCTGGCCAGCGGTGCGCCATGCCCGGGCGCGCAAGAGGTGCCGATCATCCGGCAGGGGCTGATCACATCGGCGTTCGCCAACAGCTCGCAGACGCAGACCGAACTGGCGCAGAACGCCGCCGGCAGCTTCGGCAACCGCATCGAGCAGAGCACGCTGAACGCGCGGCTGCGCATGAACCAGCAGTTCTCGCAGATCATGTACATTGACAACGGCGGCGATTCCAACTACCACGCGGCGCAGTTCGCCGCCCGCCGCCGCTTCGACCGCGCAGGCCTGCTGCTGAACGCCGCCTACACGCTCGGCAAATCGATCGACAACCTTTCGCTGGATCCGGTGCATGCCTCCGTGGGCGGCGGCCTGACCACCACCGCGGCCCGGACGCCGGCAGATGCCCGGAATTACCGCAACGAGCGCGCGCGCTCGGATTACGACCAGCGGCACGTTCTGAACATCGCGGGCGTCTACGAACTGCCGTTCGGCCGCGGCAAAACGTGGCTTGGCAACGCGCGCGGGCTGCTGAACGGGTTCATCGGCGGCTGGAGCATCTCGGGGCTTTACACCTACCAGTCGGGAGAGCCCTTTACGGTGCGTTCGGGCGCGCTCACCCACAACGCCTCGGCGCAGTCGCGCGCCGCGCTGAAAGAAGGCGTCGCGCTGCCGAAGGCGAAGTTGCAGGACAAGCCGGGCGTCGTCGGGCCGGTGCTGTTCCCGGATGCCAGCGCATTCACCTTCCCCGAGCCGGGCGAGCTGGGCCTCGGACGCAACATTTTCCAGGGGCCGAGCTTCCACAATCTGGACGCTTCGCTGGCCAAGCAGGTGGCGGCCACGGAGCGGATCAAGGTGACTTTCCGGGCCGAGTTCTTCAACGCCCTCAACCACCCGAACTTCCGCAACCCGCGCGACGCGAGCGTCGGTTCGCCGGCCATCACGTCGACCGTGTTCGGGCAGACCTGCTGCATCACGCTGTCCACGGCGAGCTCGGCGACGACGAACCAGAACGGCGAGAGCTGGCGCGTCATCCAGCTGGCCTTGCGGCTGAATTTCTGAGGCGCGGCCGCAGGCCGGCTTGCGAACTCCCGAGGCCGGGTCGCGCGGCAACGGGCCTGCGCGCCGCGCGCCTCAGGCCCGGAGGGCCAAGGCGCATTCTCTGCCGGAGGGCGCAAACGGCAGGCGGAAATTTCGTTATCCGAACGGGGACGCCATGCCGGGAAACGATTCCCGCAGTGCGTCCGGCAAAGTTTGAGTCTATAATCGCAGGGAAGCGTGTTTTCCTCTTACGGACTGAGCGACGTCGGCTGCGTCAGGACCAACAATGAGGATTCTTTCCTCGTCGATCCCGAACTCGGCCTCTACATCGTAGCGGACGGCATGGGCGGCGCCGAGGCGGGGGAAGTGGCCTCCCAGCTGGCGGTGCAGAGCGTCCATTCGTTCCTGAAATCCACTTCCATCCGCGATGCGGACACGCTGGCGCGAGCCATCCAGCATGCCAATCAGCGGATTCTGGATGCGGCCAACGCCGACCCGCGGCTGCGCGGAATGGGGACGACGCTCGTGTGCCTGCTGGAGACAGGCGCCGAATGCATCGTGGCCAACGTCGGCGACAGCCGGGCGTGGCTTCTGCAAGGCGAGTCGCTCGTGCAGGTCACCCAGGACCAGTCGTGGGTGAACGAGGTCGGCCGTCCGCTCGGCATCGCGGAGGAGAACCTGAGGGTGCATCCGATGCGGCACGTGCTGACCATGGCGCTGGGCGTCGGCCCCGACGTGCGCATCCAGATGGTTCCGCTGGAGCTCCCCCCCGGCAGCCTCGTGCTGCTGTCAAGCGACGGCCTGCACGGCCCCGTCCCTGAAGAAGAAATCCGCGAAATCCTGCTTCGCCCGATATCTTTGGAAGATCGCGCCCACTTACTTATCGAGGCGGCGCGCGAGGCCGGCGGTCCGGACAACATCACCGTTGTCCTGATCCAGCACTAAGCTTCCCGTCCGTCCGGAAAGGCAGGTGACGTGTGCAAACGGGCGCGGTGTGTCCCCGCGGGCGAGGTTTGGCCCGATTGGTCCGCATGGTTTGCGGCTGGCTTGGGCTGGCGTGCGCGGGGTTGCTGTCAGGGCAGCAGCTGTTGCGAATCGAGATCCGCGAGGGAGCGGGCGCGGTTGTGCCGCAGAATACTCTCTCTTCCCGCCGTTTCACAGTAGCAGTCAGCGATGAGGCGGGCAGCCCGGTTGGCGGCGCCACCGTACACTTCCGGCTGCCTCCCGAGGGGCCGACAGGGACGTTCTCAAGCGGCCTCCGGTCTGAATCCGCGGTGACTGACGCCCGCGGCCTTGCGACAGTCTACGGCATCCAGTGGGGTTCGCTGCCCGGCAAGCTGACGATTCATGTGGTGGCCGTGGCAGGGCAACGCCGTGGCGAGGCCCGCATTCCGGTCGAGATCTCCGCCCAGGCCAAGGCAGCGCCGGACGATCGCCGGAATCCATCCTTCCGTTCGCCGGGGCACGGGCGCAAATGGCTTATTTTTGCAGTTGTAGGAGCTGGCGCGGCAGCAGGACTCGCCTCCGCCAGAAGCAAGGGCGGGGGCACGGCGACGTACTCTCCACCGGCCGCGGTCATCGTTCCGCCTTCGATCGGAACTCCGACTATTGTGGTGGGCAAGCCATGACAACACGAATCGCTTTGCTGACCGGATGGCTCGCTTTGTCGAGCATGCAACCGTCGTTCTCCCAAGAGAGGCCGGTTCACGGCTATTTTCACGACGGGCGAGGGGCCTTGCGCGCTCTGGTGGGGGTTCCTGGCGCGTTCCAGTCGCCTGTGGTCGTCCCGGAGGGGGTGCTCAGCGCCGGATTCGACGGCCAGCTCCTATGGTACAAGACGAGGGACCAGCTTCACTTGCGGTGGGGAGACGGCCGGGAGGCGGATCTGCCTGCACCCCCCGGCGAGGCAGCCGGGCGGTTGGAACCAGAGACCGGGACCTGGCTGTTCCGCTTTAAAACTACAAACGAGGTATTCAGGATCGATCCCGAACGGTTGAACCTTGGACTCGAGTCGGCCGCGGAATTCGGCGAGGCGGAGAGTCCCTGGATCGAACAGGCAGGTGAGGGTCTGACGGTCGAGCGCTTCGAGGGCGGAATCGGGATTCGTTCCAGCGACGGCAGATTCGCCGTTGTCCCGTTGGCGGAAGTCCCTTCGTTTCAGTTGCTGACAGTGGAAAACGGAAAGGAGGTTCCAGTCGGCGCCACATTTGTCATGCCGCCGGCGGCGCCGGGCGAGTCGTCCGCTGCGCGGTTCCGCGTCCGGAATTCAGGGGCGGTGGCAGTGGTGATCACCCGGCTTTCGATTGACCCCGGACCTTTCAAGACATTCGACCAGTTCTTCCCGCCGCGAACCATTGCGCCCGGCGACTTTGCCGACTTCTGGGTGCGGTTCTCGCCGGAGGCGCCCGGCGAGTACACGCGGACGCTGTATGTCAACGACCTGAAGGTGAGCCTGACCGGCTCCAGCGTGGGACTCGCCGTGGTCGAGCTGGAGACACCCGCCGGCTGGCAGGTATTGAAGGCCGGGGAGACGGTGAATCTCGGCAGTGTCGAGCGGCGGTCGACGCTCACGCGCAACATTCGCATCACTCCGCCGGAGGTCGCGACCGTGACCGGGGATGGTTTTCAGCTTGTGCCGGGAAGTGACAGCTCCCGGTTTGAGCTCCGCTTCGTGCTCGACAAACCCGGGCTGGCGAAAGGCGCCCTTGCCGTCGGGCAGCGCGTCTTCCCGCTGGAGGTGACCGTGACGGACTTCCCGGTTCCCACCCCTTCCATCGAACTGCTGGATGAGCCCGGCCCGGCACGGCAGGTTCGCTTCCGCGTGAAGCTCAGCGAGGCGGCGCGGACGAACCTGAGCGCGGCTGTGAGCGTCTCCTTCGTCCCCGATGCCGGACTTCCGGATGACGCGGCCGTGATGCTGCTGCCCAACTCGATCCGGACCGTGCCGGTCGCCATCACCGAAGGCGCCGATGCCAGCGGAGAGATCATCGTCCAGACGGGCACCACTGCGGGTCTGATCCAGCTGCGGGCAGCCATCGGGACCAAAGCGGCCCAGGCCAGCTTCCGCATCGCCCCGATGCGCGTTGCCTTGACCGCGGCCAAGGCGGCTGTGGCCTCGGCCAATGCGGAGGTGGTGCTGACCGGCTATGACACGGCCCGTTCCGCGTCGAAAATTGCATTCACGTTCTGGCTGAAGTCCGGGCAGCCCGCCTCGCCAGGCAGGATCGAGGCGGACGTCCAGGCCCTGTTTGCCGATTACTACAAGACGATCTCCGGCAGCGCGTTTTCGCTGCGGGCGCACTTTCCCGTTTCGGGCACCCACACGGAGCTGGAATCGGTCGAAATCGAAATCGTGAACTCGGCGGGCGCCACATCGACGGGCCGGCTGCGGTTTGAGTGACACTGGGGGTGTGATCCCGGTCGCGCTGACGATTGCAGGCTCGGATCCCGGCGGCGGCGCCGGCATCCAGGCCGACCTGAAGACGTTTCATCAGTTCGGGGTGTACGGCGAGGCGGCGGTGACGCTGCTGACCGTGCAAAACACCTGCAATGTATTTGAGGTGTTGTGCCTCGAGCCGCGCTTCGTCCAGGCCCAGGTGGAAGCGGTGCTCGAGGACATACCGCCGCAGGCGGCCAAGACGGGGGCGCTTGGCACCGAGGCCATCATTGAGGCGGTGGCCGAACTGGCCGCCGGGTTGCGCGCGCCGCTGGTTGTGGATCCGGTGATGATTTCGAAGCACGGGGCCCCGCTGATTGAGGCCTCCGCCCGCTCCGCGCTGGAAAAGAAGCTGCTGCCCCGCGCCGCGCTGATCACGCCGAACCTCCACGAAGCCGCGGCGCTGGCCGGACGCGAGGTGGCGAGTCTCGGGCAAATGGAGACCGCCGCCCGCCTGCTGTTCGAACGCACCGGGGCGGCGGTGCTCGTGAAGGGCGGTCACCTTCCGGGCGAGGCCGTGGATGTGCTGTGCCACCGCGGCGAGATGCGGCTGTACCGCTCCCCTCGCATCGAGACGCGGCACACGCACGGCACGGGATGCACGTATTCGGCGGCGATCACCGCCTGCCTTGCCCTGGGGCTGGAGCTGCCGGATGCCGTGGAGCGCGCCAAGCGGTTCGTCACCGAGGCCATCCGCACAAGCCCCGGCCTCGGGCGCGGCTCGGGCCCGGTGAATCACCATGCACCGGCGCAATGAGCGCGGCCGCGCATTCAGCGACATGGGGTGCGGTTGCAGGATGCAAGGCCAATCCGCGCTGATGCGGTGATTGCGCCGGCTTCATAGGCGGAATTTTACCGCGTCGTTGCCCCCCTCGCCGCCGCTGAAGCGGCGGAAAGGCTGTTTCCGGTGAGCCAATCGGACCTCCGTTTCCGGTCGTGTAAGAGAAAGCCCGATTGGCCTGGAGCGGATCCGCTCCCGCCGGGATGCACAACGGGACGAAGAGGGGAGACAAGAAAATGACCATGGGAAAGTTGCTTGGGCCGGGTTGCCTGGCCTGCGCGTTGGCCTGTGCGCAGACGTTTCCGGCGGAGTTTCGGACGGATGACGCGACCGTCGTCTCGCGGATGCTCTATTTTGCGCAACAGATGGCCGAGGGGAACCACTCTGTGACGTCCGGGTTTCCCCGCCTGATTGCGATGCCAGCCAACCGGGTCTACACGCAGATGGACGCGCAAGCCCGCGTTGCGGCGCTCAGGATCTCCTTGCCGCTGGTGAAACAGTTTGCGATGTCAGACGCGGTGCGCAAGAAGCATGACGAGGCCATCGCGCTGATGTACGGCGCCGTCAACCACGGACTCAAGCTGCCGCCGACAGCGCCGAATCCGGAAAAGCGCCTCAACGAAATGGCCGGGCAGATGCAGAAGAATCCCATGATGGCGTCCAATCCGAAGTTCATGCAGGAGTTCATGGCGTTGCAGCAAGAAGCCGTAAAACAGAGCACCGAGGGCGTGTTCGATTCGGCGTTGACGATCTTCACCCGGCCTTTGGCCGATGTGAGGCGGGATGTCGATCAGGCCAAAGCCCCGGCGTCCTCGGGCGCCGGGATCGCCCGGTGCTATGAAAGTGCTTTGGCGCTTGCCGCGTCGGATGAGCAGCGGTTCCGCCTTCAGGCGTTCCGGTGCGAGCTGATGAAGTACGGCGCCGAGAAGACCGAGGCGGAAGCCGACGCGCTCCGCAAGGAGCGCGCGCAAAGGCTCTACAACGAGAAGTGCATGGAGAGCGTCCTGCGGACTGCGCTGGCGCAGTTCCTGGAGACGGCCGCCACGGTGGATTTCAACGCGCAGACCACGGTCAGGGGCGGACGGCGGGTATTCGTCGATCCGGCGCTCCAGAACAAAGACAATCTCTGGAAATTGATCTACCGCAACGGCAAGGAGCCGACGGAGGTAACGGTGCAGTTTGCCAGGGCGTGGCTGGCCGAGTTGACGCCGCAGCCGCCGGCTCCCCCGCCCGGGGCGGCGAAGCCCGCCGCCGGGGTGAAAGCATCGCCTGCGAAGGCGGCGCCCGCGAAAGCCGCGCCGAAGAAATAGCCGGCTCCGGCGTCCAGCCCCGCAGTTGGTCCAGCGTTTTTCCAGGCAAACGCCCGGGCTGCATTCACGCAGCCCCCGGGCAGTTGCCAGAAACGCCCTTCCGCAGCGCGGCAACAGGCCCGGCCCCGCCGTTGTCACCCGGAAAACCTGCAAGACCAGCCGTGTGCCGGAGGGGCGGGAAGCGGCTTCCGCCGGCCGTCAACTCCGGGCGAAGTACAGGTGCACGGCGCGCTCGAGTTCCGCCTTGGTGATCTGCACCGGGCGGTTCTCATACTGACAGATCGACGTGATGATGTTGACGATGTCGAGCGGGTAGCAGGCGCGAAGCTGGGTTCGCCCGTCCGAGAGGCAGAGCTTGCGCAGGTACTCGGCGCTGTCGTACTCGGCAGGCACGTTGCGGGTGCTGACCACGCGCTGGAAGATCATGTCGAAGACCTGCGCCTGCACCGGCTCGATTTCGATCTTGTTCTGAATGCGGCGCAGGAAGGCTTCGTCGGCCAGGTCGGACGGGTCGAGGTTGGTGGAGAAGACGACCATCAGCTCGAACGGGATCTGGAACTTGACGCCGTAGCGCAGGGTGAGATAGTCGACGCGGCGGTCCAGCGGCACGATCCAGCGGTTCAGCAGATCGCGCGGGCTCATCAGCTGGCGGCCGAAGTCGTCGATGATGAAGATGCCGTTGTTCGCCTTCATTTGCAGGGGCGCGGCGTAGATGCCCGAGCTTTCATCCAGGCGCAGCTCGAGCATGGAGGGGATCAGCTCGCCGCCGACGACGATACACGGCCGCTTGCAGAGAACCCACCGCGGATCGACGTCCGGGTCGTCCAGTTCCACCTTGTGATGCACCACCGGGTCGTACAGGCTGATGATCTGGTTGTCGACTTCCACCGCGTACGGGATGTAGACCGCGTCCTGGTAGACGCGCAGCATGCGTTCGGCGATGGAGGTCTTGCCGTTGCCCGAGGGGCCGTACAGGAAGATCGAGTTCTGCGAGATGAGGGCCGGGCCGAGCTGGTCCAGAAGGCGGTCCGGCACGACCAGGTCGGAAAAAGCGGCGCGCAGGGAGCGCCGGTCGATGCGGACCTTGGCCGCCTGGCGCTTCGTGGCGGCGGAGTAGTCGCGCAATGAGACCGGGCAGGCGCCCGCGTATTGCGAGATCTGGAACCGGTCGGCCGCCATCTGTTTGCCTGCCTGCGTCAGGACAAACTGATAGTCGTTGCCGATCATGCCCTTCACTTCGATGATCTGCTGCTGGCGGAGCTGCCGGAAGACCTGGTCGACGATGGCGACGGACACGCGCAGCGCCTTGCTCAGGCTTTCCAGCGTGCTGAAGCCCTCGATCATCGTGCGCCGCAGGAACAGGTCGATGACCAGGGACTGCGGCACGCCCAGCTCTTCGAAGGTCTGGGGGATGGGCGGGGCGAAACCGGAACGGGGTGCGGCAAGAGTCGACATCAGTCCCGTAATCGGCAGTCCCGGGCGGCAAGTTTAGCCGCGCGCCTGCACGCCGGGCCGCGGGCGAGCGTCATATTCATTGGCAACGTGTCCGCAAAATGCTCCTTGCGCCTGATTTGCCTGCTGGCCGCCGCCGCGTGCTGCCTGGCGTCGGATAGCGCCGCCTCGCTTTACCGCAAGGCGCGGCAGGCCGAGAAGCGGGGGGACCTTGCCGGGGCCTACCTGAAGGCATCGCAGGCCGTGGCGCTGGCGCCCGAAGTGGAGCAGTACTGGAATTACTCGCAAGCCCTGCGGACGCGCGCCCTGGCGGTGCTGCAACCTGCGCCCGGGAAGGCGGATGGGGACGAAGCCGCCCCGGCAGCGATCCCGGCGGAGATGCAGATCACGCCCGAGGACTGGCGCGCGGCGCGGGAGCTGGCGCCCCCGCCCGTTTTGCGCGGATCGCCGGGAAGAAAGAGCTTCCGGCTCAAGGGCAGTCCGAGGACCCTGTTCGAGCAGGTGGGCAAGGCCTTCGGCATCGAGGTGGTGTTCGACGCCGAGTACCCCGAGGGGGGCGCCGCGGCCGCCTTCTCGCTGGAACAGGCGGATTGGCGGGAAGCGTTCACCGCGCTGGAGGCGCTGACGGGTTCTTTCGTGGTGGCCCTGGATGCCCGCAAGGCGCTGGTCGCAAAGGACACGCCGCAGAAACGGGCGGATCTCGAGCCGGTGATGAATGTGCTGTTTCCTGTGCCGGACTCGCTGAAGGCGCAGGACGTACAGGAAATGGCCCGGGCCGTGCAGTCGGCGTTCGACATCGCCAAGGCAGGCTTCGACCTGAACCGCCGCGTGGTGCTTTTCCGGGACCGCGTCTCCAAACTCAAACCGGCAGTGCTGCTGTTCGAGCAGCTTCTGCGGCGGCCGGCGCAGGTGACCATCGAGGTGGAGCTGCTTTCCTTGAGCGAGACCTCGACGCTGAACCTCGGGCTGCTGCTGCGCTCCTCCTACTCGGCGATGTTCGCCGCCAATCCCGTTCCCTTCTCCTTCGAGCCGCGGCCGGATGGCAAGACGATGGCCGCGTTCGGGGGCGGCAAGACCCGAATGGCCGTGACGGTGGCGGACGGGGAGCTGTTCTCCGCCCTGGTCCGCGGACGCGCGCAGACGATCGTGCGGAGCGAGCTCCGCTCGCTGGATGGCGAGGCGGCCACGCTCCACATCGGAGACCGCTACCCGGTCATCACGCAGGGCTTCTTCGGAAAGATCGAGGGGGAAGGCCCCGTGTACCGCCCGCCGCCCACCGTGCAATTCGAGGATCTGGGCATCGTGCTGAAGGTGACGCCGCGGGTGCACGATGCGCGCGAGCTGACGCTCGATCTGGAGGCCGAGTTCAAGTCTCTCACCGGCCAGGCGCTGAACGGCATTCCCGTGATCTCGAACCGCAAGTTCGCTGCGCGCCTCCGCACGGGCTTCAATGAGGTCGCGGTGGTCACGGGGGTGGTGAACGAGTCGGTCAGCCAGAGCTGGAGCGGACTGCCGCTGCTGGCGCGCGCGCCGGGACTGCGCAGCGAGACGCGCGACGTGCAGCGCTCGCAGCTCCTGCTCACGGTCCGGCCGAGGCTGGAAGCGCTGCCGCCGGCCGAGACGCCCGGCTTCCCGATCCGCACCGGCGGCGAATCGAGGCCCCTCACCCCCTGGTACTGAGATCCGCGGCAGTATGGGATCATGAAAAACGGTTCGGCTGCGGCGGCTGCGCCGCAAAGGGAGAGAAAAACGTGTCGAAGATGCTTGAGGAAATCCGGCAGCAGCCGGCGGCGCTCGAAAAAACCCTGAAATCCGGCCTGCGGGAAGCGGAAACCGCGGGCCGCCATTTCTCGAAAAACCCGCCCCGCCTGGTGGTTCTGGCAGCGCGGGGAACCTCGGATAATGCCGCGCAATTCGGACGGTATCTGATCGAAATTACCACCGGAATTCCCGTCTCGCTGGCCGCGCCCTCGGTTTCGACCCTCTATCACGCCCCGTTGCGGCTGGAAGGGGCGCTGGTGGCGGGCATCTCGCAGTCGGGCGAATCGACCGACACCAACATCGTGCTGGAGGAGGCCCGCAAGCGCGGCGCCGTCACGCTCGGCATCACCAACGAGTCCGGCAGCAGCCTGGCGCGGCTGGCCGATTTCACGCTGCTGGTCCGCGCGGGCAAGGAGCAGAGCGTGGCCGCCACCAAGACCTACACGGGGCAGTTGCTCTCGTTCTATCTGCTGGCCCGCGCGCTGGGCGCGCCCATCGGGCTGGCCGACCTGGAACGGCTGCCGGAAACCGCCGCCGCGGCGCTGCGGCTCGAGAAGGAAATGGCCGCGCGCGCCGAACGCTACCGCTTCATGGAGCATGCGGTGGTCGTCGGCCGCGGGCTGAACTACGCGAACGCCTTCGAGTGGGCGCTGAAGCTGATGGAGACATGCTATATCGTCGCCGAGCGGTTTTCCCAGGCCGATATTCTCCACGGGCCGATTGCCATGGTGGACCGCTCGTTCCCGGCCTTTGTCTTCGCGCCGCCGGGCGTGACGTGGCCGGGCATCCGCGAATTGCTCGACAAGCTTGGCAAGATCCAGGCGGAAACCATGGTTGTGACCGACCGCTCCAACCGGGAGGCCCCGAAAGGGGCCGTGGTCATCCCCGCCGCGCTGGGCGCAAGCCGGCGCAAGACCGCCTCTTCGCTGCCGGAGGATCTGTTCACCGCCATCCCTTACATCATTCCCGCCCAGATTTTTGCCGCCTCTTTGGCGCGGGTGAAAGGGCTCAATCCGGACCAGCCGCGCGGGCTTTCCAAAATTACACAGACGGTGTAAGAATTTCGAAACCTCGCGCCGAAAACAAATCCGGACTCTTTCTTGCAAAATGAAATAAACAGATCTTAATTATGTAAAGCGTTGCCGTTCATCGAGATAGAGCCTGCCCCCCTTGACACGGGCCGCCGTCTGTGATTTAGTGCTCTGCAAGCCGGCTTCGCCGGCGAACCAGGTTTCAGGAGGTTCCATGAGTTCCGCACCCAGACCATTGGTCCTAGCATGGACTCTGCTGTTGCTGCCCGCCCTGGCGTTCGGGCAGCTGGCTACCGGCTCGATCGCCGGGTTGGTGACGGATCCGAACGGCGCGGCGGTCCCGGCCGCCAAGGTCGTGGCGACCGACACGGTCCGGCAAACGAAGTACGAAGCGATCACGTCGGAGGCGGGGATTTACATTTTCCCGACGCTTCCGGTGGGATCGTACACGATCAGTGTGGAAGTGCCCGGGTTCAAGAAGCTGACGCGGTCCAACGTGGAAGTGCGCGTGGCCCAGCGTCTTGACCTGAACCTGCAACTGGAGCTCGGCGACGTCCAGCAAACGGTGGAAGTGACGGCCGAGGTGCCGGTGCTCGAGGCGACCACGAGCGAGCGCGGCGCAAACTTTTCGCCGCAGTTCATGGAGAATTTGCCGCTGTTCAACGGCGGCATCCGCAACCCGCGCGTGTTCGTGCAGTATATGCCGGGCTACACCGCCGGCTTTGGCGAAATGTCGGTATCGGGTTCCGGCGGCCGCGCGCAGGAGGTCATGATCGACGGCGGGTCGCTCACGATTCCGGAGTCCGGCGGCACGGTGTTCAACTTCCCCTCGGCGGAGATCTTTGGCGAGTTCAAGCTGCTCACCGGCACCTTCAGCGCGGAATACGGCCGGTTTGGCGGCGGGGTGGAGATGTACGTCAGCAAGAGCGGCGGCAACTGGATCCACGGCACGGCGTTCCTCAACATGCGCCGCGACATCTGGAACGCCAACAGCTGGACGTTCAACTCGATTGGCCGTGCGCGCCCCAAGGAGCGGTTCAATGAAACCGGCGGCGCCATCGGCGGCCCGATCTTCATCCCGAAGGTGTACAACGGCCAGAACCGGACCTTCTGGTTCTTCACCTACACCAAGGACATCCGCCCGGCGTCGCTGAGTTTCCCGGTGCTGACCGTGCCCACGGCGCGCATGAAGCAGGGCGATTTCAGCGAGGCGGGCGTGCCGCCGATCTATGATCCGCTCACCGTCAGCGGCGGCGTGCGGGCGCCGTTTCCCGACCAGCGCATCCCGCAGGCGCGTTTCAGCAATGTTTCGAAGAACCTGCTGCCGCTGATCCCGGACCCCAACGTGGCGCGCCTGGCGCAGAACTACAACTTCGTCAGCACGAGCGTGTTCGACCGCACCATCTGGAGCATCAAGTTCGACCACAACTTCTCGCCGACCCAGCGGGCCAGCTTCTTCCTGACCCGCGAGGACCAGATCCAGGACGACACGACGAACTTCCCCGGCCCCATCGGCAACGGGTTGCAGAACGGGCAGAAGCCCTGGAACGTCCGCTTCAATTACGTGATGAGCCTGAAGCCGAACCTGCTGGCGGTGACCACCATCTCTGCATCCGCCACGCGGCAATATTGGCGGAACCCGAACCAGCGCGGCTGGGGTTCGAAGCTCGGCATTCCCGGCCTGACCGGCGACTGGGACGCCATGCCCCGCATCCAGTTCTCCGGCGCGGCGGGCCTGTCTCCCTACGGCGTGCAGGACGGCAAGGTGGACAACGGCGGCCAGGACAACGACACGTTCATGGTGACGCAGGGCTACACGTGGCTGCGCGGCAAGCATGAGATGAAGTTCGGCTGGGACGCGCGGTGGCTGCAAACCCTGGGGCGCGACTACGCAGGCGCCAACGGCCGCTACGTCTTCCACCGCCGCCAGACGGCGATGTCAACGGCCACCATCTCCACCACCGGCCATGAGTTCGCCAGCCTCCTGCTGGGCGCCGTCGACGCCGCCGACCGCGTGGTGCCGCCGGTGCTGTTCGATCCGGTCAAATACCGCTACACGGCCGGCTACTTCCAGGACAACTGGCGCGTGACGGCGCGGCTGACGCTGAACCTGGGCATGCGGTACGAGGTGCCCATCGGCTGGCACATCCCCAACGGCTATTCGACGTTCGACCCGAGAGTGGCCAACCCCGGCGCTGCCGGCCGGCCCGGCGCCTACATCTTTGCGGGACAAGGCGCGGGCCGCACGGGCACGCCGCGCACGTTCCCCACGGACTGGACCAACGTCGGGCCGCGCGCCGGCTTCGCCTTCAAGCTGTTCGACAGGACTGTGCTGCGCGGCGGCTACGGCATCTACTATCAGACGCTCGGCAATGGAGGCTGCGGTTGCCGCCTGGGCTTCTTCGCCCAGAACGCGCTGGAAAGCGACGGCTTCAACCCGGTGCTCAACTGGGACGGCGGCATTCCCATCCGGCCCGGATACAAGCCCCCGCCAAACCTCGATCCGACCATCGCCAACTTCCTCAACGCCGACTACATGGGGCCGACCTTCGGCAAAGCGCCGCGCATCCAGACCTGGAGCTTCAACATCCAGCAGGAGTTCAAGAACTGGCTGTTTGACATCGCCTACCAGGGCAACCGCGGCCGCTATCTCAACTCGACCGTCGACATGAACCAGCTGCCGACCAGCTACCTCCAGCTCGGCTCGCTCCTCAGCCGCCCCATCAACAGCCCCGAGGCTGTGGCGGCAAGCATCACCGAGCCTTACCCCGGCTTCATCACCTCGTTCCAGGCGGCCAACGCCGGAAGGATCCCCTCCGTGGCGCAGGCCTTGCGGCCCTACCCGCAGTACCTCTCGGTCTACAGCCGCAACGCGGGCGTCGGCCGCACCTGGTATGACTCGCTCCAGCTCAAGGTGGAGCGCCGCTACGGGGACTTCCAGTTCATGGGTACCTATGTGTGGTCCAAGTCCCTCGGCCAGGCTCACTTCCGCCAGATCTTCTCCCAGTTCGGCACCGCCACCCCGCAGGACTACTACAACATCGACGACTCGAAGAGCTACATGCCCTTCGATCAGCCGCACGTCGGCACCATGCTGTTGACCTACACGCTGCCCTTCGGCAAAGGCAAGCGCTTCCTTGGCAACGCCAACCCGCTGGTCAACGCGCTTGTCTCCAACTGGATCCTCAGCTCGGCGCACCGCTGGGCCTCGGGCAACCTGATCCAGATCGTCACGCCCGGCAACCCGTTGGGTTCCGGGGCGATCTTTGCCGGACAGACGAAAGCCGTGCAGGTGCCGGGCGTGCCGGTCCGCACGAACGTCAACCGCACCGACCTGGATCCCAACAACCCGGCCACGCGCTGGCTGAACCCGGATGCGTGGAAACCGGCCGCGCCATACACGCTCGGCACGGCGGCGTTCTTCCACAACGAATTCCGCCAGCCGCCGGTGTTCTCTGACAACATCGGCATTGTCAAGAAGACCACCCTGTGGCAGAACGACAAGAACCCGGTGACGCTCACCTACCGCGCCGACGCGTTCAATGCGTTCAACCGCACCAACTTCGGCAGCATCGTCGGCACCATCGGCAACGCCAACTTCGGCCGCCCGACCGGGCCTCAGCTCGGCGCGCGGCTCATTACCATGGGCCTGCGGCTCGAGTTCTGAGCCGGCCCGTTCCCCCTGATGCAAACGGCCCGGGGCTTGCCCCGGGCCGTTTCTTTGGGGTTGCGGGCGGATGTGATATACAAAGAGATTCGCGGGTCTGCTTTATGTCCCTCCATTTTGTCGACTACCTCGTCCTCGTGGTGTACTTCGGCTTCGTGCTCGGCATCGGCTGGTTCCTGCGCAAGCACGTGCGCACGAGCAGCGAGTTCCTCACCAGCGCGCACTCGTTGCCGCTGTGGATCACCTCGCTGGCGTTTCTCGCCGCCAACATGGGCGCGCTGGAAATGATCGGCATGTGCGGCTCCGGCGCCAAGTACGGGATGCTCACGTCGCACTTCTACTGGGTGGGCGCCATCCCGGCCATGCTGTTCGTGGGCGTGTTCATGATGCCGTTCTATTACGGCAGCAAGGCGCGCAGTGTGCCCGAGTACCTGAAGCTCCGCTTCGACGAAAAGACGCGAGGCTTCAACGCCATCACCTTCGCGGTGATGACGATTTTCAGCTCGGGCATCTCGATGTATGCCCTCGGCATCCTGCTTCAGGCCATCTTCGGCTGGAGCTTCACGTTCTCCGTGCTGATGTCGGCGGGCATCGTGCTCGCCTACACCTATCTGGGCGGCTTGTCCAGCGCGATTTACAACGAGGTGCTACAGTTCTTCCTGATCGTCGCCGGCTTTGCGCCGCTGGCCATTCTCAGCGTGCAGAAGGCGGGCGGCTGGCAGGGCATCGAGGCGCGGCTCAGCCCGCAGATGACGCAGGCCTGGCGGCACCTGGCCAACCCCGCGGACAACCCCATGGGCGTGGAGGTCTTCGGGCTGATCATGGGCCTCGGCTTCGTGCTGAGCTTCGGCTACTGGTGCACGAACTACCTGGTGATCCAGCGCGCCATGGCGGCGCGCACCATGACGGACGCGCGCAACACGCCGATCGTCGGGGCGTTCCCGAAGATGCTGATCCCGTTCGTCGTCATCGTCCCGGGCGTGGCGGCGGCGGCGCTGGCCACCATGGGCATCGGCTACTCGATCCCGCTCAAGAACGGCGGCCCGGACTATGACAAGGTGCTGTTCAGCCTGATGGAGCAGTTTTACCCGAGCGGCATGCTCGGCGTGGGGCTGACGGCGCTGGTGGCGAGCTTCATGAGCGGCATGGCGGGCAACGTCACGGCGTTCAACACCGTCTGGACCTACGACATCTACCAGAGCTACATCCGCAAGAACGCGCCGGATTCGCACTATCTCTGGATGGGCCGCATGGCGACCATCTTCGGCACGGCGATGTCGATCGGCGCCGCCTACCTGGCGACGCAGTTCAACAACATGATGGACTTCCTCCAGCTGATCTTCGGCTTCGTCAACGCGCCGCTGTTCGCCACCTTCCTGCTGGGCATGTTCTGGAAACGCGCCACCGGCAACGGCGCGTTTTCCGGCCTGGTGTCGGGCACGGCGGCGGCGGCGCTGACCTACAGCCTGACGCTCGCCGAGGGCAAGGGCGGCTGGCTCGGCGTGCTGCACGAGTTCCCCTCGTCGATGGCGCAGAACTTCTGGGTGGCGATCAACGCCTGGACGGTCTGCTTCCTCGTGACCATCGTGGTCAGCCTGTTCGGCAAGCCGCGGCCGGAGGAGGAGCTCGCCGGGCTGGTTTACGGGGTGACGCAGCACGAGGCCGAACCCGCCGTCTGGTACAAGCGGCCGGCCGTGCTGGCGCTGCTGGCGGCCATCCTGTGCCTGGGGCTGAACCTGATCTTCTACTAGGAGCCTGCGATGCTGGACCTGAGAAAACCCGCCGGCTACTTCTTCGTGCTGCTGGGGCTGATCCTCACGGCGACCGGGCTGGCCTTCGATTTCCGCGCGCCGTTGCTCGACCGCAACCTGAACCTCGAGTTCGGGATCTTCTCGCTCGTCTTCGGAGGAATCTTCCTTTGGCTCGCACGTCGCGCGTGAAGAAATGGTTCGCCCCCGGCCGGGTGAACCTGATCGGCGAACACACCGACTACAACATGGGCTTCGTGATGCCCGCGGCGCTGGACATGGGCTGCACGGTGCGCAGCGCCCCGGCGCGCCGCGCCGTGCTCCACCTGAGTTCCGCACAATACCCGGGAGAAATGATTTTTCCCCTCGAGGCGATCCCGGCCATGAAGCGCACCGGCGCCTGGTGCGATTATGTGCTGGGCGTGGCGCGCGAGCTGGCCGCGGCGGGCGCCGGGCTGAAGCCGATGCGGCTGGAAATCGACTCGAGCGTGCCCACGGGGAGCGGCCTCAGCTCTTCGGCGGCGCTGGAGGTGGCCTCCGCGCTCGCGCTGCTCGACGGGCGCGAGATGGACAAGCTCGCGCTGGCGCGGCTGTGCCAGCGCGCCGAGCGCGAGTTCGTCGGCATGCCCTGCGGCATCATGGACCAGTACGCATCGGTGTTCGGCCAGGAGCACAAGGCGATCCTGCTCGACTGCCGCTCGGTGACGCACGAGTACGTCCCGATTCCCGAGGGCGTGGAAATCGTGGTGGCCAACACGATGGTCAAGCACGAGCTCGGCTCCTCGGCCTACCGGCAGCGGGTGGCGGAATGCCGCGAGGCGCTGTCGTTCTTCCCGGGGCGGGAGTCGCTGCGCGAGGTCACGCTGGCGGACCTCGAGCGGGCTTCGCGGCAGATGCCCGAGATTCCGCTGGCGCGGGCGCGGCACGTGATTCTCGAGAACCGGCGCGTGCAGGACTTCCTCGCCGCGGCCCTGCGCAACGACCTGCCCGCGATGGGGCGGCTCATGGTGGAAAGCCACCGCTCGCTCCAGCACGACTACGAGGTCAGCTGCGAGGAGCTCGATTTCATGGTGGACACGGCGCTCACCATCGAGGGCGTGTACGGCTCGCGCATGACCGGCGGCGGCTTCGGCGGCTGCACGGTGAGCCTGGTGGACCGGAACGCCGTCGACCGGTTCCGCGAACGCCTCGCCGCTGCGTACCGGGAAAAGTTCGGCATCACGCCCGCCATTTACCGGTGCATCCCGTCGGCGGGCGCGCGGCGCATCGGATGAGCGGATGAGCGCGCGTCTCTGGCGCATCCTCGTGGCCGCGCTGCTGCTTGTGCAGGGGGCGCGCTGCCTGTACAACTCCTGGCGCGAGACGCAGACAGTCGACGAAGGCATCCACATCGCCAGCGGCTACACGTTCCTGAAGACGGGCCTGTACGAGCTGGACACGGAACACCCGCCGCTGGCGCGCGTGTGGTTCACCCTGCCGCTGCTCGCCATGCGGGCCGATGCGCGGCTCGGCGCAGAGTCCTGGAAGCAGCGCGACATGATCGAGCACGGCAAGCAGATCCTCTACCGCCAGCCGAAATGGCGCGCCGAGACGCTGCTGTTTGCGGGGCGCGCCATGGTGGTGTTGCTGGCGCTCGCGCTGACGCTGGCCGTCGCGCTGTGGACGCGGGAGCGGTTCGGCCCCGCCGCCGGCCTGGCGGCCGCGGCGCTGGTCTCGCTGGACCCCACCCTGTGCGCGCACGGCCATTACACCACCACCGACATGGCGGCGGCGCTGGCCTCGTTTCTGGCCCTGACCGCCTTCGAGGCGGCGCTTGAGCGCGGAGGCCGCGCGCGCATTCTTGTGGCGGGGCTCGCCACAGGCGCAGCCTTCGCCGTGAAGCTGTCCACGCTGTTCCTGGTCCCGTCCTTCCTGCTGCTGGCGCTTGCCTTGCGCCGGGGCCTGGGCAGAAGCGCGGCGGCCGTCGCCGGCACATGCGTTGTCGGGCTGCTGGCGGCGCTGCTCTCCTACGGGCCCGCGGGCTGGCGCCTGAAGCAGCTGCCCCGGCTGGACGAACGGGTGGCCGAAGGCGGCCCGGTCAATACCGCCCTGCGCTACCTGGGCGAGAAATGGAAGGTCCCGGCGCATCCCTGGCTGGTCGGCGTGGGCGCGCACTTCAAGCACCAGGAAGAAGGACATGAGGCCTTCCTGCTGGGCGAGATCTACAAGGGCGGCAAGTGGCAGTACTTCCCCGTGGCATTTCTGGTGAAGATGCCGGCAGGCGCTCTGCTGCTGTTCGCGCTCGCCTTGCCGCTGCTGCTGTTTGCCCCGCCCCGCGCCTGGGCGGTGCTGGCAATCCCGATGGCGGTCTATTGGGCCGCGGCCGTGCAGAGCCATGTCAACATCGGGGTGCGGCACCTTCTGCCGGTCTGGCCCCTGACGGCAGCCCTGGCGGCCGGGCTGATGGCGGCGTATGGCCGCCGGCTCTACCGGCGCGCCGCGCCCGTGCTGCTGGCGGCCTGCTGCCTGATGACGGCCGCCGAAAGCGCGCGCATCTTCCCCCACGACATCGCGTTCTTCAATTTCGCCGCCGGCGGCCCCGAAAACGGCGCCAACATCCTGCTCGACTCCAACATCGACTGGGGCCAGAGCCTCGGCGAGCTGATCGAATGGCTCGGCGACAGGCCGCGCAAGGAAGTCTGCCTTTGCTATTTCGGCGTGGTGCCGCTCGACTACTTCGGCTTTGACGAGTGCGGCGTGATGCCGGACGAGGAGATCCGCCGCGGCCTGCTTCCGGAACGCCGCTGGTATGCGATCAGCGTGACTCTGCTTCAGGGCGTGTATCACAAGCGGGAATGGTACGGGTGGCTCCGGGCGCAGACCCCGGTAGCGCGCATCGGGTATTCCATTTATGTTTATGATGTGCTTCCCCTGAAAATGAGAGGGAAAACGCCCCTAAATTAGTTGCGCGGGGCGGAGGATTTTCGGGAGGTTTTTCCCGGCGGCGAAGGCGGTTGCTCCCCGGGATCTTTGGACCCGTTCACGGGCTGCATGTGCTTCCGGGCGAGATATTCGGACAGTTTGAGCAGCGTGCGGCCGCCGCGTTCCACGTAGCGGTTGGCGGCCTTCTGGTAGCGCACGAGCAGGTTGCGCTTGTTGACGTCTTTCAGGTCGCAGGACTCGATGTCGAGCAGGATTTCCACTTCCCAGGGCTGGAAAGTGTTCCGGTTCAGGCGCCCGCGGAGAAGCTCCTGGATCAGCTTGTTGAACTGATGCAGCCGCGCCTCGATTTCGTACGCGCTCAATTCCATCGGGTCACTGTTATTGTACACCCGGAATTGGCTTCGATTGGCGGAATTATCCGCGGGCGGCCATGCGCAGCCAGTGCGCCACTTCCACCGCCTTGTCGATGTCGCCCCGGCGCCAGTAGGCGCCATGCAGGTTGTTGAGCATCCTTCCGATGATGCGGCTCTTTGGCGCGGGCGCGAACAGCGCCTCGACGGGCGGCAGCACGGCGCCGGTCGCCTCCTGGGCGAGGCGGAGGCAATCGTCTTCGGTGAGCAGCCTGCCGCCGTTGAACGGATCCACCATGACGCGGATGCCCTCCTCGTCGTCGTAGCGGCAGATGAAATGGCCCGGCAGATTCACGCCGGAAAGCGGCAGGCCTGCGCGGCGGGCCACTTCGATGCAGATGACAGAAAGCGTGATCGGCAGGCCCTTGCGGCGCGCCATCACCATGTCGATGCAGCTGTTGGCGGGCGAGTAGTAATCCTCGCGGTCGCCCTGGAGCTTCTCTTCCTCGAACAGAACGTGGTTGACGGCGTGCAGCAGCACCGCGCCGCGCGCGGCCTCCCCCGCCACAGCGCGGACGCGGCGGGCCCAGATGTCGAGCTGTCGGAACACGGCCTGCCGCGCCAGGTCGCCATGGTCGAGCGCGGCCACTTCCATGGCGGCCTCGTCCAGTTCCATCGCGGATTCGTCGCCGCCCAGCAGCGCAAGGAATCGGCTGGAAGGTTCTCTCATGGCGTCCTCCGCCCGGCAATCCGATCGACCGCGCGCGCCAACTCTTCGATCTTATCAGGGGGAACCAGGCCGCTCTGCTCGAGCGCCTCCAGGCGTTCGCGCGCCTCGGACACGCGGCCGGCCCCGGCCAGCAGCCGGATTTCCTCGATGCGGTAAAGATGGTTCTTCGGGAAAGCCTCCGCGAGCTCCCGCATCAGCGCGGCCGCCTTGCCGAACTGCTTTTCCCGCCGGTACACGACGGCCAGCATCACGCGCGCTTCCACGGCGGTCTTTTTCCCCTCGGCCGCGGCCCTTTCCATCTGTTCCATCCCGTGCCGCCGGTCCCCCCGGAAGCCGGCCAGGAAGGCCAGCCCTTTGATGTACCACGGGAGGCTGCCGGCGACATACTCGTGCAGCCCGGGGATCAGCCGCGCGTCGGCCAGATCCGGCTCGAGCCGCAGCAGCCGTTCATGCGCCTCGCGGCTTTTCGTGCCCTCGCGCAAGGCCTCGAGCCATGCCTTGCGGACCCACAGGGCCAGTTGTGCCTTGTGGCCGTGCGCGACGCCGGTTGCGTACAGGCAGGCTGCGTCACGGCCGTTCTGCTTCAGCCGCTCCCCGCAAAGGGCAAGCGAGCGGTTGATGGCGTGCTCGAAACGGGCCAGGTCCTCCGGCCGCATCGGAACCTTCGGCCTGCGCAGGAAAGAGTTGTCCGCAGCGAAGGCGGCGGAGTCGAAAGCGCCGGCATCGAACAGTGCGCGGTGCAGAATCGCTTGGGCCAGGTGGTTCCAGGCCTCGGGATCCTCGGGCCGCTGCGCGGTTTCCTGCTCGAACAGACCGATGGCGCGGGCGTAATCGAGGTTGTACAGAGCGTGAAACCCCTCCGGCAGCGGAGGAATCGCGCCCGCAACGGGCAGGACGAGGCACAGCGCCGCGGTGGCAAGCCTCACATGAGGAAAGATGCAGCGCGGCGGCGGGCCGTTCCGCGGCTGCTTCAGCGGAAGAAGATGTCGATCAGGTTCACGTTGCGCCCCGAGGCGTCGACGCAGTAGCCGAACGGGCTGTAGGAGATGTGTTTCTCCTTGCGGTCGACGTAGAGGAACACCTCGTCGCCCGGGCCGTACTCGAGGATCTGGATGATGCCCTCCTCGCAGGACCGCGTGCGCCGCACGCGCGCCTTGGCCACATTGCCATAGGGGCTTTTCGGGCCCCAGTCCTCGAGGAACTTTTCCATGTTGTAATCCCGGCAGGGCCGTGCCGGGTCGCAGCCCCAGAGGCGGTAGGCGTCCTCGTACTTTTTCTCGGCGAGCAATTGCAGGAACCGGGCCACCTGCCGCCTTTCCCGGAAGTCGTGGAGATACACGTAGGCCGCCAGAGCGGTAACGGCTACCGCGAGGCCGCCGAGCAGCCATCGGC
>Ga0272446_1001039_pt1 | contig 41584 bp, 34 predicted proteins | sample YNPCB0061_FD_194587 | JGI IMG/M metagenome (GOLD analysis project Ga0272446, IMG submission 194587) | Hot spring microbial mat communities from Yellowstone National Park, WY, United States - YNP-CB-006-1 | ecosystem: Environmental > Aquatic > Thermal springs > Hot (42-90C) > Sediment | place...
TGGTCATGAGTCTGGCTCCTTCTGCGATGGTTGGTGATACACCTATCATAGAAGGTTCCAGACTCCTTGTCATCCCCGACCTGACCGTTGCGGGTGTCGCTCATCCGTTCTGTCCGCCCCTAAAGCCTCCCCCCGCTGGGGGGAGGCGCCGGGTTCCCGCCCCCAGCGGGGGAGGGCTAGGGAGGGGGTGGGAGGGTCTGGGAGGGCAAAGCCCTCCCAAGAACAATGTATGTTCATCCCGTCGGTGTGCGGCGCGAGCCGCATGGACGGCTAAAATGGTCATGCCCCTGCCCAGGGCGCAGGCATCGCCAATGCCGCCTGGAGGGCCATGCTCTTTCCACATCGCTTTACACTTCTCACCCGGATCGAAGCCGAATCCCTCATTCTGGAGGCATAAGACTATTGCAATGGTGCAGAGCCGGTTGTATAATGATCCCTGGTCGCCTGAGACAGTCTTGCGCATGGCGCACAACGCCGCGATGAACACGTGTTGTCCTGGGAGGGCGTAGCTCTCCCATACCCTCCCGTGGGCCGGGGTCTGGGGACATCCGGTGTCGCCGGCCCACGCTCCGAGAGGCTATGTTCACCTCCGGGCCATACACGGGACGATCCGGGGTACGTGTTCACACCTGGGGGACCCCATGCGCCTGGCAGCGCGGGCATCCTGCCCTCGTCGCGTCTCCGCGGGCAAGCTGCCCGCGCTCCCGGGAGAAATGTGAACCCTTATGATGGTGATTGAGCAATTCATCTGGTATGCCGGGCTGGCCGTGGGGCTGAAGCCCTCGGCTACGGGATGCGAAGCCCGCCTGCGCGGGCTATACCGGATTACTATTCAAAGACCATTCAATCCGGGAGGGTGCCATTCTGCCAGGAAACCGGTGAGGCGCTGCCGGCCAGCAGGATGCAGGCCTGCAGGGAGAACGCCTGTTCGCACCGGTGTTGCGCGGCATAGCCGCAAGGACAACCGGGCCGCCTGATGAAACGCACACTGCGCGCGCCTGGTGAGGACGCCGGGCCTGATGATGATGAACTGCTGCGCGCTCTGCTCGCGAGCGAACTGCCGGCGCGTGACGGCCAGATCCGTCCGGCCCGGCTGCGTTCGGCTTCACAACAGCGGCGCATAGCCCTGCATGGCTTTCGGTTGCGCAACTGGGTTGATCGCGGGCTGACGGTGCTCGAGCGGACGCTGGTAGCGGCGGCGGTCATCGCCTTCGGCTCCTGGCTGTTCGATGGCCCTGTGCGCGATTTCTTGCATGCGCGGTCCCATCCGGCGATGCCCCTGGCGCAGGCGATGGCGCCTCCACCGACGCCGCCCCTGGTGGTGCCCACGGCTGCTGGTCAGGCCGCGGGCGCGCCCCTGCCGTTTACCCGCCCTGAGGACAAAGACCCCGGTCTCACCTTCCCCGCGCAGCGCGCGCCCCGCGAAGCCTTTCTGGCGCCGCAGGCCGTTCCGGCAGCCGCGCCCCTGAGCGATGATCCGCGCCCCCGACGCCTGATAATGCCCAGCATCGGCGCCGATATGCCGGTGTACGAGGTCTTCGTTATTGACGGCGAATGGGAAGTGGCCGAGTACGCCGCGGGCTACCATAACGGCAGCGCCCTGCCCGGCGCCATCGGAAACACGGTCTTCTCGGGGCATGCCGGGTTGCGTGGCGCGGTGTTCAAGGATATCGGCCGGCTCAGACCGGGCGACGAGGTGATTGTCGAAACCGGTAGCTGGCGCTACGTCTACCGCGTGCGCGAGACGCTGAATGTCTGGCCCACCCAGGTTGAGGTCATGAATCCCACCTCGACGCCGGTGCTGACCCTGATCACCTGTACAAACTGGGACACGCAGCGTCTGGTGGTCGTCGCCGATCTTGCCGACGCGCGCCCGCGCTCCTGAAACGAGGAGTTGGTATGCAGCCGCCTGCACGAGGTCGTCCATCATCGCCTGGCCGTGGCCGCACGCCCGCCCGCTGGACGAAGCTGGAACTGGCGCTGATTCTGCTCAGCGTGGTGATGATCGCCTTCCCGCTCTACGCGGGAGCGATGCGCTTCGTCTTTCCGCCGCCGGCCCCCGCCCAGGAAAGCACCCCGGCTGTGCCCACGGTTGATCCTGTGCTGCCGTTCACAACGGTTCCGACCGACACGCCGCCTCCCACCAATACCCTGGCACCGCTCCCCACCGATACCCAGGCGCCTACGCCCACTGACACCGGCAGCCCCCAACAGATCGTGACGGCGACCAGTATTCCGACGCCGCCTACCAATACCCCCGAGCCGCCGACCCCTACCAATACCGTTCCCCCCCCCACGCCGACCAACACGCCTGAGGCGGCCACACCAACGAATACGCCCGGGCCAGGCACGCCAACGAATACGCCCGGGCCAGGCACGCCAACAAGTACCGTTGGGCCGGCCACACCAACCAATACGCTCGGGCCGACGAATACGCCCGCTCCCGTGACCGGCGTCCGGGTCTTCAAGGTCGCCTCGGTTTCCGAGGCCGCGCCGGGGCAGCAGTTTAGTTACAGCGTCGCCGTGGTTACGGATAGCACCGCCAATCAGCAGGTCACGCTGGAGGATGCGATCAGCAGCGAGTTGGAGGTGCTGAGCGCCAGTTCAAGTTCAGGGAACTGTACGGCCGGACAGACGGTGCAATGCACCCTGACCATTAGTGATAGCAATCCGGCTACGGTGACCATCCAGGTGCGGGTGCGCACCACCGTCGCCGCGGGCACAAATATTGCCAATAGCGCCACCGCCGGCGGGCAAACCTCCGGCACGGTGGTGGTGCGGGTCAGTGGCGCGCCAATCGCTTCGCCGACGCCCGGCGGGCCGACGGTGACCCCCGGGGGGCCGACGGTGCCCCCCGGCGGGCCGACGGTGACCCCCGGCGTCCCGACGGTGCCCCCCGGCCCCGGCGTCCCGCCGACGAGTCCGCCTGCTCCCCCGGAGCAGCCGCCTCCGCCACCGTCGGGCGAGCAGGAGCCGGAACCACCCCCGGCCACCCAGCCCCCGCCCGCGCCCCCGCCGCCGCCCCCGCCGGTGGTGATCCCTGAACTGCCTACCGAGCCGCCTACGGTGGTGGTTGCCCCCACCTCGCGCCCGGTGGCGCGGCCCACCGCGGCTGTGCGCCCGACGCGCGCGCCCCTCGGCCCGACCAATACACCGGCGCCGCTCATTCCCATTGGCACCAACACCGCAGCGCCGGTCACTACCCCCGGCGTCACGACCGACGTCTTCTTCCGCCTGGCGAGCGACTGGGGCAGCGCCTACCCTGGTCAGCAGGTCAATTTCACCCTGGTGGTGCGCAACACCCGCCCACCCGTCGCCGATGGGTCCAGTACGCTGCGTAACATCACGGTGCGGAGCACCTTGCCCACCAACCTGGAGGTGCTGGGAGCGCGGGCCGATCGCGGTGTTGATCCCACTGTCAGCGGCAATGACGTGACCTATACCCTCGACCAGCTCCAGCCTGGCGAAGGGGTCGAAATAACCATCCCCACCCGCATCAGGCCCGATGTCACGGCAGGCACCCTGATCGTCGTCCAGGGCCAGTTGTTCTACGCTAGCCTCGCGCCGGCCCCGCTCTTCTCGAACATCGTCTCGGTGCAGGTCGTGGGCGCGGCTCAGCCGCCGACGGCGCCGATCGCGCAACAGGTGACGCCCACCGCCGCGCCCTACCCGCCGCCGCGCAGCCCGACGGCGGCCCGCACCGCGACCAGCGGCCCGACGGCGACCAGCGCCCCGACGGCCACGCCGTTGCCGACCATCGCCTCGGCGTCCGCGCCGCCGCCCGCGCCGCCGCCCGCGCCGCTGCCCGAAACCAGCGCGGGTGTGCCGCTCCTCGGTGTCATGCTCCTCGGCGGTACGCTCCTCACGCGCACCATTCGCCTGCACCGGGCCAGGAGCCGGCTGTAAAGCGAGGAGCGAGAGCAGAGGAGTGAGGAGTGAGAGGGGGGCTGCCGGGTTCCCTTACCCCCTTCGCGCGCAGGGGGCGTGGGTCTGCCGGGTGGCCCCACAGTCTTCGGCAAGCAGGGGCGCGGGGAAACCAGGTTTCCCCGCATTCTTGCCCTTAGCCCCTTCGCGCGCAGGGGTGTGGGGCCACCGGGTGGCCCCACAGTCTTCGGCACGCAGGGGCGTGGGGAAACCTGGTTTCCCCACATGCTTTAAGGGGACGCGGCGCAGCCGCATGGGGAAACTACCGCGTCTGGCGCGTGGAGAGGCGCCCCGGCTGCCAGCCATCAAGCGCCAGCCAGAGTATCATCGCAACCACCAGCCAGTGGATTTGCTCGCGCACAATCACCAGCACGGCCACGATCTGGCGCGAGACCGGCAGCGCCTCATACAACCGCTGGAGGCCAATCGCCGGCGCGGCGCGGAGTTGTTCCAGGATGGCGATAAAGCCCAGTTCGGCGCTGAGTGAGCCGATGACCTGCCAGGCCACGGCGAGAGAAAGGCCGACTGCCACGGCGGTCAGGATCAGCACGAGCGTGCTGTACCAGAGCTGTGGGCGCGGGCGCTGCAGCGTCTCGGCCCACAAGGTTCGGTCTGGGATCAGCCCCAGCAGGCATGCCGTAACTTCCGGCGGGGCTTCCCAGCGCAATTCCTGACGCAAGACCCGATCAAGGGCGTCATCCGGGCCACGCGCGGTTGGTTCCAGAGGGTCACGCATCGTCTTATACCACCGCCTCACATCGCATTATCTTCCGGCTGCTCCCGCCAGCAGGCGCAGCGGCACGGGGCCGGGAAACTGGTCCCGGCGGTCCTCGCGGCGAGGCGGCGCTACCGCGCGCGTGGCCGGAGGGTGCTCCTGGGTCTCCAGGATGGCCGCCAGGCGCTCCTTTCCGCGCCGGATGTGGCTCTTCACTGTGTTCAGCGGAATATCGAGGATCTCCGCGATGTCGGTGTACTTCAGATCCTCGAAGTAGTACAACGTCAGCACCAGCCGGTAGTGCTCCTCAAGTTGCCCGAGCGCCTGACGCACCTGATCACGGAGTTCACGGGTGTCGAGGGCCTCGGCGGGATTGGCCCAGCGGTCGTCGTCGGCGATACTGGCGATCTGGTCGGTTTCTTCATCTTCAGACGCCGAAGCAGCGATGGGCACCTGGCGCCCGCGCCGGCGCAACTCATCACGGCACAGATTGACCACCAGCCGGTACAGCCAGGTCGTAAAACGGCTCTCGCCATTGTATTGCGGCAACGCGCGAAACAGCCTGATAAACGCCTCCTGGGTCAGGTCGGCGGCGTCTTCGGGGTTCTTCAGCACGCTCATCGCAATGCTGTAGACATAATGCTGCTGGCCCAGGACAATCTGGGTCAACGCCTGGGGGTCACCCTCTTGCGCCCGGGCGATCAACTCACGCGCTGGTTCTGCCACCGTTGACCTTCCTGGCGCTGCGACCCGCCGCGGCAATCTGAGCTTCCGGCCAGGGCGCTGGCCCGGAGGGGCGATCGGTGCGGCGGGCGCTACGGCGCCATCGTTACTTCTCCACTGCGCCCAGTATGGCACAGATCGCACCCCCGAGCATCACTCCGCGGGCGGAGCGGCATCCCCGACTTTCGTCATAGGGAGCCCTGCTCGAAGTGTATGACGAGCGACCGGCGGCCAGGGTTGCAGGGGCTTCAGGGAACGGGATCATACCCGCCGCGACCCCAGGGGGCGCAGCGCAGCAGGCGCTTGAGGGTCAACCAGCCGCCCCTGAACACACCGTACTTGCTGATGGCTTCGATGCCATACTGCGAGCAGGTTGGCGTGTAGATGCAGCTTGGCGGCAACCACGGGGAAATCGCCAGTTGATAGAAGCGGATGAGTTTGAGCGCCAGCCAGCGGAGCATAGCATCTGGTGATAAGCGACGTCTGTCGCCAGAAAGGTTCAAACGAGCGTTAGCGTTCTCGCGATGACCGACAACCCTGGCAAGCGGTCGAAGAGGCCTGGCTGAAGTTCAAACGAGCGTTAGCGTTCTCGCGATGACCGATAGCCGCGCCACCCGGCACACTGCCCGCTGGTCGAGAGGTGGGTTGTCGGGCGGTGAAGGCGACGATTACTCAAGGGGTTCCTTGCCAATGGTGAAACTGCACGACGCGGCGCCCTGACCGATGCACGAGCACTGTTCCACGGCGAAACGGCGGCCACCGGAGACCCAGGCCGTCGCCTCTTCAATGATCCCGCGCGCCATATAGAACACCGGCCCAGGCTCGGGGCGCGTAATGCAGTTCGAGCACCGGGTGATATGGTAGATGAACTGTCCGCGCTCTTCCTCGACGTGGCTGGACTGATCACTGAAGCGGTCAAACGTTTGCGCAGTGGCGTTCAGCACGATTTTCAGCTTCATGGTGATCGGCATCAGCTTGAGGGCCAGGTCAGCCATGCCCAGCAGGGGGCCAAATTCCTTCAGCCCGAGGGTGAAGGCCACGCGCCCCATGCGCAACTCAAGGCCGCGCGCCCCGCGCGGTCCGTACATCGTCCCTAAGGCGACCGAGGTGGCGGAAATGGCCTCGAATGGGAACTCGCGCTTCAGATCGTTGGGTGGATAGGCGTCAAGGTACTGCGGGAGATCAGCCAGGCGGAGCAGCGCCTTCACTCCATTCTGGCCCATAACCTCTTCAAGCGAAATGAACGTGAGCCGTCCGATTTTATTGGGGTAATGCAGGCCACGGAACTCTTCTACTGACGTCATGGGCTCTCTGGCTCCTTACACAGCTATGCAGAGAACGGCAGTATTGACGCTGCGACGCAGCACAGTATACCAGACGACTGCTACCACTGCGGCACTAGCGCACCGTTTCCCAGACCAGGTGGGCCAGTTGAGGCAGAATGAGCCGTTCCATTGCCAGGCGAACAGCATTGGTGGAGCCGGGCAGACAAAAGATCAGCGCCTCACGATAGACGCCAGCCGTGGCCCGCGAGAGCATGGCGGCCGGGCCGATCTCGCCGTAGGAAAGCATGCGGAACAACTCGCCAAACCCCGGCAGCCGTTTTTCCAGCAGGCCGTCAATCGCCTCGAAGGTGCTGTCGCGGCGGGCGATGCCCGTGCCGCCGTTGGTGATGATCAGTTTGCACCCTTCCGCCGCATAGTCGCGTACCAGACCGGCAATCTCCGCCGGTTCGTCGCGCGCTACCGCATATCTTACCACATCATGTCCTGCCTGTGTGAGCAGGGAGTGGATGATGGCGCCGCTTTCGTCGGTCTCGGGGGTGCGGGTGTCGCTGATCGTCAGCACGCCGCAGCGGATGGCCGTGGCGGCCTCGCGGGCGCGCCGTTCGTGCTCCTGATGTCCCATCGTGGTTCTCCTGGGGGTGGGGGGCAACCGGGTTGCCCCGACGCTGCCATTTTAGATTTTAGATTGCGGATTGTAGATTGCCGCTCTATGCAACAGGAAGCGCTCTAGCGCTCACGAGCTTGCGGCGTCTCGATGACGCTTTGGTAGCTTTCCGTAGGGGGAGGCCCCGGGAGCCTTGCCCTCCCAGATCCTCCTGGCCAGGGGAGGCGGAGACCCCTCGCGTCCGTACCCAACCGAGAAACATTATACTTCCCAGAACTGTCGCGCCCAGCCGCGCCGGGCGAGGATGTCGCGCAAGTCGAGCATCGCGGTATACGTGGGCAGCACGAAGAGCGTCGCTCCGGCGGGCAGCCCCTCCAGGGCCGCGTCCATGGCGCGCCCCAGATCCGGTTCCAGACACATACGCGCTTCGGGCACGCCGGCATATTTGAGCCGCACGGCCATATCTTCGGCGCGTGTGCCGCTCAGGGTGACCCGCGCCAGGCGCCCGGCCAGCGGCTCAAACTCGGCGTCCCAGAGCCACGAGACGTCGGTGCCATCGGCGAAGCGGTCGTTGATGGCGATAAGCAGGTGTAACCCGGCGTCATATGCCTGAGCATCGCCGTCGGCGCCGGTGGGTTCGCCGCCGTCCACGAGCATGCGCACCGTCTCGCTGGCACCGACGGGGTTTTTGATCAGTGCGATCAGCAAGGGGGCGCCGTCCGGTCCGGCGTTGAGGCGCTCGATGCGCCCGAAGGCGGCGCGGAAGCCTTCGAGGGCCGCGCGGGCGCTGGATGGCGCCACCCCCAGCGCCAGGGCGGCGGCCAGGGCGGCCGTGGCGTTCGTGGCGTTGTAGAGGCCCGGCAGGGGCAGTTCCACCTCCAGCGCGCCGCCGGGGTAGAGCAGGCAGAGCTGGCTCCCCCGGGTTCCTCGCAGACGGAGCCGGACGAGCCGCACCTGCGGTTCCGGCCGGCGGCGCCCGCAGGCCGGGCAGTGGTAGTGGCCGATGTGGGCGTAGAAGGCCAGATCGTACACGTACGGCTGCCCGCAGTGGCGGCAGAACTGCGAGTCGGCGATGTGCGCCCCCGCCCCCGTGGCATGCTGCGGGTCGTCGAGACCGTAGTACACGACCCGCGCTCGGAGGCTGGACCCCAGGTCGGCTACGGCGGGGTCGTCGGCGTTCAAGGCTACCGTGGCTTCGGCGGGCAGTGCTGTGAGGGCCGCGCGCCAGGCCGCGGCGACTGTGTCCACCTCGCCGTAACGATCGAGCTGGTCGCGGAAGAGGTTATGGATCAGCACCAGCCGCGGGCGGGTTTCGGCGATTGCCTGGGGGAGCGCGGCTTCGTCGGTTTCGAACAGGCCGATGGTAGCGCGCGGGCGCCCGCGCCAGTCGCTGTTGGCGATGGCCGTGGCGGTGAGGCCGGCGATGAGGTTGGCGCCAGCGCGGTTGTGCAGCACGCGCTCACCGGCGGCGCCCAGCATGTCGGCCAGCATGCGGCTGGTGGTGGTTTTGCCGTTGGTGCCGGAGAGCAGCACGACGCCATGCGGCAACGCGGCCGCGAGCGTGCCCAGCACGTCGGGGGCCAGGCGGCGCGCCAGGCCGCCGGGCAGGGTGGTGCCGCCTCCCAGGCGGAACCGCCGCGAGAGCGTGCCGGCTACTTTGCCCGTTACGATGGCCAGGGATGTGCGGAAAGTCATCGCTGCTGATCGAAGACGCCCGATGCGCCTGGACAGGGTTTCGCCGCGCGGCCCTGTGCGTGCCCTGAAGATGCGGAGGGCGCAGCGCTCCGCGATTCGGCCTGGTCCGCTCGCGGCGGCAGCCGTATCCCGGTTGCGCCAGGGCGCGCGCCCGCCGCGGGCGGAACGGGGGTTGCGAGGCGGCGCGGCCTCCCCGCGCCCCTCCAGACGGTCACACAGGTGTAACCCACGGCTTAGCGTAGCCCGGCCTTCCGCAGCGCCGCGGCGAGCGGGTTGTCGTCGTCGTCCTGATCCGCCGCCTCCTCGGCGCTGGTGGCGTAGAGCGAGGAGGCCGGCTGCGCCTCGGCCGGTTCCTCAGGCTCTTCGTCGTCGGCTTCCCAGTCGAGCGACAGGTTTTCCGCCCCGGCGATGGCGATGATATCCTCCACGCCGAAGCGGAGCACGTCGATGCGCTCGGCGTCGGGTTCGACCTCCAGGCTCTCGATCAGCCGCAGTTCGGGCACGGCGGTGGTGACCTCGCTGAGCAATTCCGGGCGGCGCGGCGGGGGCCGGTCGGAGGCCATCAGCGCCTCGATCTCCTCGACGCTGGTGGGAATGCCGGTGTCCACCAGCAGGATCGTCACGCGCACCGTCGGGTAGAGCAACTTGAGGATGGCGCGGGTCTCTTGCAGTTGCCCGACCGCCCGGCGCAGGACGCTGGCGGTGCGGCTGGCCTTGATCTCGAAGACCCACGCGCTGCGATCGGCGAGGTGCAGGGCGTCCAGTTCACGGTACTTGATCACCCCGCGCTTGTTGCGCCGTTCTTCGTAGGCCAGGATGCGGCGCTGGTCGAGTTCGAGACGCTCGCCGAGCCAGGCGCGCAGGGCGGTCTCGGCCTCGGCCCCGAAGAGATCGCGCTGGCGCGGCGGGCGCATGGCCTTCTGGTTTTTGCGCTGGAGCTTGAAACTCTCGACGTAGGCGCGGTAGTATTTGTCGTCTTCGGTGATCAGGCGCGGGCGACCATAGGTAATCATTGGCGTGCTCGAGTTACTGCTGCTTGCCCAGTTCAACGGAGCGTCGGTAGGCGGCCCAGATCGCGTCGGCGAGGACGGTGCGCATACCGCCCCGCTCCAGTTCGGCCAGGGCCGCGGCGCTGGTGCCGCCCGGTGAGGTGACGGCGTTGCGCAGTTGGGCCGGGTGCAGGCCGCTCTGGAGAGCGTAGCGCACCGAGCCGAGCATAGTCTGGAGCACCAGTTCTTCGGCGATGCGCCGCGAGAGGCCCAGGTGCACGCCGGCGTCAATCATCGCTTCCATCATCAGAAAGAAATAGGCCGGACCGGTGCCATTGATGGCCGTGGCCATATCCAGATAGGCTTCGGTGTCAACGAACAGTTCGTGGCCCAGGGCGCCGAGCACCGTGCGCGCCCAGCCGCGCTGGCTCTCGTTCACTTCGGGTCCCGCCGTCCAGACGGTCATCCCCTCGCCGATGATCGCCGGGGTGTTGGGCATGCTCCGCACAACCGCGGGATGCTCGAGGGCCTGGGCGAAGGTGGCGATAGTCGCTCCGGCGACCACCGAGATGGCCAGATCCTCGCCGCGCAGGGCGCCGCGCAGGGGCGGGAGCACGCGCTTGAGTTGCTGGGGTTTGACGGCGAAGATCACCACCCGGCCCCACTCGGCGGCGGCGAGGTTGTCGTGACTGGTATGCACCCCGTAGCGCGCCGCCAGTTCGCGCCGGCGGTCCTCGCGAGGATGGCTCACCAGGATCTGCTCAGATCCCACCAGTTCCTGGCGCAGCAACCCGCCGATGATCGCCTCGCCCATCGCCCCGGGGCCGATCACGCTAATGTGCAGGTCTTTAATCATCAGGTATCCGTTCGGCTTCGCTGCAAACAGGGGTGTGAGGAACCCTGTCGTTTCGGGTACAACGTCTGTCCCTGCTGATAGCGGCCCCAGCAGGTTCACGCCGTATAGTAACTGATCTGCATCTCCGAGGCAATCTGGTGGGTGACCCCCAGGGCTACGTCAACGTCCGGTTGATCGTCCGCGCCGTGGGCGTCATGGTCTTTGAGAAATGAATTCGGTATATCGGGCTGGCCGTGGAGCTGATGGTCTTTGAGCAATTCATCCGGGATGCCAGTCTAGCCGTCGGGCTGAAGCCCTCGGCCAGGCAAGGCGAAGGCCGCCGGCGCGGCCTAGAGCGGATGATGTCTTCAAAGACCATCAGCCCTCGGCCAGGCAAGGCGAAGGCCGCCTGCGCGGCCTAGAGCGGATGATGTCTTCAAAGACCATCAGCCCTCGGCTACGGGATGCGAAGCCCGCCGGCGCGGGCGAGAGCGGAGTATTTCTTCAAAGACCATCAGCCCTCGGCCAGGCAAGGCGAAGCCCGCTAGCGCGGGCGAGAGCGGAGTATGTATTCAAAGACCATCAGCCCTCGGCTACGGGATGCGAAGCCCGCTAGCGCGGGCGAGAGCGGATGATGTCTTCAAAGACCATCAGCCCTCGGCCAGGCAAGGCGAAGGCCGCCGGCGCGGCCTAGAGCGGATGATGTCTTCAAAGACCATCAGCCCTCGGCCAGGCAAGGCGAAGGCCGCCGGCGCGGGCGAGAGCGGAGTAATTTGTTCAAAGACCATGATGCTCGCGCTCCCGGGAGACATGTGAACGCTTACCCAGGTGTTTCCGCTAGCGTACTGGTGATGAAGCCCGGCTTCATGCCGCCTTTGCCGCCGGCGTAGAACTACGGCGGTCATCACTCCTCCAGGGCCTCCTGCGGCGAACGGGCGATCGTCACGCCCTCGAGGGCGATGCCCAGGTGGGTCAGGGTCAGCGCCACACCGGCCGAGACGCCGGTAAGCACGACCTGACAACCGAGCAGTTCCAGGGCCCGAGTGGTATTGACCAGCCCCCTGGCCACCTGGTCGTCCACCGTTGCAACGCCGCTGATGTCGAGGATCACCCGGCGCGCCCGTTGCGCGCTGACCTCCTGGAGCAGGCGCGTGGTAAGGGCCTGGGCGCGGCGCTCATCGAGGGCGCCGACGATCGGCGCCAGCAAGACGCCCTCGGCCAGCCGGATCGTCGGGGTCTCCAGGATGGCGACCAGTTCGAGCAGGCGCTGTTGCTCGGCGTTGCGCCGGGCCAGTTCGGCGGCCTGGACAGCCAGGTCGCGTTCGCGCTGCTCGGCTTGCGCGCGAGCCGTCTCTGCCTCGCGCTTTGCCGCTTCCAGCCGCCATGCGTTGTCGACTGCCAGGCGGCTAAAGATCATCCCGCCGATGATGAACAGAAAGACGATGAGATCAAGCGGGTCAAGGTAGGGGGCGCCGATGCGATAGACAAATACCGCCAGCACCGCCAGCGCGCTGCCCAGCACCCAGAGGGGGCCGGCAAGCACCAGCGCCATCGCGGGCACGGTGTAGATCAAATGGTTGAAGTGGTCGCGCAAAAACTCCTCCCCTGTTCCGATGGCGACGATCAGGGTCATAAAAACCAGCAGCGCGTAGCAGGCCTCATCCCAACCACGAGAGTAGGCAAACCAGAGAGCGCCGCTGAACGCAAATATCACGAGAGCCTGCGCAAGCACATGCCATTGCGGATCAACAAAGAAAACGAACACCAGGGTTATGACTGCCAGTCCTGTGGTCAGCCCGAACACGCCGTGATTAATCTGGCGCTGGGTCAGTTGGACCATGTTCTTCCTCATGTGCTCGCAAATCAGCGCATCCAGCAAGTTTCTATGCACGGATAGTCGGGGAAGAGGGTTGCATGGGGGGCACAGCCCTCCCAGCCTCTTCCATTCAAGGACCTTTGATCGACGCACTGTTCAGGCAGTGTACACCTGATGGCTTACCATGCTGCGACCCTCGACGCGGTTCACATCCCCGTTACTAACGTGAAAATAGGCTGCTGGAGCAGGAGTGTGGGGAAACCTGGTTTCCCCATTCCCCTCGCCAAGGGCTTATTTTCACGTTAGCGCATGCGGCGCCGCAGCCCCCCTCCCACCCTCCCCCCGCTGGGGGGAGGAGCCGGACTCCCTCCCCCAGCGGGGGAGGGCTGGGGAGGGGGTAGTCACCTTCGTTGCAACGGAGTGCCGCTCGAGCAGGGAGATGGAGAAACCGGGTTTCCCCCGCCCCGCCCGCGGGAGGGCCAGGCCCTCAAGCCGGGGGATGGGAAAACCGGGTTTCCCCCCGCCCCCGCTGCGGTCGCCGGGCGCGCGCCGCCGGTCTTGATCTCCTTACAGAGCGTAGCGAGAACGTTACGCTATTCGGACCTCTTTACTGCTATACTAGCATGACACCGTCAGGATGACAGGAGGTACGCGGTCGCCTCCCGGGGTAGAGGGCCGCGGGCCCGCCACGAACCGGTTGTTCCTCGACCGCGGCGGGAGCGCTGTAGGCCTTTCGCCAGGCTTCCTGGCCGCCGCAAGCGGGGTATGCGGGAGGCGCAGCCTCCCCGCACCCCTCCACCGCATACCTCCTGAGGATGACGGCTCTCTGGCTGCCTTGCGAAGGTGGAGGCGGCCTGGTTGCATGCCGCTCTCTAACGGGCTGCGTGACGGCGCCGGCTGCTGTCGGGGTGTTCGGCGCCGTGGCCGCAAGGTGGCGTGAGACGAAAGGAGGGCCTGATGCTGGAGTATCTGACGCGTGATATGTTCCTGGATCTCGCCAGACCAGCGGCTGAAGGATGCCTCTCGATCTACGTGCCGGTAGGCGACGCAGGCGGGCGCGCCGCGGCCAATCGTCTGCGGCAGATCTTGCGTGGATTTGAGGAACAACTCGCTGCCCGGGGCGTCGCTCCGGCGACGGTGGCCAACCAGTTGCGCGCGGCCTGGGAACTGGTGGAGGATCTGGCGCACCAGATCAACAATCACGCCGCGTGCGTGTTGCTCGCCTGGCCCGATCGAGCGGTCACCTATCGCGTCCCTGGTCCCGTAACGGAGCTGGTGGCGCTGGGCCAGTGGCCCCATCTGAAACCGCTCACGCCTCTGGTGACCGATCAGGCCACGTACTACGTGCTCAGCCTGGGCAAGGCGGGCGTACAGTTGTTCGCCGGCAAGGGCGCCAGGCTTGAGCCGCTGGAGTTGCCGGGCGCGCCGTCCGGGCTCGATGAGTTGCTCCAGTACGATGAGTTCGAGCCGCAGCGCCAGTTGCACCCCGGCGTGCCCGGGGTAGGCGGTGAACGCGGGCCGGTGTTCCACGGGCAAGGCGGCGCCGCCGATGAGCTGAAGTCGCAGATCCAGCGCTATTGCCAGCAGATCGACCGGGCGCTCCTGCGCGCCTTGCCCGAGACGCGCGCGCCGCTGGTCCTCTGCGGCACGGCCTATGTGCTGGCCATCTACCGCGCCGTCAGCCGCTATCCGGCGATCAGCGCCGAGGCGATTGTCGGTAGCCCGGCCCGGTTACCCCTTGCTGAGCTGGGAGCGCGGGCGTGGGCGATCGCGCGCCCCGATCCAACCGAAGAGCGGCGCGCGGCGCGCGAACGCTACGCAGCCCTCGCGGCGCGCAACAACCACCGCGTCGCCGCCACCCTGAGCCGCATCCTGCCGGCTGCCGCCGCCGGTCAGGTGGATACGCTGTTCGTGGCCCTCGACCGCGAGCAGTGGGGACGCTACGATCCGCTGACCGGCGAGATGGCGCTGCACGCGACGCAGGAGATCGGCGACGACGATCTGCTGAACCTGGCCGCGGTACTGTCCATGCAGTGCGGTGGAACGGTCTACGCAGCGCCGGCCAGTGAGACGCCGGGTGACGCGGGCTGCGCGGCCATCTTGCGACCGGGAGCGGCGCCCGCTGAGACGGGTGCTGCGGTTGGCACAGGGGCAGAATCAGCCTGATTGTGGGGCAACCTCCGGCGGGGGGGGGGGGGGGGGGGGGGGGGGGGGGGGTGGCGGCGCCTCCCCGCGCCCCTCCACCGTAGAACTTACAGCCGTCCATGCGGCTCCGCCGCACACGAACAGGATGAACATAGGTTCTTCCTGGGAGGGCTGCGCCCTCCCAAACCCTCCCGCGGGCGGAGGTCTGGGGAAACCGGGTTTCCCCAGACCCCTGCTTGAGGGCCAGGCCCTCCCGCGGGCGGGGGCGTGGGGAAACCCGGTTTCCCCACACCCCTGCTCCAGCAGCCTGTTTTCACGTTAGAGCCTACAGATCCACAAACACTTCACCCTGCTCCTCGGTGACGGGGTAGGTGGTCAGGGGCGTTGGCTCCTTGCCCAGGGCAATCAGGGCGCGCGACCAGCCGGGGAGGCGCATGCCGCCAAGACCGCGCACCCAGTCCAGATTCTTGCCGGTGGTCAGGTCAAACTGTGAACCGTGCCAGGAGCATGTCAGCGTGCTGCCCTCAAGCTGGCTGCGGTTCAGGGGCAGGTTGAGGTGCGGGCACAGGCCGTAGGCCGCGTAGATCTTGCCATTGATCCGCGCAGCCACCAGGTTGATGTTCTTGCCGGTCACTTCCACCAGGGTCGCCTCGGGAAAATCGGCCGACGTGCCGATCTTGACGCGCATAGGTTTGCCTCCTTCTTACTCCGCAACCATCGTGGCGCTGCTTGAGACCGTAAACGACCAGGTGTACGTTGCGCCATTCGCGGTGACGGACACAGTATAGCGTGTCCCTGGCGCAAGCGGGCTGCGGGGGATCACGACGATGGCATCGCGAGAGTTGAGAATGGCGCGTCCCAGGGCCTGTTGCCCGGGATCAGAGTTGACATAACTGGTTTCATCGAACACGCAATGTGCAAGCGACGTACTGCCCTGCAGAAACGCCGAGGCGGTAACGCTGGGCGTCCGATCTCCAGGGCCGAGTTGCAGGATGATCGGCAGCCCGCTCGGGCTGCCGTAACCCGGGCAACTGGTGAGCGGACTGGGGTACTCGCCTCGATGGGCAGTCAGGGGCACTATCGCGCCATCGGCGGGCCATTGCACGGGGAAGGTCACCGATGCAGGAAGCCTGCCCAGCCCGCGGAGCACATCCAATCCCGCTCCCATTTGCAGGCCCCCATCGGCCTCGCGATAGCTCCCATAGCCCACCTGCAGCAATCTGGGGTCAATCACGCCGATCCCGTGAAAAGGGCCTTGCATCCACATATCGATGGCCCACTCATCGGGGGTGTTGACGTCATAATGAGCGACGAGATTGCTCGATTGAGCAGCGGCCAGACCTTCGGGAGTGTACCACGGATTGCCCGGGTCCTCGGCGTGTTCGACGATATCGTTCTTGACCATGTAACGCGCGTGCAGGGTGTTGCCGTAACTCCAACTTGTATGCTCGGTGACCGGCGGCAGTCCGGCCATGGCCCGGTAGTAATTGACATAATCAAGCCATCCGGTTTGTGACGGCTGCCGGATCACCAATGGCAGATGCACCGATGTCGAGGAGGCGATCCCCCCGGTGCCGAAAACGGCGCTGCCCGGCAGGAGGGCGAGTGACGCAAACAAGGTGAGGAACCATCCGGCCACAATGGCCGTTGAACGTTTGAACTGCTGCATCGGCCCTCCCTGGATGTGAGAGAATAGGTTGCTGGCAAGTATAGCCTCTCTGCCCATGGGTCGCAAGGCGGGGAAGATCATTAATTTACAGGACGTACGCGGTCGCCTTCCGGCAGGGAGGAGTGGAGGGCCGCAGGCCCTCCACCAACCGGTGGTTGCCCGCCCGCGGCGGGAGGGCTGTGGGTGTTTCACCAGGTCGCCTGGCCGCCGCGGGCGGGAAAAGTGGTATGCGGGGAGGCGAAGCCTCCCCGCATACCTCTACCGCGTACGTCCTGTTATTGTAGGGATTAATCCGCTACACCTGGTCTTTTGGAGCGGGGTGTGGGGAAACCCGGTTTCCCCACACCCCCGCCCGCGGGCGGGTTTGGGAGGGCGCAGCCCTCCCAGGAAGAACCGGTGGATGGAACCCACCGGCGCCGGGCATCCAGCTTGCATCGCACCGAAGTTGAAAGGTCCTCGATGCTCACCTGGCTATTATTTATCCTTTGCAGCGTGGCTGTGCTCGTCGGCGGAGTGCAACTCTCAACGTACGGTGACATTCTTGCGGAAAAGACCGGCATGGGCCGGACCTGGATCGGGGTCATTCTGCTGGCCTCGGTGACCTCACTGCCAGAACTCTTCACTGGATTCAGCGCCGTGGCGGTCTACCGGGTTCCTGACATCGCCATGGGCGACATCCTGGGCAGTTGCATGTTCAACATCTTGATCATCGCGCTCCTCGACGCGCTCGGCGGTTCGGCGCCGATCACCGCGCGGGTCTACCAGGGCCAGGTGTTGACCGCGGCCTTCGGCATTCTGGCGCTGGCGCTGGTGTGCATCAGCATTGTGGCCGCGGAGAGCATCCCGGCCATCGGCCCGGTCAGCGTGGCCAGTGTGGCCTTCTTCGTCATCTATCTCTTCGCGATGCGCACCATTTTCATCTACGAGCGGCGCCGCATCGCGGCCTTCGTCGAAGAGGTGGCCGAGGCGGTCAACTACGAGCACGTCACCTTCCGCTATGCCGTTACGCGCTTCAGCCTCAACGCGCTGCTGGTGATTGTCGCCGCCACCTATTTGCCCGGTCTCAGCGCGGAACTGGCGGCCATGACCGGGCTGGGCCAGACCTTCTTCGGCACTATTTTCGTCGCCCTGACCACCTCGCTGCCCGAGGTGGTCGTCGCGGTTGCGGCCCTGCGGATGAACGCGGTGGATATGGCTGTGGGGAACATCTTCGGCAGCAATCTGTTCAACGTCGGGTTGATCCTGGCCCTTGATGATCTGTTCTACACCCCCGGCCCGCTGCTGGCCGGGGTCTCTCCGAGCCATATGCTTGCCGCGATCGGCGCCATTGCGATGACGGCGATCGCGGTGGTTGGTCTGGTCTATCGTCTGGAGCGAAAAGCCTTCCTGGTCGCCCGCGACTCGCTGGGGATCATCGCGATCTATGCGATCACGACGGTGCTGCTCTACCATGCCCGAGGCGGATGACCCGGGGATGGCCCGGCCGCCGGGGCGCCGGTCGCCGGAGACGGACGTTGCATCGGCCCCGGGGGTGGGGGAACCTGTTTCCCCATCGTCGGGGTGGCAATGTGCTACAATTCCTCTCGAATCCGGTCCATCCGGCTCCGGTTGGCGCGCAGCGTGTACAAAGGAGGCGCCCGTGCGCATCACGATCCTTGAGGTGCAGAAGATGAAGGCCCGCGGCGAGCGCATCCCGATGGTAACGGCCTATGATTATACATCGGCGCAGATTGCCGATCGCGCCGGTGTGCCGCTGCTCCTGGTCGGCGACTCGCTGGGGATGGTGGTGCTCGGTCACTCCTCGACGGTGCCGGTGACGCTCGATGAGATGGTGCACCATATTCGGGCCGTTGTTCGTGGCAGCGAGCATGCGCTGGTGATTGGCGATCTGCCGTTTCTGACCTACACGAACGTGGACGAGGCCATTGCCGCGACGCGGCGAGTGATCCAGGAAGCCGGGGCGCAGGCGGTCAAACTGGAAGGGGGCGTCGCGGTGGCGCCGATTGTGGCGCGCCTGGTGGAACTGGGTGTGCCAGTGATGGGGCACATCGGGTTCACGCCGCAGTCGGTGCACCAGATCGGCACGCGGGTGCAGGGCCGCAGCGCCGAGCAGGCCGCGCGCCTGATCGAGGATGCCCTGGCCCTGGAAGCTGCCGGGGCCTTCGCGATTGTGCTGGAGTTGCTGCCCGCGCCCCTGGCCCGGGAGATTACCAGCCGGTTGCGCATCCCCACCATTGGGATTGGCGCAGGGGTTGACTGTGATGGTCAGGTGCAGGTGTGGCACGATCTCCTCGGTCTCTACAGCGATTTCGTGCCGCGGCACGCCAAACGCTACGCCACCCTCGCCGAGACCATCGGCGCCGCTCTTGCCAGCTACGTCGCCGAGGTGCGCGCGGGGACCTTTCCCGCGGCCGAGCATAGTTCAACCATGGACGAAGCCGCCTTGCGCGCCGCCCTCGAGCAGGTCAGGCGCCAGGGTTAAGGCCAGGTTCGGTTGAGTGGCGGTGTGGAGGTGTGGAGGAGGAGGGAAACGCTTGCAACGTCACTCCTCCTCCCTTTCACAGACTGCCGGAACTTCGAGGTCTGAACCAGGCTCAAACCGTGTACACCGGGGGCACGCCCATGCAGGTCATAACCACCATCGCCGCCTTTCGCCAGGCCCGCGCCGCCTTCGACGTCCTGGGCTTCGTGCCCACCATGGGCTACCTGCACGAGGGGCACCTCAGCCTGATCCGCCAGGCCCGCGCGGAGTGTCCGGCGGTGGCGGTGAGCATCTTCGTCAACCCGACCCAGTTCGGCCCGCGCGAGGATTTCGAGCGCTACCCCCGCGACATGGAGCGCGATCTGGCCCTGCTCGAACGCGAGGCGGTCGATCTGGTCTTTGCCCCCGCGCGGGAAGAGATGTACCCCGAAGGGTACGGCACCTACGTGGTGCTGCCGGCCGCCGACGAGGTCCTGGAGGGCGCCGCGCGGCCGGGTCATTTTCGGGGTGTCGCGACGGTGGTATGCAAGTTGTTGAACATTGTGCAGCCAACGCGGGCCTACTTCGGCCAGAAAGACGCCCAGCAAACCGTGGTGGTGCGCCAGATGGCGCGCGATTTGAACATCCCCACGACGATTGTGGTGCTGCCGACGGTGCGCGAGGCCGACGGTCTGGCAATGAGCAGCCGGAACACCTACCTGACACCCGAGGAACGGCGGGCGGCCCCGGCGATCTACCGGGGCTTGCGGGCCGCGGAGGAGCGCTACCTGGCGGGCGAACGCAACGCCGAGGCCCTGCGCCAGGCGGTGATCGCCGTGCTCGACGCCGAACCGTTGCTGCGCCCCGAGTATGTCAGCGTCGCCGATCCGATCACCCTGCGCGAACTCGAGCGCGTCGGCGAACGGGGCGCGCTGGTGTCGCTGGCGGTGCGTCTCGGCAGCGTGCGCCTGATTGATAATGTGGTGCTGGGGGCGAACCCGTAGTGGGGCGAACGACCGTTCGCCCCCACGGGGCCATAGTGGGGCGAGCGGTTGTTCGCCCTACGGCGCCACGGCGGCGATGGACTCGCCGACGATCTGCACTAGGCGGTCAATCGTCTCCACCGGGGTGACCAGGGGCGGGGCGATGCAGATCGTATCGCCGATGACGCGGGTGAACAACCCGCGGGCAGTCATCTCCTGCTGGACGCGCAGGCCGACGTTGGCCGACGCGGGGAAGGGTTCCTTGCTGGCCTTGTCGGCGACCAGTTCGACCGCCGCCATCATGCCCTTGCCGCGCACGTTGCCAACGACGGGCATTTCTTCCAGTTCCTTGAGCGCCGCGTTGAGATGCGCCCCGACTTCGGCGGCCCGCTCGACCAGCCCCTCGCGCTCGATGATGGCGATGTTGGCCAGGGCCACGGCGCAGGCCGTGGGATGCCCCGAATAGGTAAAGGCGTGCATCCAGCGCTTCTCCGGCGGCACGCTCTCGATGGCCTTGCGGATCGCGTCACTGACCCCGACCCCGCCCAGGGGGACGTAGCCCGAGGTGATCCCCTTGGCGAACTGCACCATATCCGGCTCGACGCCGTAGTGCTCCAGACCGAACCAGCGCCCGGTGCGCCCGAAGCCGGTGATCACCTCGTCGGCGATCAACAACACCTCGTAGGTGTCGCAGATCTCGCGAACGCGCCGGAAGTAGTCGTCCTGGGGCGGAATGACCCCACCCGCGCCCTGGATCGGCTCGGCGATGAAGGCGGCGACCGTCTCGGGACCCTCGCGCAGAATGGCCTCTTCGAGCAGATTGGCCGCGGCCACCCCATCGCTCACCTCGGGCGTTTTGTTCACGAAGCGGTAGGGATAGGGCGACTCGATGTGGACAATGCCGGGCATCCGCGGCTCGAACATGGGCCAGTAGGCCGGCAGACCCGTCGCGGCCATGGCGGCCATGGTCACCCCGTGGTAGCCCTTCATGCGCGAGACAAACTTGACCTTGTCGGGCTTGCCGACGGCCTTCCAGTAGAAGCGCGCCGTCTTGAACGACGTCTCGGTGCTCTCGGCGCCGCCGCTGGTGAAGAAGAACGTGTTGATGGAGGGGTAAAAGAGGTCGGATAGTTTCTCGGCCAGATGGATCGCCGGCAGGTTGGTGGAGCCGACGTAGCCCGAGTAGAAGGCGAGCTGGCGCATCTGGGCCGCGGCGGCCTCGGCGAGTTCCTCGCGCCCGTGGCCCACGTTGACGTTCCAGAGACCGCTCAGGCCGTCAATGTACTCCTTGCCGGTGACATCCTTCACCATCGCGCCCCGGCCCTCAACCCAGACGATTGGCGTCTTGTGGGCGCTGGGGTGGTACAACGGATGGAGCAGGTGCTCGTGATCGGCGTGGATGATTTCGCTTTCGATCGACACAAAGCCTCCTCGTACTTGCAGGGACGCGGCACGCCGCCTCCCGTGCCGGGGTTGCCAGAGCCTGGGGGCAGGGGGGCGCGGGCATGCGCTTCACCCTGAGGGACAGGGCGGGATAGCGCCGATTCTACCCCACTTCGACTCGCCGCGCAAGGCGGGATGTGACAGGTACGTGTTCACGTGTCTCCTGGGAGCGCGGGCAGCTTGCCCGCGGAGACGCAACGAGGGCGTCCCGCCCTCCGTGTGGGTCACCCCAGACCCCCATGCGGCTCCGCCGCACCCCGACGGAATGAACATACGATTGTTCCTGGGAGGGCTACGCCCTCCCAGACCCTCCCACCGGGTGGGGGTATGGGAAACCCGGGTTTCCCCATCCCCCTGCGGGGCGGGGGCGTGGGGAAACCCGGTTTCCCCACACCCCTGTTCCAGCAGCCTGTGTTCACGTGAGACGGTCAGGCGCATGGCGCACCACGCCCGATGCGACCGGCCCGGGAGCGCGGGCGTCCCACCCGCGACGCGGCTCCGCGGGCGCGGTGCCGGCCCCCTCCCGGACCTGCCCCCGCTGGGGGCGGGAACCCGGCGCCTCCCCTCAGCGGAGGGAGGCTGGGAGGGGGGGAGCACGCTGCGAACGATGGTCACCTCAGCCGTCTATGCGGCTCCGCCGCACACCGACGGGATGAAACTACTTCTTAGGAGTGCTTCGCCCTCCCAAACCCTCCCGCGGGCGGGGGGGTGGGGAAACCGGGTTTCCCCATCCTCCTGCCCGCGGGCTGTGCCCTTCCAGACCCTCCCATTGGGTGAGGGGATGGGGAAACCAGGTTTCCCCATCCCCTCTCCAACAGACTATTTGCACATCACGACTGCGGAGGTGATTCGCATGCGCGTAGCTCTGATCGGCGCCGGCGCCCTGGGCGGGGTGATCGGCTTTTATCTCTCGGCGGTGGCCGATGTGGTGCTGGTGGATCCCTGGACCGAGCACGTGGCGGTCATGGCCGCCCACGGGCTGCGCTGCGAGCGCGAGGGCGTCGAGGCGGCGCGCCCGGTGCGCGCCGTAAGCGACCCGGCGCTGGCTGGCCCGGTTGAGGCGGCCCTGGTGCTGGTCAAGTCCCGGCAGACGCCCTGGGCCGCCACGGTCGCCCGGACGGTGCTGGCCGGCGCCGGGGTGGCCTACACGCTCCAGAATGGTCTGGGCAATCGCGAGATTCTGGTCGAGGCCCTGGGCGAGGAGCGCGTGGGCCAGGGGGTCACCGCGCTGGGGGGCACGCTGCTCGGCCCGGGGCGCGTGCGTCACGCCGGTCAGGGGCCGACGCTCTTCGGCGCCGCTCCTGACCGGGCCATGGCCGTCGCGCTGGCCGACCTGTTTACCCGTGCCGGCCTGCCCGCCGAGGTGCGCGAGGATGTCGCGGGGTTGGTGTGGGGCAAATTGATCGTCAACGCGGGGATCAATGCCTTGACGGCGCTGCTGCGCGTGCCCAACGGCGCGCTCGTCGAGGCGCTTGCCGCGCGTGAGTTGCTGGCGGCGGCAGCGCGCGAGGCCGCGGAGGTGGCCGCCGCGCTGGGCGTGCATCTTCCCTATGCTGACCCGGTCGAACACGCGCTCGCTGTGGCCCGCGCCACGGCGGCCAATCGTTCCTCGACCCTGCAAGACGTGCTGCGAGGCGCGCCGACGGAGATCGACGCGATCAACGGCGCCGTGGCCCGCGAAGGCGCCCGTCTGGGCGTGCCGACGCCGATCAATGCCCTGCTCGCCGGCCTCGTCGCCGCCCTGGAGGCGACCGCCGGGCAGCGGGTGGGGGAGGGGTAGGTGTGGAGGTGTGGAGGTGTTATGGGGGTGTGGAGTCGCCATTTGTCTGGATTACACCTCCACACCCCCTCAGGCGGCTCGCTCGACCTGGGTGAGGAAATCGCGGATGGCCTCTTCCAGGCTGATGGCGCCGGAGAGAATGCGATGATGGTAGGCGGGGATGAAATCGAACAGGTACGACTGCCCGGTGCGGAGTTCGCGCAACATCAAGTGGGCGTAGGACCCCACCGCCTCCAGCATGCCGCTCTCGGCGAAGGCCCGTTCGGTGATGCCGACGTCGTAGCGCACGCGCCTGATGGAGGCCCGCCAGCCCCGCGGCCCACGGGTGAGCCGGGCGTACGCGGCGCGGGTGTCGCCATCGAAGGGCAGCCCCACCGAGCCGGTATTCACGACGAGGGTTGAGTCCACCTGGCGCACCAGCGGGGTGTGGGTATGGCCGGCGCAGAAGACCGCCGCCGCGGGATCGATCTGCGCGCGCACCTCATCGAGTGGCGCGCCGCGGTAGATGCCGTCGCGGTCGTGGCGCACCGAGGCGTGGTAGATCGCCAGGCGTTCACCGTCGAGGTCGAGGATGAGGTGTTCGGGGAGGGCGGTGATCTGGGGGATCATATCGGCAACCTGGCCGTGGGTCCAGGCTGCCACGCGGCTCACTTCGAACTGCGGGCCGCTGGTGGGAAAGTCGGGGCGCTGGCGTTCCTGTTCGTAGAGCAGCACGTAGCGCTCGTGATTGCCGCGGATCACGCGCCAGCCGCGCTCGTCACGCATGCGCAACACCAGTTCGAGACACACACGCGACAGGGGGCCGCGCCCGACCATATCGCCGGCGACGACCACCAGATCGGGCGACCAGGACTCAATATCTTCGATGACGGCATGCAGCGCTGCGGGGTTGGCGTGAATATCGGCGAGGATCGCGATGTTCATGGCTATGCAGCTACTTCGTTGCTCTCGGGGGTTCGGCTCACCTCGCGCAGGGTGGAGAGATCGCGAATGCGTTCGGTGAACAGAATGCCATTCAGATGGTCGACTTCGTGCTGGATGGCCCAGCCGAGCAGCCCATCGGCGCGCCGCAGCCGCAGCCATTTCCCGCCGAGGTCCTGAAACTCGACCGTCACCCAGGTCTGCCGGGGCACCTGGCCGTACCAGCCGGGCAGGCTCAGGCAGCCTTCCTCGCGTAACACCTCTTCGCCGCTGCTCTTTACGATCTTCGGATTAATCAACACAAACTGCTGCGCCGGGGCGAGCACCACGGTGGTCCCGTCCTCGCGCTCCTCGATCTCTGGCGGCAGTTCGACGATGCACAGGCGGATGGGCAGCCCGATCTGCGGCGCCGCCAGACCCACCCCGTTGTTGGCGTGCATGGTCTCGAACATGTCCGCCACCAGGCGCTTCAGGCCCGGGTCGGGCAGCTTCACCGGGCGGCAATGGGTCTTGAGGATTTTCTTGTCCTCTTCGTTATCAATGCGGAAAACGCGCCGTATGGCCATAGGTCATGCTTTCTTCTGGTGGAGGCATGGTTTCGCTGCGCGGCCCGTTACGTAACAGAACGTGTGCAGTGGAGGGGGCAAAGCCCTCAAGCAGGGATCTGGGGAAACCGGGTTTCCCCATCCCCTCACCCGGTGGGAGGGCCACGTCCTCATTGGAGGACCGGCGTTGCTCCATAGTGACGATTATACCATAGGGTTGATTCCATCATCGGGGAAAGCGGGTGGCCCCGTCCCCTTGCCTAAGATGGGGGAACCGGGTTCCCCCACCCCCCCACCCGGTGGGAGGGTTTGGGCGGGCGCAGCCCGCCCGCAGGGGGGTAGGGAAACCGGGTTTTCCTATCCCCCTGCCCGTAGGAGGGTATGCCGACAGGCGCCGATCACAACACATGCACCGGGTCAACATCAACGCTCCAGCCGTAGAGCGGTTCAAGGGCGTCGAGGGCGGCATTGATGGCGCGTTCGTCGGCGGGGGGGGCGGCGCGCAGCACGAGGTGCCAGCGCCAGCGCCCGCGGGCGCGCTGGATGAAGGCGGGCGCCGGCCCGATCAGGCTCCAGCCCGCCAGTTCGCGCCGCTGGAGCAGGGCGCGCGCCCGTCCGGCCAGGCGTTCGGCTTCGCGCTGCGCAGCGCGGGGGTTCTCGGCGGCATGCACCAGGCGCACCAGCCGGCTGAAGGGCGGGTAGCTCGTCGCGCGGCGAAAGGCGATCTCCTGGGCGAAAAAGCGCTGGTAGTCGTGCTCCTGGGCGGCGAGCAGGGCATAATGCTCGGGGTTGTAGGTCTGGATGAGCACCTGGGCGCCCTCGAAGCGCCGGCCGGCTCGCCCGGCCACCTGGGTGAGCAGTTGAAAGGCCCGTTCGCCGCTGCGAAAATCGGGCAGGTGCAGGCCGGTGTCGGCGGCCACGACGCCGACCAGGGTGACCAGGGGCAAATCGAGGCCCTTGGCGATCATCTGCGTGCCGACGATCACGTCGGCCTCGTGGCGCAGCAGGGCGTCGAGCAGCCGCTCATGGGCGCCTTTGCCGCTGGCGCTATCACGATCCCAGCGCAGCACCCGCGCGGATGGAAAGAGCGCCCGCACCTCCTCGGCCACGCGCTGGGTGCCGACACCGAAGCTGCGCACGCGGGCGCTCAGGCAGCGCGGGCAGATCACCGGCGGCGCGGCGCGCGCGCCACAGGCGTGGCAGATCAGTACGGTCGCCTGGCCCGCGCCGGTGTCTCCGGCGTCGTAGTGGAGCGTCAGCGGGTTGGAGCAGGCGTCACAGGTGGGCACATAGCCACAATCGCGGCACATGACGAAGGAGGCCGCGCCGCGCCGATTGAGGAAGAGCATGGCCTGCTCGCCCCGTGCCAGGGTGGCGGCGAGGGCCTGTTGGAGTGGCTGGCTGAAGATCGAGGCGTTGCCCTGCTGGAGTTCGTCGCGCATATCTACGATCCGCACCGGCGGCAGCGGCAGAGGGCGCGAGCGGGGCAACCCGTCGGCGCCGATGGCCCCGCCGACGCGCTCGGGGAGTTCCAGCAGGCGGTAGCGGCCCTCCCGCGCGGCCTGATAGCTCTCTACCGCCGGGGTGGCGCTGCCCAGCAGAGTGACCGCGCCGCTCAGGGCGGCGAGGCGCAGCGCCGTATCGCGGGCGTGGTAGCGGGGGCCGGCCTCGTGCTTGTAGCTCAATTCGTGCTCCTCGTCAACAATCACCAACCCCAGGCGCTCCAGCGGCGCGAAGACCGCCGAGCGCGAGCCGATTGCCACCGCGGCTTCGCCCCGGCGCAGGCGGCGCCAGGCATCATAGCGTTCGCCCAGGCCCAGGCCGCTGTGCAGCACGGCCAGTTGGCCCGGGAAGCGGGCGGCGAAGCGGCGCACCAGTTGCGTGGTCAGGGCGATCTCGGGCACCAGCACCAGGGCCTGGCGGCCCAATCGCAGGGTGCGGGCGATGGCCCGCAGGTAAATCTCCGTCTTACCGCTGCCGGTGATCCCGTGGAGGAGGAAGACCGGCGCGTCGGCGCTCCCCGCGCCGGCCGGTTCCTCGCGGCGCGCGGCCGTTTCCAGGGCCTGGACGATAGCCTCATAGGCCGCGCGTTGCGCCGGGGTCAGCGGCGGCGGCTGGTCGGGCGGCACAGCGACGCTCAGCGGATCGCGCTGCACCTCACGGGTTTCGAGGGACACCAGACCGCGCCGCTCGAGGGCGCGCAGCAGGGCAGCGTTCGCGCCGGTGGCGGCGTAGAGTTCTGCCAGGGGGTGGGCGCGGGGCGTCGCCTCATGTCCTTCGTGGTGACGGGTGGCGAGCCATTCCAGCACAGCGCGCTGGCGCGGCGCGCGCCGCAGGGCCTCCAGGGTCTGGGGCAGCGTCGCCAGGGGCGCTTCGAGCCGCACCAGCCGTTCCAGGCGGGGCCGCACCCGGGGGGGCGTCGTGGCGGCGCCGGCGACAATCAGGCCGCGCCCGGCCAGGGCGGCGTAGGCGGCGCGCAACTCGGCGTCGCTGCCGCGCAGCGCCCGGCGCAACGCCGCTTCGTCCAGTTCGCCGCGGGTGCGCAGGTAGTACAGGATCGCCCGCTCGCGTTCGGGGAGCGCGCCCAGGTCGGCGTTCAGCCCGGCGGGCGTGGCGCGCCAGGTGGTCGCGCTCTTCTGGCCCGTGCCGGGGGGCAACAGCAGGCTCAACACCGCATAGAGCGGCGCGCGGTAGGTCGCGGCGACCCATGCCGCCAGCCGCAACCCCGTCTCGGTAATCACCGCCTCGGGGTCGGCCAGGCCGATCAGATCGCGCAACTCCGCGGGCGCGGCGGGCGCCGCCAGGCCCAGCACCACCCCCTGCACCTGGCTGTGGCGCAGCGGCGCCCAGACCAGTTGCCCGGGGCGCACCAGGCCATGGAGCCGCGGCGGGACGCGGTAGGAGAGCACTGGCGGCGTTCCTCCACCAACGCTCAGGGCAACCTCGGCGATGACTTCGGCTGGCATAACTCCCTCAGGCATGGTTCAGCCGTCCATGCGGCTCGCGCCGCACCCCGACGGGATGAAAAAAGGTTGTTCCTGGGAGGGCGCAGCTCTCCCAGACCCTCCCGTAGGTCGGGGCCCGGGTGCGCGGGCCTCCGGCCCGCATCCGCAAGGGGAGAACAGGGTTCTCCTGGGAGGGCTTTGCCCTCCCAGACCCTCCCGCGGGTGAGGGAATGGGGAAACCCGGTTTCCCCACCCCCCTGCGGGCGGGGGGAAGGGGAAACCCGGTTTCCTCACCCCCCTGGGTGAAGGCTGCGCCCGCCCAACCCCTCCTGCGGGCGGGGGGGATGGGGGAACCTGGTTCCCCCATGTTCACGATAGAAGCGGGCGTTCTAGCTTCTATGCCATGGCCGTATCCGCGAAGGCGAACGGCGGCTTGCGCGTGTCGGCAACAGGCAGAGTATACCATCACCGGCCCGCGCCGGAGGGTGGGGGAGGGCTTAGACAAGGTTCGTTAGGGGATTCACCGTTCGCAGCGTTCCGCCCCCCTCCCAGCCTCCCCCCGCTGGGGGGAGGCGCCCGGGAACGCAGCGTTCCGCCCCCCCTCCCGGCCTCCCCCCGCTGGGGGGAGGCGCCCGGGAACGCAGCGTTCCGCCCCCCTCCCGGCCTCCCCTGCTGGAGAGAGGCGCCCGGGAACGCGGCGCTTCTGCCCCCCTCCCGGCCTCCCCTGCTGGGGGGAGGCGCCCGGGAACGCGGCGTTCCGCCCCTCTCCCGGCCTCCCCTGCTGGGGGGAGGATCCCGGTTCCTGCCCCCGGCGGGAGAGGGTGAGGGGATGGGGAAACCAGGTTTCCCCATCCCCCTGCGTGAGGGCCAGGCCCTCCCAAACCCGTGGGCGGGGGTGTGGGGAAACCCGGTTTCCCCACGCTCCCTCCGAGGGCCTATGTTTACGGGAGTTGTAAGCGGCGTGTTACAATCCATTACGTGCCGGCTGCGTTTTGCCGGCAACGCTGTACCGCGCACAGCCCGGCACACGCGGGCACTCAACGATGCCATACCACGAACCCGTCGTCCTGGAGCGGCTCGACCTCGGCGCTCTGACGCTGGCCCGCTGGCATGCCCCGGATCTGGCGCGCGCCGCGCGCCCCGGGCAGGCCCTGCTGGCGCGCTGCGCGCCCCCCGGCAGCGACGATCCGCTCCTGCGGCGGACGCTGTTTCCCGCCGGGGCCGACGCGCGCGCCGGTGTGGTCGAGGTGCTGCTGGCCCCCGAAGAACGTGGCCTGGCCTGGCTCGCCGCGCAGCCGCCGGGGGTGCGGCTGGATGTCTATGGTCCGGTGGGGAACGGCTTCACCCTCGCCGAGCCGACGCGCAACCTGCTGCTGGCCGGGGCCGGTTCCGCCGTGCCGGGGTTGCTTTACCTGGCCCGTGCCGCCGTGGCGCGAGGAATCGCCGTGGTGCTGCTGGTGGCTGCCCCTGGCGCCGACGTGCTGCCGCCGCCCTTCTTGCTGCCCTCCGATGTCGAGTATCTAACCAGCGCGGGCGGCGAGGCCGATCTGCCGGCGCTGCTTGTCGCGACTCAGCCGGGCGGCCCCACGCTGAGCCGAGGAGCGCTCGGGTGGGCCGATCAATGCTGCCTGGGGTTGGCGGCGCCCCTGTTGCCGCCCGTGGTCGAGATGGTGCGCGCCGGCACGTTGCGCTGGGAACGTGGCTTCGCGCAGGTCGCTCTGCCCGGCGCAATGCCCTGCGGCGTGGGCACGTGCCAGGGTTGTCTGGTTGAGACCCGCGATGGCGCCCGTCTCGCTTGCAGGGATGGGCCGGTGTTCGATCTGCGCGATCTGCGCTTGTGACACGAGACCGGGTTTCCCCACACCCCGGCCGGTGGGAGGGTGGGGCGGGCAGCGCCCGCCCAGGCACAACCTTTGTGCATCCCGTGGGGGCGTGGGGAAACCGGGTTTCCCCACACGCGGACCGGATGGACGGCGGAGGGTGGCCCCGTCGGTTGCCAGGGCATGGGGAAACCGGCTTTCCCCATACCCCGGCCGGATGGCGGCGGAGGGTGCCCATGCCCCGGCCGGATGCGCTCTCCCGCCCCGCGTTCAGCGAACCTCGCCCTGGATCTCGCGGTAGCTCTTGAGGAACCAGCGCGTCACACTGCGGTAGCGGTCCTCGCGCCCGATAAGCAGGTGGTGCAGGCTGTTCTCAGGGTCGTCGAGACCGGTGCCGTCGAGGGCCGCAACGGCGGCGAAGCGATACAGCGGCTGGTAGAGGGTGATGCCCGGCGCCAGGCTGATCCAGCGCCGTTGGAAGGCGGCATAGTCGGCGCTGCGGGAGGCGAGTTCGTTCTCGACGCGGGCGTTGGTGAGGAGATCGTCAATCTCTTGATCGGCCAGGCCCGCGTAGTTCAGCCCGCTGTCGGCGCGGCTGGAGTGCCAGAGGGCGAAGGGGTCGGGGTCGGGGCCAAGGCGCGTCCAGGTATGCAGGGCCATGTCGAAGTCGTGGGCGCGCAGCCGGGCCTGTAATGCTGGCCCATCCAATTCGACCACGCTGATGCGCAGCCCCAATTCGCCCCACTGGCGGGCGATCTCGTCGGCGACGGTGCGGCGCTTCGGCTCATTGTCCACCAGCAACTCCAGGGCCAGGGGGCGACCGTCGCGCGCGAGCACACCGTCGGCGCCGCGGTCGAAGCCCGATTCGCTGAGGATGCGCCCGGCGGTGGCGGGGTCGGGCGCGTACCAGCGCGCCTGGGGGTCATAGGCCCACCAGCCGGGGAGGATGGGCGTATCGAGGGGCATTGCCGTGCCGTTCAGGGCGCGTTCGATCAGCGCGTCTTTGTTCAGGCCGTGGGCCAGGGCGCGGCGCAGGTTGAGCTTGTCGAGCGGCGGGCGCCGCAGGTTGAAACTCAGGATGGTGTACTCATCGAGAGGCACAACCGCGCCGCGGACGCCGGCGGGCAGATCGTCGATCGCGGCGGTTCCGGTGAGGCGAGCGCCGAAGGCCATCGCGTCGCCGCGGGCAAGGGCGGCGAAGGCGGCTTCGGGCGAGGCGATGAAGCGCAATTCGAGGCGCTCGATGTAGGGCCGGCCGCCGAAGTAGCCCTCATATGCCGCGAGCACGGCGCGGTCCTCGCGTAGTTCAACCAGGCGGTACGGACCGGTGCCCACCAGGCGTTCGGCGGTTGATCCGGCGATCCAGGCTTCGGGCGGGTTGCCGGCGAACACGTGCGCGGGCAGGATAGGCACGCGAGCCATGCTGAGGAACGGCGCGAACGGCGCGGTCAGGGTGGCGCGAACGGTATAGGCGTCCAGCCGGTCCACCAGCACATCCTGCCAGACGCCGGCGAGGGCCGGTTCGCCGGGCTGATCGGCCACCTGGAGGGTGCGCAGGGTGAAGACCACATCGTCGGCGGTGAAGGGCCGGCCATCGTGCCAGGCGACATTGCGTCGCAGGTTGAACTGGTACACCGTGCCGCTGGCGTCAACCTCATATGACTCGGCCAGGGCCGGTTCGATCAACCCATCGGCGCCGATTCGCACCAGACCATCGAAGATCAGCGCGATCAGGTCGCGGCCCACCGGATCGGCGAGCGGATCGTTGAGCAGTGGGACGGGGCGTTCCGGCGCGCCGACCACCGCTTCGACGTAGGAGCCGCCGACCAGGGGCGTCGCCACCGAGGCGTTGCGCAGGGCCACTGCGCCGAGCAAACCGGCGATCAACAGCATGCTCAGCGCGGCGATAACGATTTGCCAGCGAATGCGACGGGCCATGGGCTTGCGCGCCCCTCACAGATGGGAGGATCTGGGAAGGCCAGGCCCTCCCAGGAATGCTCGTTCCTCGCCCGGTTAGAGGAGGCGGGGAACCCGGAGTTCCCCACGCCCCTGCCCTGGGAGAGGGTCGGGGAGGGCGCAGCCGTCTCCACCACCGGCTTTGCTCGCCTGGTTACGGGCCGGGAACCCGGGGTTCCCCACTTACCCAAAAATCGGCAGACTGGCGATCAGCGAGAGCAGCAAAAATGACACGCTCAGGACCAGGGTGGCCTGGTACAGGGTCTTTTCCAGGCCGCGGCGGGTGCGGTAGATCGAGCTGGTGTCGCGGTTGGCCATCCCCGGGCTGCGGGCCTGCAAGACGACCAGGGCGATCAGCACCGCGCTAATAACGATCAGGGCGATGAACAGCGCGATTTCCACGCGATCTTTCCTCTCTATGCCAGGAGTTGCGCAGTTGCCATCCATATGCGGCGCAACCACGGAGTGATATTGTACCATACCCGGACCTGTCCCCGATCGGGAGGCGACCCTGTTGCCCCTCCTGTTCCTTTCTTCGGCCTGTGTTATACTTTAGTTACAGGACATACGCGGTGGAGAGGTGCGGGGAGGCGCAGCCTCCCCGCATACCCCGATTCCCCCCGGGTGGGGGCGCGCCCTGGCGCAGACCGCAGGAGTCTGCCGCTGCGGGCGGAGCAGGAGGTGCGAGGAAGCGCCGCCTCCCCGCGCCCCGCCAGCGGGAACGCAGGGGGGAACCTCGTCCTGGACATGGTTTCAGCAGGGCCAGGTGGTATGCTCCCGGCTCGTGCCGAACCCCGCCTCTTCCCTGCTTTTCCCTGCTTTAGGGGCGGACAGAACACATGAGCGTCGAGGGGCTTTATGGCGTTGGGATGCACTGATTGGCCCTCACCCCCTGCCCCTCTCCCGCGCGCGGGAGAGGGGCGATCAGAGCCGTGCACTGGGGCGTCCCAATGCAGTAGAAGCCGCCCCTAAACCCTTCCCTGCTGGGGGAGAGAACCGGGCTCCTCCCCCCAGCGGGGGGAGGCCGGGAGGGGGGCAGAACGCTGCGAAGGTACGTTCCCTGCGAACCATAGCCTGGACCATCACAGCAATGTCGCTTGCCAATGCCAGGATCGCGCCGCGCGCCCGCATCGAGAGCTTCCTGGATCGTACCGGCGCCAACGGGCCCGTTCGCCCGTGGAGGAACATGGAACCATGACCGCTGCTGCCCGTCTGGGTTCTGAACCGTCTGAGACTGACCAGTCTGATGATAAACCCGGTCACGAGTGCGGCATTTTTGGCATCGTGCATCCCGATGCCGATGTCGCGCGGCTGACCTTTTTCGGCCTGTATGCCTTGCAGCATCGCGGGCAGGAGAGCGCGGGGATCGCCGTATCCAACGGGCGCGCCATCCGCTACCACAAGGAGATGGGCCTGGTGGCCCAGGTCTTCAACGAGGAGAAACTGCGCCCGCTCACCGGCTTTATGGCGATCGGCCATACCCGCTACTCGACGACCGGCTCCTCGCGCCTCGAGAACGCGCAGCCCTTTGTGGTCGAGAGCGCCCTCGGCCCGCTGGCCGTGGGCCATAACGGCAATCTGACCAATGCCGCCGCCCTGCGCCGCGAGTTGCTCAACCGCGGCGTCGGTCTCACCAGCAGCAGCGACTCCGAGGTGATTACGCAGATGCTTGCCGGGTGCGAGGGCCGCACCTGGGAAGAAAAACTGCGCGTATTCATGGTCCGCGCGCAGGGCGCCTACTGTCTGACCGTGCTTACCCGCGAGACGCTCTACGCCGTGCGCGATCCGCTGGGGTTGCACCCCCTCTGCCTGGGGCGCCTGGGCGAGCGGGGCTGGGTGACGGCCTCGGAGAGTTGCGCGTTTGGGCCTATCGGGGCCGAGTTCGTGCGCGAGGTCGAACCCGGCGAGATTGTGGCCATGACCGAGGATGGCCCCCGCACCGTGGCGCTGATGCCCGCCCCGCACCGGGCGGAGTGTCTCTTCGAGTACATCTACTTCGCCCGCCCGGATAGCGTGCTCCATGGAACGGCCCTGCACGCCGTGCGCGTTGCGCAGGGCCGCGAGCTGGCCCGCGAGGCCCCCGCCGACGCCGATGTGGTCATCGCAGTGCCCGATAGCGCGACCCCCGCCGCGATCGGTTATGCCCAGGAGTCGGGTATTCCGTACTCCGAGGGGCTGATCAAAAATCGCTACATTGGGCGAACATTTATTCAGCCCGATGATCATGTGCGAAAAGTAGGCATAAACCTGAAGTTCAACGCCTTGCCCGACAACCTGGTCGGCAAGCGGGTGGTGCTGGTTGATGATAGTATCGTGCGCGGCAACACTAGCGGCCCGATTGTGCGCCTGCTTCGCGAAGCCGGCGCCCGCGAGGTCCATATCCGGGTCTCCTCGCCGCCTATCCGCCACCCATGTTTCCTCGGCGTGGATATGGCCACTTACCCTGAACTCATCGCCCACCGTATGAGCATCCCCGAAATCTGCGCCCATCTAGGGGCCGATAGTCTGGCCTACCTCAGCCTGGAGGGCCTCATCCGCTCCACCCGCCAGGCCCCCGGCGAGTTCTGCAAGGGCTGTTTTACCGGCAAGTACCCGGTGCAGATCGAACTGGTCGAGAAGGAGGTCTTCGAGTTGCGCTGAGAAGAGGGGCACCCGGGTTTCCCCCGGCCCGTGCCGGAGAGGGGTAGAACGCTGCAGCCTTCCCAGGGATGCCGGATCGACAGGAGCAACAACGATGGCCGGTGATGAGACGCTTGAACTAGTGGTCGATTCGGTGGCCCAGGGTGGCGACGGGGTGGGTCGCCACGATGGTCTGGTGGTCTTCGCCCGGGGCGGCCTGCCGGGGGAACGGGTGCGGGTGCGGTTGTACGAGCGCCATCCGAGTTATGCCCGCGGCCAGGTGGACGCGGTGCTCGAGCCTTCGCCCGAACGGGTCGCCCCGCGCCTGAGCGACGCTGATCACGCGCCGTGGCAGCATATCGCCTACCCGGCGCAACTGCGCCTCAAGGCGACGATCGTGCGCGAGCAACTGGTTAAGCTCGCCGGGGCGCCTGATCCGCCGGTCGCCCCGGTGATTGCCGCGCCGCGTCCCTGGGGCTACCGCAATAGTGCCCACCTGCACGTGGAGGATCGCCAGATTGGCTATCACGTCGCTGGCACCCGCGTGGTGGCCGATCTGCCGGAGGATCCGCTGCTGTTGCCGGCGCTCAACGAGGCCCTGGCGGGTCTGCGCGCCATTCTGCCCTCCGGCGTGCTCACCGGGGTGACGCTGCGGGCCAGCGTGGCCTTTGGGTATGCCGTGGCAGTGTTGCGCCCCACGCGCGAGGTTCCCGCACTGGATCTGCTGCTGCTCGCCGAGGCCTGGCGCGCCCACGTGCCCGCCCTGGCCGGCGTGACGGTTGAGGGCCGCGACTGGCGCGGCGCGGCCTCGGGGGTTGCCAGTCTCCTGGAAGAACTGCAGGATACGCTCTTCGAACTGGCGCCAACCACCTTCTTTCAGGTCAACCTGCCGCAGGCCGGGCGCATGCTCGACCTGGCCCGCGCCGCCCTTTGCCCGGCCCCCGGTATGCGCCTGCTTGACCTCTACGCCGGCGCCGGGGCCTTTGCCCTGCCCCTGGCTGCCGCCGGGGCCGAGGTGATCGCGGTGGAGGAGCACGCGGCCGCCGTGGCCGACGGCGAGCGCAGCGCCGCCCTCAACGACATCAGGAACGTTCGGTTCGTTCAGGGCGCGGTCGAGCGCGTCCTCCCCGGCCTTGCTGGTCCCTTCGATGGCGTGCTGCTCGACCCGCCCCGCCGAGGTTGCCATCCCACGGTGCTGGAGGCCCTGGCGCGCCTGGCGCCGCCGCGCGTGGTCTACATCTCCTGCCATCCCGGCATCCTCGGGCGCGACCTGGCCCCGCTCCTGGCCGCCGGCTATCGCCTTGAGCAGGTGCAGCCGCTTGACCTCTTTCCGCAGACGCCCCATGTTGAGACGGTGGTGACGCTATCCCTCCACCCGGTGGGAGGGTCTGGGAGGGCGTAGCCCTCCCAAGAAGTATGTTCATCCGTCGGGGTGCGGCGCGAGCCGCATGGACGGCTACCGTGAACATAGGCTCTCGAAGAGGGGTGTGGGGAACCCGGGTTTCCCCACGCCCCCGCCCGCGGGAGGGTTTGGGAGGGCGCAGCCCTCGCAGGAGAACCCTGTTCTCCCCTTGCGGATGCGGGCCAGAGGCCCGCGCACCCGGGCCCCGACCTACGGGAGGGTCTGGGAGGGCGCAGCCCTCCCAGGAACAACCGTATGTTCATTGCGGCGTTGTGCGGCGGAGCCGCATGGACGGCTACCGTGAACATAGGCTCTCGAAGAGGGTGTGGGGAAACCGGGTGTTCCCACGCCCCCGCCCCGCAGGGGCATGGGGACACCGGGTTTCCCCATGCCCCCACCCGCGGGAGGGTCTGGGAGGGCGCAGCCCTCCCAGGAACAACCGTATGTGCATTGCGGCGTTGTGCGGCGGAGCCGCATGGACGGCTGAGGTGAACACCGTTCGCCGCGTGCTGCCCCCCTCCCAGCCTCCCCCCGCTGGGGGGAGGAGCCGGGTTCCTGCCCCCAGCGGGGGAGGGGGAGGGAGCCGTCACCGTGCCCGCGGAGCCGCGCCGCGGGCGGGACGCCCGCGCTCCCGGGCCGGTTGCATCGGGCGTGGTGCGCCATGCGCATGACCGTCTAACAACATGAACACACGCCGTTGCCCCGCGCCGCTGTTGACCCGTTCGTGTTCAAGGGTGGGTTCCTGCCATCAAGGATGGCAACAGGGGGATCAGGCCACTGACCCGCTCGCGCACCTCGTCGCGGACGGCGCGGAAGGCCCGCAGCCGCTCGGCTGCGTCTGCGACGGCGACCGGGTCGGCGATGCTCCAGTGGAGTTGCCTCGCGGCCCGCAGCCACACCGCGCACTCCTCGCGGGCGATGTCGCACACCGTCACCACCACCGCCGAGGTCAGATCGGCCAGCGTATCTACGTGCCTGGCCTGCTGGTAGCCGATATCAATGCCCGCCTCGGCCATGACCTGCACGGCGAGGGGATGCAACGAGGTCGGATGGGTGCCGGCGCTGCGCACGGCGATCCGCGCGCCGCTCAGCGCGCGCAACCAGCCCTCGGCGATCTGCGAGCGGGCGCTGTTGGCCCGGCAGAGGAACACCACCGCGGGCATGCGCTCGGGGATCGGAGCGGCGGCGGGCAGGGCCAGCCCGGCGGCGAGGCCCTGGTGCAGGGCGACCAGGCCGGGCAGGTGGGCGCTATAGTAATTCGCCCGCGCGTCGGCAGCGCTGCGATGGACGCGCACCAGACCGGCCTGGCGCAGCACGTTCAGATGGTACGAGACCAGGTTCTGGGCCAACCCGGTTTGCTCCACCAGTTCGCCCACCTGGTAGTCGCTGCACCGCAGCAGCAGCAAGAGCCGCCAGCGCGTCTCATCGGCCAGGAGCTTCAGGTGTTCCAGCGTGGCCTGTCCTCGCCCGTCCATAGCGTTCCTTATGTGCATATGGGGAACCCGGGTTTCCCCCCGCCCCTGCCCGCTGAAGGGCGCCGGGCGTCACATGCTGGCTATCGTACCAGATCCGTCGCCGAGGCTCAAGGTGTGCGGCACGCGCCCGGGGCGGGGAGCAATGTCCATTTCCTCACCGTGCCCGCAGAGCCGTGGCGCGGGCGGGACGCCCGCGCTCCCGGGCCGTGTGCATCGGGCGTGGTGCGCCCCGCGCACGGGGCCTAACGTGAACAGAAGCTCTCGGAGAGTGATGTGGGGAAACCAGGTTTCCCCATTCCCCTACCCGGTGGAACGGTTTGGGAGGGCGCAGCCCTCGAGGAGGGGGATGGGGAAACCTGGTTTCCCCATCCCCCACCCGGTGGGAGGGTCTGGGAGGGCTACGCCCTCCCACGAAGGATGTCCATCCCGTCGCGGTGCGCGCAGCCGCATGGACGGCTGGCATAGCCGCTTCTGCATTATGCCTATGCCTTACCGATGAACGGTGACGCCAATGATGCCAGACCTCTTTCAGCAGCCGGCCCCCAGGCTGGGCAACCAGTACGCCGATGATCGCGTGCTGCGCTCGTTTCTGCGGCGCGCGCTCACGCCAGACGTGCTTGACGCAGCGACGCCGGCCCTGGAGCGGATGGGCGAACTGGCCGGCGGCGAGTTGTACCGTCTGCACCTCGCCGACCGGCGCAACGAGCCCCTGCTCACCCAATGGGACGCCTGGGGCGAGCGGATCGACCAGATCGAGCTTTCGCCGCTCTGGCAGCGGGCCGCCCGTCTTGCCGCCGAGTACGGGTTGGTGGCCCTGCCCTACGAGCGCCCCTACGGGGCCGCCTCGCGCCTGGTGCAGTTCGCTCTGGCCTACCTCTTTCACCCCTCCACCGATGTGTACACCTGCCCCCTGGCGATGAGCGACGGCGCCGCGCGCACGCTGCTCCGCGCCGGCGACCAGGCCCTCATCGAGCGGGCACTGCCGCGCCTGGCCAGCCGCGATCCCGATCGTTGCTGGACCAGCGGCCAGTGGATGACCGAGCTTCCCGGCGGCTCCGACGTGAGCCGCACCGAGACCATTGCCCGGCCCGGCCCCGATGGTCTCTGGCGGCTGTATGGGCGCAAATGGTTCACCTCGGCGACCACCGGCCAGATGACCCTGGCGCTGGCCCGGCCCGAGGGTGCCCCGGCGGGCAGCCGGGGCCTGGCCCTGTTCTACCTGGAACTGCGCGACGCTGACGGGCGTTTGCAGGGCATCCGCGTGAACCGGCTCAAGGACAAGCTGGGCACGCGCAAGGTGCCGACCGCCGAACTGAGCCTGGAAGGGGCGCCGGCGCGCATGGTCAGCCCGCCGGGCGAGGGGGTGCGCGCGATTGTGCCGATGTTGCAGGTAACGCGCACCTGGAACAGCGTGATGGCCGCGGCCTTTATGCGCCGGGGGCTGGCCCTGGCGCGCGACTATGCCCGGCGACGGGTGGCCTTCGACGCGCCGTTGAACCGCCAGCCGCTCCACGTCGAGACCCTGGCCGGGTTGCAGGCCGAGTTCGAGGGCGCGTTCCACCTGAGCTTTCTGATAGCAGCGCTCCTCGGGGCCGAGGAGGCAGGCGAGGCTGACGCGACGGCGGCCCACCTGCTGCGCGTGCTCACCTCGGTGGCCAAGCTGACGACGGGGCGCCAGGCGGTGGACGCGCTCAGCGAGGTCATCGAAGCCTTTGGCGGCGCGGGCTACGTTGAGGACACCGGGTTGCCCGTCCTCCTGCGCGATGCCCATGTGCTGCCGATCTGGGAAGGCACCACCAATGTGCTGGCGCTGGATACCCTCCGCGCCCTGGTCCAGCCAGGGGCCTGGGAGGCCCTGTGCGGTCTGGTTGAGCGTCTCACCGCCAGCGCCGCCGACGAGGGGTTGAGCCTGGCCGGGCGCCAGGCGCGGGCCGCGCTCGACCATGCCCGGCGCTGGCATGCCAGCGTGGCCGGGGAGCGCCCGCGGCTGGAGCGGGGCGCCCGCCGCCTGGGGCTGACGCTCGGGCGCAGCCTGGAACTGGCCCTGCTGGTTGACCACGCCGCCTGGTCGCTGGCCGTGGAGGGCGACGGGCGCGCCCGCGCCGCCGCGCTGCGTTTCGCCAGGATGCCCGTTGACCTGATCAGCGACGCTGACTGCGACGACCAGGCCCTGGCCGACGATGCGCCGCTGCCGCTTTAGTAGCAATACTTTTCGAATAAGGTGATTGCCCCCTCCCCAGCCCTCCCCCGCTGGGGGAGGGAGTCCGGCTCCTCCCCCCAGCGGGGGGAGGTTGGGAGGGGGGCTGAAGCGCCGCGTTCGCTTATTTGCAAGGTATTGGCTCTAGTAGCCGTTGTCCCCTCAGCCGTCCATGTGGCTGCGCCACCCCGACGGGATGAACAAGGGTCGTTCCTGGGAGGGCCTGGCCCTCCCACGCCCTCCCGCGGGCGAGAATGTGGGGAAACCCGGTTTCCCCACCCCCCTGCTCCAACGGGATGAAAAAAGGTCGTTCCTGGGAGGGCCTGGCCCTCTCACACCCTCCCGCGGACGAGAATGTGGGGAAACCAGGTTTCCCCACCCCCCTGCGCCACCCCGACGGGATGAAAAAAGGTTGTTCCTGGGAGGGCCTGGCCTTCCCACACCCTCCCGCGGGCGAGAATGTGGGGAAACCCGGTTTCCCCACCCCCTGCTCCAACGGGATGAAAAAAGGTTGTTCCTGGGAGGGCGTAGCCCTCCCACACCCTCCCGCGGGCCGGGGCCCGGGTGCGCGGGCCTCCGGCTCGCGTCCGCTGAGGGATGGGGAAACCCGGTTTCCCCATCCCCCTCCTCCGAGGGGCTATGTTCACGTTAGGGGAGGGCCTGGGCAGGCGTAGCCCGCCCAGGGTCAACGATCCATCTTACGGGCGGCCAGGGCGGCCAGTTCACTGAGCGAGGGGTGGGGGCCGTAGCTGGAAGCCAGGTCCTCCAGGCGCATCCCCATGCGCATCGCTATAGCGACCGGGGCGAGCATATCCGCCGCGGTCGGAGCGACCGCCAGCGCGCCGGCGATCCGCCCGGCCTGATCCCAGGCCAGGGTCAGGAAGCCCTCGGGGGTTTCGTGGATATGGGCGGCCAGACCTTCGGTGAGCGCCGCGGTCACGCTGCCATAGGCGCCCTCGGTGGTGAGACGGCCAAGCTTCGCCACCTGGGGCCGTTCCATGAACGTCAGCACGATGTGGCGCGTATCCGCCGGACCCGACGAGCGGCGCAGGGCGTGCTGGGCCGCTGCCCGGCCCTGGGCCATGGCCACGCTCGCCGCGCACGGCTCCAACGCATCGCCGACCAGGTAGACCCCGCGCCATCTGGTCTGTCCATACACATCTACGGTCGCCTGATCGGCCGGCAACCCGATGGCCTCGGGATCGCTGCGGTAGTTGCTCACGACCATGGCGACGTCGGCCAGGCGCCGTTCACCGTCCGCGGTAATGGCCATCACCTCGCGCTCACCGGCGACGAGTTGCTGCACATGTGCCTCGGGCGCCACCACCACCCCCCGGCGCTCCAGCATGCGCGTGAGGTAGCCGTCCACTTCGGGGGCCAGGCGGGTGCGCGGGGCTTCTTCAGGCACGAGCCAGGTGACCTCGGCGCCGAGCAGGTTCAGGATGTGACACAGTTCAAACCCGCTCGTCCCATCGCCGATCACCAGCGCCCGGCGGGGGGTCTCCTCCAGGGCGCCCAGTTCGGTATCGGCGAGGATCCGCACGTGGTTGGGTTCAAGGCCGGGGGGGAAAACCGTGGCGGCGCCGGTGGCGATGATGACCGCGTCGGCGGCCAGGCGCTGTTCGGGCGCGCCATCGGGCGGTTCGACGACAACCTGTCCGGGGCCGGCGAGGCGGGCGCGCCCGGCGAGCATCTGCACCTCCAATCCCGCCAGCAGGGTGGTGCACTGTTCTTGCCAGGCGGCCACCGCGCGGGCGGCGCGTTCCGCGATCGCGCGGGTGGACCGTTCGCCCGCCGCGGCGGCGGCCAGCCAGACCCGGCTTGCGAGCGGGCGCCACAGCCCTGGCGCCTCGGCGCTCACCAGGGTCACCGTGGCATGGGGCGCCGCCGTGCGCGCGGCCTCTACCCCGGCCGGCCCACCGCCAATGATGACCAGTTGTAGCGTTGGAGTTTTCACGGCTCGTCATTTCCTGGGAGGGCTGCGCCCCCAATCCCTCTCACCGGGTGAGGGGATAGGGAAACCCGGTTTCCCCATCCCCCTGCGTGCGGGCTGCGCCCTCCTAACCCTTCCCACCGGGTGAGGGGATGGGGAAACCCGGTTTCCCCATCCCCCTGCGTGCGGGCTGCGCCCTCCCAGACCCTCCCACCGGGTGGGGGCATGGGGAAACCCGGTTTCCCCATCCCCCTGCGGGCGGGCTGCGCCCTCCCAAACCCTCCCAGGGGCCGGGGCCTGGGTGCGCGGGCCTCCGGCCCGCGTCCGCTGAGGTATGGGGAAACCCGGTTTCCCCATACCCCTCGCCGAGGGCTTATTTTCACGTTAGCCCTCCATGCGGCTCCGCCGCACAACGCCGCGATGAAAATAAGGTTGTTCCTGGGAGGGCGAAGCCCTCCCAGACCCTCCCGCGGGTGGGGGCATGGGGAAACCCGGTTTCCCCATGCCCCTGCTCCAGCAGCCTATTTTCACGTTAGCCGTCCATGTGGCTCCGCCGCACAACGCCGCAATGAACATCGCCTGGGATCGCGGGCGGCCCGCCCTCGTCGCGTCTCCGCGGGCAAGGTGACGGCCCCCCTCCCCAGCCCTCCCCCCGCTGGGGGGAGGGAGTCCGGCTCCTCCCCCCAGCGGGGGGAGGTTGGGA
>Ga0272446_1001040_pt1 | contig 41583 bp, 34 predicted proteins | sample YNPCB0061_FD_194587 | JGI IMG/M metagenome (GOLD analysis project Ga0272446, IMG submission 194587) | Hot spring microbial mat communities from Yellowstone National Park, WY, United States - YNP-CB-006-1 | ecosystem: Environmental > Aquatic > Thermal springs > Hot (42-90C) > Sediment | place...
GGGTACGCGCAGGACAAGAATTAGGGCGCCTTGATATGGGAACCATCAGTGCGCAGATTGCAGATGCAACAGCCGCATTTCAGGCTCAGAAAGCAGCCTTAGAGCGCTTGGAAGCAGGGGCGACACGAGAGGACATTGCGCTTACCGAGAGGACTCTGGAGAGCGCACGTACCACATTGCAAAATGCAGAACGGCAAAAGCAGACCGATATTCAAAATCAATTGCGCGCTATAGATGCGCAAGTAGATAGAGAAATGTTTACCGTACGCACGGCGCTCGATGCGGCACAAACAATATTGAATCCAGCAAATCCAGATTTAGCGCAAAGAATAGGAAATAAAAATTTTTCTGCAACTACACTTGCCCGTAATTTGATACGAGATTTAAATTCTAATATTGATACACAACGCTCAGAGCTTTCAAATGCGAGTTTAACTACAGTTGAAGACGCGCGTCTTGTGACTGACCGTGCACTACATCTCATGACACAAGTAGCAAGTGTGTTGGATAGAAGCTTTACCGTAGTCAGCGATACATTACCTGATACTGTTTTGAATCAGTCATTACTTGATTCTTATCGTGCTTCAATTCAAAATCAGCAGATAGCAGTGAAGAATGCCATTGCAGGTTTCAACACTTCTCGCAGCACTTTAGAGTCAACCATTACTAATTATGATGCGCAAATTGAATCTGCGCGAAAAAGCATTGCGGTGAATGAAGCGCAACTTGCGTTAAAAAAAGCACCTGCGACACCACAAGATATCGCGGCAGCGCGCGCGCGGGTAGATCAAGCTTCAGCAGCGATTCAAAGTCTTCGTGCACGTCTTGCTGATTACCGTATTGTATCTCCTGTAAACGGGGTGGTGAGTAAGCGTAACAATGAAGTGGGAGAGCAAGCAGTTGCGGGACAACCAGTTCTTGCGCTCGTGGGTGATGCTGAATTGCAAGTGCAAGTTGATGTCCCCGAAGCAGATATTGCTAAAGTAAAAATAGGGGATGTGGTGCGATTAAACTTTGACGCATTTGGCCGAGATAGAGACTTTCCAGGAACAGTGGTGCGTATAGAACCAGCTGCGACTAGGATTCAAGATGCCACCTACTATCGCGTGAAAGTATCTTTTGCTCAAGATTTAGGAGTCAAATCAGGAATGACCGCTGACGCATTCATTACTACCGCGCAAAAGAAGGATGTGATTACCATTCCACAAAGGGCGATACGAGCTGATAATGAGGGTAGATTTGTTGAAGTGTTGACTGGCGCTCCTCCTCAAGAAAAAGTCGAAAAAAGACGTGTGCAATTGGGTCTTCGCGGTGATGGGGGACTCGTGGAAATACTGGAGGGCTTATCAGAAAACGAAAAAGTGGTCATAGGAACTCAACAGCAGAGATAATATGTCAGTCCCTGTTATTGAAGTAAAATCCCTCTCCAAAGTATATGAAAATGAGGGAGTGAAAACTCCAGTGCTTTTTGATGTCGACCTCACCATCCCTAAAGGGCAATTCGTTGCCATTATGGGTCCTTCGGGATCAGGGAAATCAACATTAATGCACATTTTAGGATTCTTAGATCAAGCTTCAGGTGGCACGTATCACTTTTGCGGACGTGATGTCACCAATGTCACCGAGGCAGAGCTTGCGGTAATTCGCAATCAGGAAGTAGGTTTTGTGTTTCAAGCATTTTTTTTACTCGCACAGTCAACAGTATTAGATAACATTTTGCTCCCCTTGCGGTACGATGATAGAGATTCGCGCGCTGAACAAAAAAAACGCGCAATTGCAGCCGCAGCATCTGTAGGACTTTCACATCGTTTGAATTATCTCACTTCGCGATTATCAGGTGGTGAAAAGCAGAAAGTCGCCATCGCGCGCGCTTTGGTGACACGTCCTGCAGTTATTTTTGCTGATGAGCCTACAGGTAATTTGGATAGTCGCTCTGGCGCGCAAGTGATGTATCTTCTTCAAGAGCTTCATAAAAAGGGCCATTCGATTGTGATGGTGACACATGAGTCATCAACCGCTGAACATGCCGAGAGAATTGTACGCATGCGGGATGGAAAGATTTTATCTGATGAGATGGTGACGGAACGTAGGATTGCTGCTCCTGAATCTGAGTTAGCAAAATAATATGCGGGTGAGAGATTATATCTATGATGCACTACGAGGGTTACGAATGAATCCGACGCGTACGTTTCTTACTGCGCTGGGGATAATTATTGGTGTTGGTTCTGTTACCTTGTTGAGTATTATAGGAGAAGGCGCTCGCGCAGTAATTCTCGATGCCACTTCAGGTGCAGGAAGTTTGCAGATATCAATATTTGCAGGGCCTGGAGATGGCGCAGGGCGACCTGATTTCGAAAATCCTCGACCGCTAAAAATTGGAGATGCAGAGAGTTTAAGAAATTTGCCTGAATTGGAAGCCGTTTCGCCTTTGATTTTTATTAATGGACAAGCGTCTTTTGAGGGTGAAGAGGTTTCAGCTACTGCAGTTGGAGTACATCCTGATTTTTTTAAAATTACTCGTTTAAATTTGAAGGAAGGAAATTTCATGGCTGAAAGTGACAATATTGGCGGAGCGCGTGTTGCAGTGCTGGGGAGTAAAGTCGCAAATACCTTGTTTCCTTTTGGGGGCGCAGTGGGTAGCACTATTAAATTCAAAACTCATAGTTTTCAGGTGATTGGGGTGTTAGCAGGGGGCAGCGGGGGATTTGGAGGGCAAGATAGACGAGTGTATATCCCTGAGACAGTAGCTCGTCTTTTATTCTCATCGAGCGGAGACCTTACTGCAATTACTGTTGCAGCACGAGAGGCAATACCTCCTGCAATGGAGGCAATTCGTATGACTCTTCGTGACAGAAGAAACATTATAAATCCCACAGGAGAACTTGCACTTGATGACTTTCGTGTATCTGCTACGCAAGATGCAATATCAATTTTGACCACGGTCACGAGAGTACTTTCTTTATTTCTCACTTCAATTGCAGCAATTTCTTTGCTTGTAGGGGGAATCGGCATTATGAATATAATGTTAGTTGCTGCCACTGAGAGAACACGAGAAATAGGCCTTCGGAAGGCAGTGGGCGCCACCCCCTCAACTATCGCAACTGGATTTCTATCGGAAGCAACTGCGCTATGCGCGAGCGGAGGAATTATTGGCGCAAGTGGGGGTATCCTTATCGGGTGGATTTTGTCATTGATTTTGCCGAATTTTGTTGATGGGTGGGCTTTTGTGGTGCCATGGACTTCTGTAGGCATCGCAATTGGTATTTCTGCAGGTATTGGTTTGCTCTTTGGAACATATCCTGCAGTACGCGCAAGCCGACTCAATCCGATTGAATCACTACGTTATGAGTAAAGGAGCTTCTTGGAAAAGTTTGCTTGGATTTGCGAGTCTCGCTCTCATGGCGAATCGTTCTCGCGCAATTTTAACTATTATTGGGGTTACTATTGGCATTGGATCTGTGATACTCGTTTCATCTTTAGGCGAGAGTGCGCGCGGGCTCATAGTTGGTGAAGTCTCAGGAATTGGGGCAAATAGCATTTTTATTGAACCTGGACCTGGGGACGGAAATAGAATCGCATCTCGTGCAGATTTAATTGCATTGAATATGCGTGATGTCGAAGCTCTTAAAAGACTTCCCGAATTAGATTTCGCAATCCCTTATATTCAAGGGAATGGTTTGCTTGCCGCAGAGGAACGTTTTTTAACAGGACAAATTGTGGGAACGGAGCCTGAAGTGCAAATATTTGATAATTTTACTCTTACTGCAGGAAGATTTTTCACTTCAGAAGAAGCGCGGAGTGGAGCACGCGTCGCAGTGCTAGGAAGTTCTGCGGCTGAACAACTTTTCCCTTCTCAAGATCCTTTGGGGAGACAAGTGAGTTTACGTCGTGCGACATTTACAGTAATAGGTGTCGCCGCACCTCAAGGTACGAAATTTTTTCAAGATTATGATAAACGCGCGTATGTTCCTTATACAGCTGCCCAGTGGTATGTTTTTGGTATCGATTATGTGCAATTTATTGCGGCACGCGCTGCGCAGAGTGTCCCTGTAAGCGTTGCGCAAGAAGCAGTGGAGTGGTCATTGAGAGAAACAAATAATATTGACAATCCTCGTGGTGAGCCGCGTTTAGATAATTTTCGTGTTCGAACGCAAGAAGAAGCTTTAGAGATTTTAAAAACAGTAACAACTGCCTTTCAAGCGCTTTTAATAGCCATCGGCGCAATTTCTTTATTGGTAAGTGGTATAGGAATAATGAATATCATGTTAGTGTCGGTAATTGAACGTACTAAGGAAATAGGATTGAGAAGGGCAGTAGGGGCAACTTCTGGGGATATTTTAAAACAATTTTTAACAGAGGCACTCATGCTCACATTTTGTGGCGCGGTGTTCGGATTACTTTTGGGCGCAGGAGGAGCTTATGTGGCCTCTCTTATCCTTGATGGTCAATTTGACAGGTGGAAATTTTCTCTTCCTCTAGGAAGTGTGAGCGCCGCTTTAGGTGTTGCTGCGCTTACGGGACTCGGATTTGGAACATATCCTGCATGGCGAGCATCGCGCTTAAAACCCATTGAGGCCCTGAAGTACGAGAATTAAGAACGGTTAATTTTATAAATTAGCACTCTTGACCTTAGACTGCTAATTACTTTATAATTACATCATGATTGAGCCTTTCGCATCATTGTCTTACCCAAAAGATGAAGTTTTAAGTGAAAGATCTGCGCGTGTGATTGAATTAGTGACTTCGCAGTATATCGCAACTGCAGAGCCAGTGGCCTCACGCGATATTGCGAGTAGTCTCTCTTGCAGCTCTGCGACAATTCGTTCAGAATTTGCACATTTAACTAATCAAGGATGGTTATTTGCTCCACATACCTCTGCCGGAAGAGTTCCAACTGCGCGGGCATATCAATGGCTTGCTAAAAAAGACGTCGCAATATCTGAAACAGAAATGAAAAGCTGGAATCAGATACGAGAATCTTTAAATGGGATAGTCGGTGTTGAAAGAGATCGTACAGTTTTAAAAGCATTGTCTCATATCTCAGGTGTGATTGCGGCGCTTGTAAGAGACTATGATCATGTTACTTTTTCGGGTCTCAGCGAATTAGCGCAACAGCCTGAATTTAGAGATATTGGCTTTGCGCGAGCAGCTGCAGAAACTCTCGATCGTCTTGATATTGCCCTGAATCGTGCCTCTTCCTCCAGCGCGCAGGGAGTCTGGATTGGAGATGATTTTATTCCTGGAGGTTTATTTGGTTTGACTGTGGCATCACCTACACAAGGCTCTCTCATAGCTTTATTTGGACCACTTCGTCAACCTTATGCGTTGCAAAGAGCGCGCATTCGGTATGCATCACTTCTTTTAACTTGATATACTACTCATATGAATGACACTACAACACCAAATAACAACAAGAAAGAGGAAGCACAAATGAAGGATACAGTGCAAACGCCGTTGGAGGCGCAAGAAGAAAGTACTGCTCACCACATGCCACAATCTGGGTTTGATAATGAGAACGTGGAAGCTGAAATCAAGGATACAGTACAACCACCACAGGAGATACAAGAGAAAACTGCTCCAAGTACCACCTCACCATCTGAGGAAAAAAAAATGATTTCTTATGATCAATATCTTCGCTTAGCCGCTGATTTTCAAAATTTTAAAAAGTGGTCAGAATCTGATACACGAAAACGAGTGGCAAGAGAATCTGGAAAAATTGCGATGATTGTTGCAGAAGTGCTTGATCATATGAAAAAAGTCATTTCATCGATACCAGAAGATACTTCTTGGCGAAATGGACTGCAAAGTGGATATGATGCGGCATGCAAGTCCCTCGAAGCGACTGGGATACGATCTTTAGCGAAAGTGGGAGATGTTTTCAATCCCCATTTTCATCAAGCAGTAATGTCAGAAGGTGAAGGTGATATTGTCGAAATCTCAGCAGTCCATGAGCAAGGGTACGCAATGGATGATGAAGTACTCAAACCCGCACTTGTGAGTGTGATTTCAAGAAAATAATTTTTACGCCTATGAATTTACAATTACAAGATACACTTCATGAAACTACTCCAGCGCTCGTTCCACCCGCTGATGTGTATGAAGATGAACAAGCGGTAGTTGCGGAATTGGCATTGCCTGGGTGGCGCGAAGATCAGATTACAGTAAAGGTAGAGCAAGATACACTCATTGTCTCAGGACGAAGAGAAATGAGTACCTCATTTGATGAAAAATCTTATTGGAGAAGAGAGATCCGAATTGGAGAGTTCTCAAGAAAACTATCTCTGCCCACCTCTATTGAAGCTGAAAAAATCTCACATACATTAAAAGACGGGCTCTTGATAGTTACTCTTCCAAAAATTGGTAGGTTACTCCCTCCTCATCCGATAACAAAATAACTATGTCTTCGCCAATACCAAAGTCAGCTCTACCTGAATTAATTCGACATTTCGTTGAGAAATGTCCTGCGTGCGGAAGTACACAACCTGTGGGCTTAGTTGAAATTATCAAAGATGAAAAGCATATTCTCCTTGCGCGTCTTGTATGTCGCGCATGTCAATCTGCTTTACTGACACGTATTCATGTATTGCCACATGGGTTATGGGGAAGCGTTTTAATGACAGATTTAGAAGCAGGAGAGTTGCGCCGTTTTTGTAAAGAGCCCCCCGTGAATCTCAATCATGTACTAGATGCACATACACTTGATGGTGAAAGATTGAGACATCTTCTCAGTCCTCCTGAGAAAAGATGACATTTTTTAACGTATCATTTACTAACCTTACATTTACACAAGTATGCCAAAAATTATTGGAATAGATTTAGGAACAACTAATTCAGCAGTCGCAGTGCTTGAAGCAGGTGAACCAAAAATACTAGAAAATAAGGAGGGCGCGCGCACGACTCCCTCTGTGGTTGCGCAGGCAAAATCTGGGGAGCGACTTATAGGGCAACCTGCAAAACGACAAGCTGTGACAAATCCATCTCAAACCTTGTACTCAATAAAACGTCTTATTGGTCGTAGATGGCAGGATGCAGAAACGCAACAGCTTGCAAAAATAGCACCTTTCAAAATTGTGCCTCAAGGCGATGGAGTTGGTGTGGAGATGGGAGGCAAAATATATTCGCCGCAAGAGATTTCTGCAATGGTTTTACAAAAATTAAAAGCTGATGCAGAGGAGCGTCTTGGCGGTCCCGTGACACAAGCCGTAATCACGGTTCCTGCATATTTTGATGATGCGCAACGTCAAGCGACAAAAGATGCTGGTAAAATTGCTGGACTTGAAGTCTTACGAATTATTAATGAGCCAACAGCTGCAGCACTAGCATATGGATTCGACAAGAAAAAAGATCAAAAAATTGCGGTGTATGATTTGGGTGGAGGTACCTTTGACGTGTCAGTACTAGAAGTTTCCTCTGATACCATTGAGGTAAAAGCGACAGGAGGAGATACCCACTTAGGAGGAGACGATTTTGATTCAGCAATCATAAATTGGATTCTAGAAGAATTTAAAAAAGAAAGTGGAATTTCTTTGCAAGGAGATGCACTCGCAATGCAACGAGTTAAAGAGGCAGCTGAAAAGGCAAAAATCGAGCTTTCATCAGCTCAAGAAGCAGAAATAAATCAGCCATTTATTACCGCAGATTCAAGTGGCCCGAAACACTTGTTGTTAAAGCTCTCACGTGCGAAACTTGAGCAGCTCGTTATGCCTTTGGTTGAGAAGACACTCGCACCAACTCGTCAAGCACTGTCTGATGCTGGCATGAAACCATCTGATATTGATGAAGTGGTATTAGTAGGCGGGATGACACGCATGCCTTTAGTTCAAAAAAAGGTAGAAGAACTTTTCGGAAAAAAGCCAAATGTTTCGGTTAATCCTGATGAAGTAGTGGCCCTAGGCGCCGCGGTGCAAGCGGGTGTATTACAGGGTGATGTACGTGATGTACTTTTACTCGATGTAACCCCACTTTCACTTGGGTTAGAGACACTAGGTGGTGTGATGACTCGACTGATTGAACGCAATACCACAGTTCCAGTTCAAAAATCACAAATTTTTTCTACTGCTGCAGATGGACAGACCTCGGTAGAGATTCATGTGCTGCAAGGAGAAAGGGAAATGGCAGCTGGAAATAAGTCTCTTGGTCGATTTATTCTTTCAGGTATCCCTTCTGCGCCTCGCGGAACTCCTCAAATTGAAGTTACATTTGATATAGATGTTAATGGAATTTTGCATGTCACCGCAAAAGATAAGACAACTGGTAAAGAGCAAAAAGTCACTATTACGAATTCCACCGGTCTTTCTCCTGAGGAGATTGAGCGAATGAGAAAAGATGCTGAAGCGCATGCGACAGAAGATAAAAAGGCGCGTGAACTGGCAGAAGTGAGAAATGAAGCAGAGGCTGCAGTATATACTGCTGAAAAAATGCTCTCGGACTCTCCGTCTACAAGTGAAGATGTGAAAAAAATAGTTACTGAAGCTATCGCGGAGGTAAATGATGCGAAAGCTGGAGATTCAATAGAAAAAATACGTTCTTCAGTATCAGCGCTTTACACTGCAACTGCAAAAATCACTGAATCAAAAAATACCAGTAACCCTTCAGAAGGAACTCAGACGTCTTCACAAGATGATTCCACTACTGACGCGCAATTTACTGAAAAAAAATAATTTAAGATGAATCGCGATCCCTATAGCGTGCTTGGTGTGGGACGCGATGCCACACCTGAGCAGATTAAACAGGCATTTCGAACTCTTGCACATAAGTATCACCCTGATAAAGCGGGTGGTGATGCCGCCCGCTTTAAAGAAATTAATGAGGCTTATCAAATCTTATCAGATCCTGAAAAACGTGCACGTTATGATCGTTATGGCTCTTCAGAGGGGCCTGCGTATAGTAATACACAATCCAGCGCTGGCTTCGAAGGAGGATTTTCGTTTGACATTGGAGATATATTCTCTGGTTTTGCAGGGTTTAATAGTTCGCCTCAAATTAGTCTTGATGAAGAAATTCAGGTAAAAATTTCATGGAAAGACAGTTATCATGGCGTAGCGCATACTATTCACCTGAAACAAACTCGACCTTGCCGGACATGTGAGGGTTCAGGTTGCGCAAAAGGATCAGGAATGACTCAATGTACTACTTGTCGAGGAAGAGGTTATATTCACAAAAATCAAAGAACTATTTTCGGTGTATTTCAAGTTGAAACGGTATGTACTGTATGCCAAGGCACTGGGATACTTCCTGAAAAACTATGTCCCACTTGTAAGGGAAGTGGTGTTGAAGACTATCAAAGATCTCTTGAAATAAAGATACCTGCAGGAGTTGCACCCGGGCAAAAGTTACGGCTTTCAGGCCAAGGACGCGCAGCTCCACGAGGACAAAAAGATTCACTTGGACGAACTGTAGGAGATTTGTTTGTCACTATTGATGTAAAAAATGATCCTGAGTGGAAAAGAAGCGATTTAGATATTTTTCACACTATAGGTGTAGATTGGAAATTAGTGCTCGAGGGTGGAGAGCATACACTAGATTGGCTTGGAGAAAAAATAACGGTAACAATTCCACAAGGGATGCCATTCGACTCTAAGATTAAAATAAAAGGTAAAGGATTCCCTGCACTCAATGGACGTGGAAGAGGTGATGGATACCTCAGTGTGCACCCTATCTTTCCAACAAAAATTACGAGAGCACAAAAACAATGGGTTGCACAATGGCCGGACTAATTAAGCGTGTCCAATTAAATATCGATCTATCACAAATATTTAGTCGCATAGTTTCTTTTTTGTTTTTTTTATGGCTTTGTGCAATTACTGTATGGTCGCTTATACCACTTGTACGAAATCAAGTCCTTGGTCCTGACGAGAGGGCATATATAATTACGAGTGAGGGGATAGTGAGAGAAGGGGTAAAAGGTTTCCCACTTTCCCAGGATTTACTCGCACTTGCTGAAGTAGTTTCACCTTTGCGCACCGCGATAGTAGAAAATGGACGAGTTATGAGCGCTGGATTTCCTCTGTGGTCATGGTGGCTCTCTCCGGGAATAGCGCTTGGCTGGCCAGCACTTATGGCCTTATTTCCTTGGTATCTCGCGTTTGCATTTGCGTGGAAATATAAAAAATTTTCATGGGGGGGTATACCCTCACTCTCGCTTGTAATTATGATTCCTGCTGTCGCTGCACTGGGATTCCGTCCGCTTTATGGACAAAATTTCACAATTATTGGGCTTTTAATGTGTGCATGGTACGCGAGTCATTTATTGCGAACCTCAGCTTGGTATTGGTCGTTACTTCCAGTAATTCCTGTGGCCATTTCAATATTAATTCGTCCAAGTGAAGCGCCTTGGATATTGTTGTTTGCCTGCGCATATCTCATCGCATATCGACATACAAAATTGCCTTATTATGCACGGCTTTCGCTGCTTTTAGGTTGTTGTGGAGTGGCTCTTGCGATATTGCCGTATGCGATAGGTTTCTATACTCCTCCGCATGCACTCTCTATAGGAAGACAACTTCAATTGTGGGACTTTATTTTACCCTTTGGATTTCATATTGAAAATATTCTAAAAAATATTGCGTTGCATGTTATTGTCTTGAGTTTGTATTATGTATTTTTAATTTCTTCTTTCTTTGATGCCTCACATGTAACAATAAAGAAAAGATCGATTTTTTTAATTATTGGGGGTATTTTGTGGCCACTTTTGTATTATGCGTCATGGCTTGTTCCAGACAATTGGATGGAAAAGTTGGGACCTGCATCATCATACATTAGATACACCATGGCAAGCGCGTGGGGTATGTGGCTCCTTCTGCACATATGTACTGAAAAAATTATGTTTTCTTTACGAACTATGGTGATTGGGATGAGTGCTATTTTTTGGAGTCTATTCCTTGTAGTAATTCCAGAACCCCATGGATTTGGTTTTTCATCTTGGTATGGCACTCTTGAATCGCAAGAAAAAAAAATACATCAAGTTCAAGATTATATTGGCGCTGCATCGCGTGCAGTGATGTTCTCTGCTATTGGAGACAAGTGGCTTTTTCCGTATTTTGATGTATTCCAAACGCCTCGATCACAGTCAAGAAACACAACACAAGAACTCCCTTTAATTTCATGGGATGAATTACGTGAAAGAACACCATATTATCGTACGATTTGGTGGTACGATTTTTGTGGTGCAGAAACACTAAAAGAAAATACACTTCAATCTCCATTAAGTTGGGAAACTACATGGATTTCCGAAGATAAAAAAGAGTGTCTATTCAAAATGAAATAATCTTTATTCCCATAACACTCGCTCCCATACCTCTTCATTTGTTTTCAGAAGTATCGTATTCCTTTGATTGTTCATCTGGAGCGTAGCACGAGAAGAGGGGGTGGGGAGAGGTAGAGAAGTGCTCCATAGGGGAGTGCCCATAGTAGGAATCACTCTCCAGATTTTTAAGGAAGAATTAGCAAGTATAAAAAATGTAGATGTTGGTGCATCAAAAAGAACATCTCGTATTGGTTCATCAGATTTTAATCTGAGTACTTCATTATTGTTACGAGAAACCCATATTAACCAGTCACGAGACCATGCCCATCCCCATACAAAATCATGCTTTGTGCCTAAAATTTTTTGTCCTATGCATGTTCTGGAAAAACGACCCATATTATTTTCCCAAGTTATGCACTCTGCAAGAGAATCTATCCAAATCCACGAAGCATCATTTTGAGTGATTGACTCTGGGGAAAAGATTTTTTTTCTCCAGGGAGAATCTTTAATTAGATAAAATGGAGGTGGTTGCCACCCTCTTCCTGGTTGAAGGGTGACGTTCTGAGTGTAGGTAAGATAATTTTCTTCCTCAACAACAATTTGATAGTTACCCGGTGCAAAATCTAGTCCGATCCATGGGGTGTTTCCTTCAGACACAATATTCCCTGTAGCTCGTTCAATTATTTTAAATCGCGCATTCGGCTTACTTGAAATATTGATTGCTGATCTGCTCGGACCGGGAAGCCATGATCCTTGTTGTGGAATGGGAATTCCATACCCTGAGGCATACCAAATCAAGAGGGGAGCAATCAAGAAGAATATTCCTATAAAAATGAGGGCGAGTAGTCGTCGTTCATGACGAGATTGAGGAGTAATCACATTATCGGACGTACACTGTGGAACCAATTCCGTCAATAAGCTTGTCAGCTAAAGGATAGATTCCAGGACGAGTAAAGGTAAATGCATAGGATTGATTTGGAGAAATAGGTCTTCCACTATCAAAGCTTGGAAATGAGGGAGAATAAGGCCATCGAGGCGTAGTACTACGATTTTTTACTATTAAGGTTTGCCCTGTTTCAAGAGAAACTAGCGCTCGGTCAAAACCCCCTGCATTTAATTCAATAATTACTTCAGGGAGTAAAGGCGTAGTCGATAATTGACTAATTTTTTGCTCAGGTAAAATTGCACCTCTTTCCGATAACGATTTTATGTCATCAGATAAAATATTTTCTCGCATGTCTTGGCAAGAGACAGAATTTGAAGGTGAGCAAGTTGTTGTTTGTGAAAGTGTATTACCAAAAGTATCTTTTGTAGTTTGTATGCTGGGTAGTGGTTGAATGCGTTCAGTGCGAACCTTTTGTTCAAACACTTGGGCACGATCAACCTTCCTTATTTCTGGTGCACTCACTGGAGCAGGATAAGAGTTGGGTGATGAGTGTATATTGCAGCCTCCAAGAGTACTACTCATCAGTAGTAATAAGATAGTTTTACCAAATAAGTGTCTACTTTTATGAGATAGTGAAGAGGCCACCATTGAATTATTTTAACATATCTTTATAAATTTTAACTTTAGATTCATTTCAAAATTATTTTTAAATAAACTTAAATTTTGAAAAAAACACTTTCCATAAAAAATTTTGATTTTTTTTGGGCTAGCTGCAAGTGTGTACTGTAGTGGTATACTGCCAAAGTATTCAAATAATTTTGTACTTGATCAATTTTAAGTATGGTTTATAAAATGAAGTCTAAAAAAAATTTTTTAAGTAATGAGGAATTAAAAATATCTAAAATTATAAATGTATATTTTTTTAATTCCCTACAATATTAATGCATACTTAATCGTTACTTTTATGTCAGTTATTCTGAAAATGAACATGAATAATTATTTAATTTAATCCGTCAGACTAGATAATCTGTTAAAAAATTATTCTGAATGTAACATGGCAATGAAGATATTCAGGACTTTAACTCAAAGAGTGAGTAAAGTTTTGTTTCTATAAAAAAACAAAATATGTGAACTCTGCTCATTTTGGGAACTTCCTCTATTGCATTACTGTAGTTCAATTCACGCATATGTTTAACGATATGTTAGCTAGTAGCTACCTTACAATAGCACTTGTCATTAACTAGCTTTTTTAGCTCATTAACCTAGGTGTTAAAACATATCCTGAGGTTTTGTGTTTATTGACAACATTACTTTTTTTACTATTATTTTTATAAGCACCAGTGACAGCGGGTGTAGTTCTTGTGAATTACTTAATTTTCCCGCCGAGGTTTTAAGTTGAGCATTGCTCGCTTTTTTCCTGATCTGATGTGCTGATCAGTTTTTTATTTCCGCATTCTCACACCGATGCCCAAGTCTAAAGTTGCAAAGCAATCGGAACTTGACGCACTACGTGCGTCACTCTCCTCTGCAGAGTCTTTTGTGCTTGCCCAATTTCAGGGTTTGAACATGAAAGATACCGTCGCGCTGCGAAGAAAGCTTCGTGATCAAGGTGTCTCATTTAAAGTAATTAAACGTACTTTACTCAAAAAGGCGTTAGCTGAAAAAAATGTAACACTCCCTGACATTGAATCTTTGCATGAGGGTGTAGCGATTGCCATTGGGAGTGAAGATGTCTTAGCTCCAGCAAAAATTCTCTCAGAATTCTCTAAAAAGAATGAGAAAGTAAAACTAGGATCTGGATATCTTTATGGTGATGTCCTTACCGTTACCCAAGTAAAAACACTTGCCCAATTACCAAGTAAGAAAGAATTGCATGCGCAACTTGTGGGAGTTATTGCAGGTCCTTTAAGAGGACTCTTAAGTACATTACATGGTACTGTGCGCGCGCTACCTGCAGTGTTAGCTGCAAAAGCCTCGAAGGCTTCTTAATTCAATTATTTTCACACATATGGAAAAATTTAAGTCTCTCGTAGAGCAAATCGATGCCTTAACAGTCATTGAGCTCTCAGAACTTGTCAAGGTCTTAGAGGAACGCTATGGAGTATCCTCGGCTACTCCAATGATGATGGCAGCCGCACCAGCCGGAGGCGCTGCACCTGCTGCTGCAGAGGAAAAATCTTCATTCAATGTTGAGTTGACTTCTGTAGGTGATAATAAAATTAATGTCATTAAAGCTATTCGTGAGGTTACTCAATTAGGTTTAGCAGAGGCGAAAGCAATTGCTGACAGTGCACCGAAAATGATAAAAGAAGGTGCTGACAAGGCGACCGCAGATGCAATTAAGGCAAAAATTGAAGAAGCTGGTGGAAAAGTCACATTGAAATAAATACCTGCGCTACATAACAGAAATAGTCGCTTAACGCGACTATTTCTGTTATTTACTCCATTTTACCTCGTGGATACCTCTATTGAGAGCTATAAATACTCTCTGTGAGCTATTAGCAATTTGTAGCGCTTCTGAAAGTCGAGAATTTAACAATTGAAAACGCAGACGACCTTGTTCATCGATACTTATTATTTTTTTATTTTCAGCATCTAAAAGGTACTGCGGCTTTGGAGATCCGCTCACTGCCCGTGCATTATATTTATCTATCCCACTGAGAAGTGGAGTTTCGTTAATTTTTCTTCCTTGCAGCCATGTTTCAACAAAAATTTTTTGGCGTGTACGATTAAAATTCCATACAGTTATTTCACGGTCTATTTTTAGTGCGCGAACTATTCCTTCCTGAGCTTGATGCCATGCTATAGGACGACCAATGGTAGTAGTAAAAGGAATTTTCCATATCTGCCAAGTCTCACTTGGTTGTTGCGTTACAGCATATATAAAGTTTTGTCGAACCGCTATCCTAGAGACATTTTGAGGCCATGTATTTGGAAGTTTCCATTCTTTCTCGATTTGTCCTCGCCGTGAAGCTTTTGTGTTTAAGCGGATTATTGAGGAGTCTGTGATTACAAGACAAGGATCATTTTCGCAAGAAAGCAAACGTGGAGTACCCCCTAAAGGGCCGGTTGCAATTATCTCTTTCTTTGAAATGTCATACCATTCGAATCTTCCATTATCCCATATGATTATCATTGCATCACTATTGTTATAAATTGCGAAGCTCACTGGAGCGAACTTTGACTCTCTAAGAATTTCGAAACTCACATCACTTATATTTTCCAGGGCTTTATCTTGAAGAGCAAAAGCACGCGCGAGCAAATTACTGTCTCGTAAATCTTCAAGCATAACAAATGCTTTTTTTAGTAAGGTCAAAGCACGATCTTTATCGTTAAAAATAAGCACTTGTTCTGCTTGGTCAAGTAATTCAGTTATCTCATTACGTTGAGTTGATTGTTCAGCCCAAACTCCAGTGGGATCTGTTTGCTTTAAAGGTTCTGGAACTGCAATCGCCCAGCTTAAAACCCAAAAAGCTGACAGTGCAGATAATCCAATTATTGCAGCCACTTTTTTTTTAGCCGGTAAAGAATTCCACCAAGCGTCCACTTTTATAAAGGGCAGAAAAATATACCAACCTAATCTCGCGCTCCACTCTGGAATTTCTGTCCAAGATGCCCCAGCATCCTGTCTTCGCAGTTGACCAGTAGCTGCGCCGAAGGCAAGTAAATCGTTCCAATCAGCAACGACATCAGCAGTATCAGCTAGTGGAGGCCCATCAATGGTCGCGGCACACTTCCACTTATTTTCATGTAGTAATTCAACCCATGCTTTATCTCCACCACCTAGTGCGAGCGCGTACTCTTGAGGAATATCGCTTTCTCCTAATTCCTCTAGTAATTCAGCAGACTCATTTTTATGTTGGAGCCAAAATCGGGCCGGACCTGCTATTACGGCCCTAATAGGGATCCGACTTCCAGTTCCTTTCCACCATATCAGTGCAGGGTGGGGAATTACTGAAGGGGCAAATGCGGCTACTTTTTCCCACCCTTCATATTCGTTTTTCGGGTGCCCCCATTCAGAATATATTGTTTTCCACCAAGCTGTTACGTCATTTTCTGTGCTAAAAAAAGCACCGAAAAGAGTTCCCGATCCAGTGGGGAAAGAATACTTTTGCAATGCTACTTCAATGCCATTCATTTCTTTAATAATAACACGAAATAATCTTTCCCCAATTTGTTCGGTTTACGTTCGGCAATTAATAACATTAATCCATTATTTATAAGGAAATTTAAATTTTTTATATATTGCAACTAAAGTGGTGAAAAAGTATAATTAGTGGTGTAAAGTGGAAAAAAATGGTAAATCAATTATTAAACAATAAAAAAATAAAAAAGCAAAATACTACGTCTTTTCTCGGAGAATATTCATATGCGATCGATGAAAAAGGAAGATTGGCATTACCTCCGAAGTTTCGATCCCTTTTTTCAAAAGGGGGAATTGTCACTCGAGGAGTTGACGTATGTTTAACTATTTTTACCCCAGATGCTTGGCAAGATATCGCATCACATGTAGCAACACTTCCGATGAATCAAGGTAATGGAAGAGCCTATGCACGTATGATTCTCGGGGGGGCTATGGATATTGAACTGGATGCGCAAGGAAGATTTGTGATACCGGAGTACCTTAGAGAATATGCCGCTCTTGATAAGGAAGCGACTATTGTAGGTCTTCATGACAAATTAGAAATTTGGAATGCTGCCACGTGGCGAAATTATCGTATTGCTCTGGAGAAAGATGCTGCGCATATAGCTGAATCATTATCCCTATAACAATGTCATCTCATTTTTCGGTTATGAAAAAAGAGGTAATCAATTCACTACAAATTTCAAATGGTATGACTGCAATTGACGCTACTCTTGGGTCAGGAGGTCACTCCTATGCAATATGGCAGAAACTACAACCAGATGGCACGCTTTTAAGTTTTGACCGTGACCCAGAAGCAGTGGCATATGTAGAGAAAATGTATCCATCACATGACTATCCAGGTTGGGAGCGCTATATAGGACACTGTGCATTAACGACACTACCCCCGGCAAGTGCATTTTTATTTGATAGCGGTTGGTCCCAGCGTCAATTAGAGCTTGGTCGTGGATTTAGTTTTTTTAATGATGAACCACTTGATTTAAGACTTGGACCAGATGCAAGTATGACTGCGCAAGCATGGCTTGATACTGCCAAAGAAGTCGAAATAGAAAGAGTTTTGCGCTTTTATGGTGGTGAAGCGCTTGCAAAACAAATTGCACGTCGTATCGCTTCAGAGAGACCTCAAGGTACCTCTGCCTTGGCATCAATTTGTATTGGAGTGTATCGCAAACGGTATGGTGTGCATTCAAGTAGACGTCATCCCGCAACAAAAACATGGCAAGCGTTACGTGTCTTTGTGAATCAAGAAATGGAGTATTTAGAAAATGATATTCTCGCAGGGATAAACGCATTAAAGGTAGGAGGACATGCGGCGATATTATCTTTTCATTCATTAGAAGACAGATTTGTGAAGCAATTATTTTCGTGGATGAGTACTCGGCGAAGTGCAATTCCCATTCCTCATAGATGGCTCTCCATTCAAGGAACCTGGGAAAGCCAAGACCCTATTTATCCAACTCCTGAAGAAATAAAGCAGAATCCTGCCAGTAGGTCAGCAGTGCTTCGCGTACTTATCAGACGTGCATAAACCTTGCTTACTATGAAACCTCGAGCAAAATTAAGTTCAAAAAATTCTATGGGATGGATGACTCGTGCACCACGACTTTTCGATTTTCTGCGTATGTGTCCGGTACTACCAGTTGCATGTATTATCGGAGGATTTTTAATAGGCTATTCACTTTTAGTGAATTGGCAAAATGGGTTGGAACATCAAGTAATGAATTTGCGAAGAGAGCTGGCGTTACTTCGTGCGGAACAAGATAGATATCGCCTCTCTCTTGCACGACAGCTTATGGTGGACCCTGAGCTTGTAGAACAAACTTGGAATATAAAAGAAAATAAAATAGATCTAGATTTAGAACAAAGAAAAGCTACATCTTCTTCGTTACAGGCGGCTACTGTGAGGAGTAATTAATAACCATGCATCCTAAAAAGAGAAAAAAAATTTTATTTCATACTTCTTCTCATTGGCTAGGACTATCATGGCGTGTGAAAGTAATAATAGGGGTACAGGTGCTTCTAGCAGTGCTTGTTGTATACAAATTATGGCATTTACAGATATATAGTGATACATATGCGATTGCACGTGAGAGAGGTACGCGAGTGACTATACCTCCAGGAACTGCAGTAAGAGGCTCAATATTTGTGAGAGATGGTAGCCTTGTTCCTGATCGCACCCTTGATGGAGGAAGATTATTTCCACTTGCTTCAAATGAGAGAGCGTACACATTAGTGCATGATGCAAAGATCGATGTAACGCCACAACAAAAAAATGAGCTTGCAGAATTGTTAGGAGTAGAAAGTTCAGCATTGAATCAAGAGCGCGCAGTGCAAGGAAAGTATGTGGCGCTCCGTAGAGATTTAAGTGAATCTGAAGTTAAAAAGTGGGGCAAGTTACCAAAAGGCCTTCGTTTAGAGCCTTCGCTTCGACGCACTTACCCAGATGAAAGATTTGGTGGTCAAGTGTTGGGTTTTGTGGGATTTAATAATGAAGGTCGCCGTTCAGGACAATATGGGTTAGAAGGTTATTATGAAAAATATCTAGAGCCTGCGGGCGGCATTGTAGAAATAGAGGGTTCATTAGTCGGAGATGACCTCGTACTCACCATGGATCGTACAATTCAATATCATGTATGTCGTACTATTGCTGAGGGCGTAAAAGAATACAATGCGACAAGTGGAAGTGCGATTTTAATGCGTCCTGAAACTGGAGAAATAGTCGCAATGTGCAGCGTGCCTGATTTTGTCCCAGAACGGTATAGAGAATTTCCTGTTTCGCAATTTAGAAATCCCAATGTGAGTGGTGCATTTGAGCCAGGTTCTACCTTTAAGACATTTACAATGGCAGCTGGAATTGATAAAGGCCTCATTACTCCAGAGTCAACATACTTTGATAAGGGAGAAGAAAAAATAGATAGATTTACCATTCGAAATTCTGATAGAAAAGCTCATGGAATACAAACTATGACCGAGGCATTACAGAAATCGCTGAATATGGCAACAATACATGTAGTGAGACTGTTGCAACCTGAACAATTTAGGCATTATGTAGAAGCATTTGGCTTTGGGGCCGTTACGGGTATAGATATTTCCGGTGAAGCGGCTGGAAATATTCGTTCTCTCTCACGACAAGGTGAGGTATTTCAAGCAACGGCCTCTTTTGGACAAGGATTAACTGCGACACCTTTGCAGGTAATAAATGCATATGCTGCGATTGCAAATGGCGGTAAGTTGATGCAGCCCTATGTAGTTGCTGAGAGACGACGAGCTGACGGAACTATAGTTGCCACATCTCCAAAAATTATTCGTAGAGTTATTTCAGAATCAACTGCGAGAACAGTAACGGGAATGCTCGCAGCAGTTATTCATGGGGGGCATGGACATAAAGCTGAGATACCCGGGTATATTTTTGCTGGAAAAACAGGAACTGCACAGGTGGCTGATGTGCGTGGGGGGTATGCAGAGGGTAAAACAATTCAAACTTTTGTAGGTTATGGGCCTCTTCCGCAACCTAAGTTTGTGCTTTTAGTAAGCTTTGAAAATCCTCAAAGAAAGTTTGCTGAGGGTTCTGCAGTTCCCACATGGCGTAATATTACTTCTTGGTTAATTAATTACTGGCAAATTCCGAAAAGCGACACAATAATGTCTCCTCCTCTACCTCCTAAATCCGATGAGTTGCCAATAAACCGAGATGATGGTACACCTTTTGTACCAGATGCATTACGCTTCTAATAAAGTGAAAGATACTATTCTTCGTTTAGTTACCAAAGTGACGGTTGGGGTAGCACGACACGCACTCCTAAAAAGTAAGATGAAAGTCGTGGGGATAAATGGAAGTGTGGGAAAAACAACGACGCGTTACGCCATTGCAGAGGCATTACGTTGTGCGGGACTGAGAGTACGAACTCCTGTTAAAAATTTTAATTCTGAGTTAGGTATCGGCTGTGCAATCTTAAATATACGTGAGTATCTTACTTCATTCCGTGGAATTTATGCATGGGCAAAAGGAATATTATGTGGAATTTTTTTTAAGATTGATGATGATATTTTGGTGATAGAATATGGTAGTGATGCTCCGGGTGATATTGCGCGACTTATGAAAATTGCTCCGCCTCACATTGCGGTGCTTACCTCAGTAACTGTAGCACATGCAGCTGCTTTTGATCATTTGGGTGAAAAAGCAAATGAAATGATGAACCTTGAAAATTCATCGCATATTTTTTACGCAAAAAAAATAGTTGTTAATGGAGATGATCCTCACGCAATTCAGTGCGCGCGAAGTGTTCAAAATGACATAAAGATATCAACATTTGGCTTCTCGGGATTATGGAAAATTATTTCACATGAACCAGACATATCACCACATGGTTTCCTACATGGGTGGAAAGCGAAATATGATACACCATATGGGGACCTAGAAATGAAATTACCTCAACGTGGAGGAGTGCAACAGGTATATCCGATTATGGCTGCTGCTGCAGTGGCTGATACACTGGGTGTATTTAATCGCAATATTTTTAGTGCACTTCAAGAAGTCTCTTGGCTTCCACCTAGTCGGATGAGAATACTTCCAAAAAAAAATGATGGCTACATTGTAGATGACACTTACAACTCTTCTCCTAGTGCGTTACATGCCTTCATCGATAGTATGTATGAAGTATGTAAAAGATCATCTCATTCCCACATTTTGATAGTGGGTGATATGAATGAACTAGGTATGCGCTCAGATGAATATCATACGAATTGTGGAAGATATGCATTTGAAAGACTTTCTACATTACCCGTACCTATAAGATTAATCACCGTGGGAACACAATCACGATATTTTTCCGCACAGTGGCCAGGATCCACTCACTTTAATTCTTCTGATGAATTTTTAGAAACTGAGGCACATAATCTTTCTGCATATGGAATTTGGCTAAAAGGGTCACAAGATAAAATTCGCTTAGAACGAGTAGTTCGACTTCTAAAATCTGATTCTGTACAAGATGATCTTATATGCCGAAAAGATTGGTAATGCAAGATGAAAAACATATGCTAAGCTTTACTTATGCGAGTATTCATAGTAGTTTTGCTAACTTTGATCAGTGTTCCTCGTGAAGCGTTGGCATTCTTATTAAATGATATTGACATTCATCGCCAAACTTATTTGGAACAAATTCGAGCTATTCAAACTTGGGAGAGAGTAGGGGGAGGAAGAAAAGAGGTGATAGTTGCAATTTTGGATACTGGTGTTGATCAATTTCATCCTGAGTTAGAAAAAAAATGGTGGCGTAACTCTAACGAAATTCCTGGAAACAATATAGATGATGATGGAAATGGATATATTGATGACCTGCATGGTTGGAATTTTGTAATGAATAATGCTGAAATCGATATAAAATCTACTGTGCAAGTAACCGCAAGTCACGGCACAGTGATTGCTGGGGTGATTGGAGCCACAGCAAATAATGTGATAGGGGGGGCCGGTATTGCATTTGACGTGTCTTTGATGCCATTAGTAATTTTAGATGAGAATGGTGAAGGAAACAGTTTAGATGCGGTACGCGCAGTGCGTTATGCAGTTGAAAATGGGGCATCAGTCATAAATCTCAGTGTTGTGGGTGATGTTTTTAATCCTGAGCTCGCGGAAGCTATCAATTTCGCATGGCGCTCGGGAGTAGTAGTGGTTGCTGCAGCAGGCAATGAGGGAGGTGATGGTGCAGGTGATTTAGATTTTAAGCCTCTCTTTCCTGCATGTAATCGCTTACGCACAGGAGAAATTTCTTTAATTGCAGTGGGAAGTGTAAATAAAAGTGATCGATTATCAGATTTTTCTGATTTTGGATCATGTATTGATATTGTGGCACCTGGCGAGAATGTCTATGCCACTACCTTGCGCGCTCAGGCAGGAAAAGCTTTTAAAGAGGGATACTCAGGTACTTCCATTTCAGTAGCTATGGTATCTGCCGCAGCAGCTATACTAAAATCTATTGATAGGCAATTGACTGCAGATCAAATAGCCACCGCTCTTCGTGAGGGAGCAGATTCTGTTGACCAAGTCAATCCTGAGTTTGTAGGAAAAATTGGTGTAGGCAGACTAAATATCTTTCAGTCGCTTCTGGTGATAGATAACTTTTTGCGCTCAGCAGAAACTGCTACTGAAGCTACTATCGTCCGATTATTGAGAACAAAATCTGGAATGGCGTTACAATTTTCAAGAGCTGACGGATTTAGTTCAACCATTGTCCCTCTGCCAGATGTTTCCTCACGTGAGGGGTGGCGTATCGCGACAGGGTATTGGGGAAGTGCATCGGTAGTAAGAAGACCTCTCGTCGCCCTCTTCCCTCCTGCAGGACTCCCTCCTGTGGCAAGGGTTTATGATTGGGATGGTAATTTACAGCGACTTGTTCCTTTTGGAGAGCGTGGGGCTGAGAGGGGGTTAGATGGCACATTTGCAATATTAGATGGCTCAGAGGAAGGACAATTAATTTTAATGCCTCGTACGGGCCTACCCCTACTTAAATGGTTTGATGAAACTGGGAAATTACGTTCACGGTGGTTTGCAGGACCGCGCCGCAGTGGTTCATGGCGCATAAGCTCGGCAAGGCCCGGAGGCGACACAAGTTTACGCATTGGAATAATGTCAACTCAAGGAAGCACTAAAGGAGAAGTTGTACTTTTTGATGGGTTTGGACAAAGAGTGGGTATTGCCCGAATTCCTGTGCATGCTGCTCGAGGGCGTGAAATGAGATTTTCGTTCGGAAGATTACCCTCATCTTTTGGAAATGCAGAGGGGACAGCGTTAACAATTGCAACAGCAGATAGGGCACAAGGATATGCTGCATTGTTTACTACTAATGGTAAATTGCGTGATTTAAGGCAATTAGATTTATATGGAATTCCTCCTGAAGGATTCCAGCCTCTACTACGTCGTCAGCCAACAGAAAAGTCTTCTCCATGGATCTTAATTCCTTTGGAGGGATCCAACCCTACTCGTAACTTATTTGCTCAGCCTCACGTTGAGTCAATTGGGTGGTCATGGGTCACTACTAAAAGTGAAGATCATGTGTTATCGTATGTAGTAGCACCGTAATAAAAAAATTACATGGAAAACGTAAAAAAAAGTAGACCAATATTCGATAGACCTAATGCTCTTGTTGCCGGCGGCGCAGGTTTTTTAGGTTCGTGGTTATGTGAAGCATTACTTCGTACTCATAAAGTAGTATGTGTTGATGATTTTAGTTCTGGTAAAAGGTCAAATATTGAGTTTCTGCTACAAGATCCTAATTTTCGTTTCATAAAATGGGATTTAATTAAACCGTTTGATCCTGAATCATTACAAGAACTTGCTCCTTTTCAAATTAAATTTCAAGGATTTCAAACTATTTTTAATTTAGCGTGTCCCACAAATGTAAAAGATGTACAGACAATGGCACTTAAAACTTCCTATGCCAATTCAATTGTTGTGTATAATTTACTTGAACTTGCAAAGCTTTACGATGCGTCTTTTGTACATACTTCATCTGCATCTGTATATGGAAACTTAAATTCTGATAATCCAGTAGAAGAAACAATGAAAGGAACTCTTGATCCCGTAGCGGAAAACAATTTGTATGCAGAAGGAAAAAGATTTGCGGAGTCTCTTGTATCTCTTTATGCTCGCTATTATGGTGTGAATGCAAAAATAGCTCGTATTTTTAATGTGTATGGTCCTCGTACCTTACCTTATCAAGGAAGATTGATTCCAGATTTTGTTGAATCGATTATGAAAGGCGAAGATCTCATTATTCGTGGTGATGAGAGTGCACTTTCAACTTTTTGTTATGTGGAAGATGCGACAGACGGTCTAATACGCTTAGCGGGGAAAAATGGATTTGACATTTATAATGTGGGTTCACCCATTCCAGTTCAGATTAAGGAAATAGCTGAAACAGTCATGAGCCTGGTTGGTATTAAAGTAGGTATATTTTATGACCAAAATGATACTCGTAAAGCGCTGGTACCAAGTATTGTAAAAGCAAAGAAAGATTTAAATTGGTTTCCACTCACCCCCCTCTCTCAGGGAATGCAAGCAACAGTTGACTTTATTGTCTCTCATCGTGGACTTGTTGAGATGGATGTTTTAGGTATATAAAAATGAGAGCATGTTGTATTATCGTTACATTTAATAATCAAAAAGATATAGAACCTCTCATTGAATCTTTACAGAAAGATGGGTGGGATTCTGAAGATATTTTATACTTCGTCGACAACGCATCTACTGACGGAACAGCACATATCATCGCTCAGAAAATTAAAAATATAAGGACATGGCATTTAATTATCAATAAAAAAAATCTTGGCTTTAGTAGCGCAAATAATGAGGGAATGCGCATAGCGAGAAGTACGTATTCGGATATTGGTATCTGGGTTTTTCTTAATCCAGATATAATTGTATCTCCGAAGTGGTATGAACCTTTAAAACAATATCTCATTCATAGTACCAAGATTATTGTTACGCCGATTTTGTATCATAAAGATGGGAGTATAAATACAGCGGGGTGCGAACTTCACTGGCTTGGCTTTGGTTTTATGAGAGATTATAAAGCTTTAATCAAGACACCTCATACTACAGAAGTTTTTTATCCCTCAGGCGCATGTTGCGCCTTACGTGAAGCTGATGCGTTACAATTGTCATATCCCAAAAATGGCAATTTATGGTGGGATGATCTTTTTCTATATCATGAAGATGTAGAGTTAGGATGGCGAGCTCGTATAAGAGGATTTTCAGTGGTCGCCATCCCTAGTGGACACTGCATACATACACATATGTTTCATCCTAAGGGTGAAAGAAATGCACATAAATTTTATTTTATAGAGCGTAATCGCCTAATTATTAATTTTTTATTTTGGAAAAAAAGGACACTCGTTTTATTAGCTCCTTTTTTTCTTTTAACAGAACTTATATTATTTTTTTTTCCAGGTTTTATAGAGCGGGTGTATACACGCTACACGATTCTTCGTGATGCATGGAAAATAATAATTTCTGATACATTTATGGCGAGAAGAAAATGGATTCAAGAATTACATTGGATTTCAGATAAAAGTATTTTTTTAAAGATGTCTCCCACCATTACTCACCAAGAAGTTATGTCTCCATTTTTACGTTTTGCAAATGTGGTCTCGCAAGTACTTTTTCGTTGCCTTGCCAGTGTAATACGGTGGTAATATGAAGCGAATTGCGCAACTTGTTCCTGTATTTCCTCCTGATAGTGGAGGAATGGGGGTAGTTGCTGAACGTATCGCATATACTGTTCCTTCACTGGAGACAATTACATTAACCCCTCATTCCTCTTTTCATACTCATAAGATTTTATCAGTACCAGCCTTGCGTATTGGTAATGCAGGGTGGTCTCCTTTATTAAAAAAAATTATATCAGAGTATGACCATATACTTTTTCATTGGCCTTTTTTTGGTGCGTATACTCCTGTAATGAGATGGAAAAAAAAATTTCCTCATAAGAAACTTACAGTGTGGTATCACATGGATTTACATGCATCTGATTACCGTTTCCCGTTTTTCTTATGGGCACAAAATTATGCATGGCCACGGCTAAGTCGTAGTGCTGATGAAATAATTTGTAGCACCTCTGATTTTTGGAATCACAGTGCTGGATTCAAAGGGGCACAAAAAAAACAATTTATCGAGATACATTTTCCTTTACCTCCTCAGTGGAATGAAAAAAAGATTCTATCTTATGAAAACAGAACAAGAGATTTTATATGGGTGGGGGCATTTGACAGAGCGCATGATTTTAAAGGCGCAGGAAAATTTATAGATGCTATGCGAAGACTTACTAAGGAGGCGCACGCGAAGGGGGAAAAAATACCCTCTGCAACGATGGTTGGTCGAGGGCCTGATATATCTCGCTATCAAGCAATGGCAAAAAGTCTTGACATCGATTTTCCCAGTGTACCTTGGGAACCTCAGCAAATGGCACTTCGTACCATGTACGCTTCGCACCGATTTTTTGTGCTCCCCTCAGTTTCACGCAGTGAATCGTTTAATCTCGCGATGATGGAAGCGCAGGCAATGGGCGTACTCGCGCTATGTGCTGATATGCCAGGAGTGAGAATAGTAAATCAGTGGAAGGAGGGGGTGTTTTCCCATAAGCGCACTGATGCTATGTACATTGCAATGAAAAATGGATTGCAAATTGATAGACAAACTTATATCAGAATTGCGCAAGAGGTCCAAGAAAAAATTGTACTTTTTTCTGATTCCGAGATTTGGGATAAAAAAATTTCCTCTCTATTTGGAATTTAATATTTAAAAAACCGGCTTATATCATAAGCCGGATGCTAAATAAATCCTCATGTGATAATGGGGATTCTCTTTGCGGATTGATAATTTTGAGGGTACATTGACAGTCAAGGTGAATGGTTGGTCCTTTGATGCCACCCAGGTGGCTACGTAGCCATCATTTACCTTGTTAAAGGTAAGAGGTTGTTCATCAGATCCAGCTAATACTTTGCCGAATCCCTTGTCCTCATACCATGTTCCAAGGTCAACACCAACCATTGCAATCATAGCCGGGACTGTTGTGGAAGGTATATCTCTTCCGTACTCCATGGAAACTTGGCGCAATGCCTGGTGAACGTCACCTTCGCCGTTGAAATTTAGTAACTCAGCTAACAGTGGCTGAGTTATATACTCGGGCGAAGGTACGAGACGGAAGCCTATATCTTCCATAAAAATCTTCACTATAGTACCCTTTTTAATAATTAGGGGCTTCCCTCCTACCGCTATGTATGCACAGCGACCGTGCGTCCAATTCAGAATGTAGCCCCCATCTAGGAGGCGCTGTGTTGGAGCAACAGAGCCATCAATTCTTCTCATCCCTATGTCAGAGTCGAGAAAAGATGTGCCCAGCATATATCTAGCAAAGTGTTGTCTCTCGGCCAATATCCACTTTCCTGCATGTTGGCCTGAGTGAATGTAGGCAACACAAGAAAAAAGTTTGCCCTTGAATTGTAGTTCAGTGAAGGATACGATGTCGCCTGTTTGACCATTTTTTCTTGGCTGGAGAGTAATAGTACCTCCAGACAATTTAGGTTTTCCCTCCTCCCATTTAACTTCTGTGAAGGAAGTTAAAGTACTCACCAGTTCATACTTGAAACTCTCTTTTAATAGTTCTAAGACTTCTCTATGTTGTTTTTCAGCATAAAGTTTTTCTTGTTTATAAAAGAGAGCTTGAGCCTCCTTCTGGAGCTGTTCTCCTTCGTGGAGAGCTAAATCTCCATGGAAAAATCTATTACCAAGGTAGGAGGCTAACAGAATAAATACAAATAAGAAAAGTATAAATTTCATATTGATTAATTTTTAAGGTTGTCTTGTCTGTGTTACAGGTGTTGTCTGCGTAGGTGTTGTCTGCATAGGCGTCACTTGTGTGGGAGAGTTTGTTTGTGCAGATGTCGTTATATTCTGGTGAGGAGTTTGAGATGCCGTTGTGGTTGGGTAAACAGAGGCTACAATTTTTTTTCTTATTTCCTCAAAGGGAAATATTTTGAAAAAAATAATTGCTAACAGGATAATGAGTAAAAGCAAAAATTCATTAAGTTCAGTGATTTTGTTTATTACATCATTAATCTTTGCCGCAATCTTCTCCGTTATCTCCTCAAGGTGTGAGGTAACTATTTCATCCCTTCTTTTTTGAACTATGAAGGGCTCTACTACAACGAATTCTTCCACGATTCTTAAGCTATCAGTAGTAGTGCTCTTCATCTCTTTTGGTTCCCCAGTAGCACAGCCGGAAAAAAAGTGAGAAATCGTAAAAATACCCATTACGAGTGGTATTAACCAAGCATATTTTTTTAAAGCAAATTTAAGCATTTTTTCCTCCTAAATTTTAAAAATTTTGTTAATTTGACGTTTATTACTATTTCATATAATATTAAAATTGTCAATTTAAATTTTAAAAAAAAAGGAGTTTTACATGATGGATTATATCTATGGCCGCTATTTTCGTAGCGCGGTGTACGAGTCATATTGGCTCATTGTTGTTGTTCTGACTTTATTGGTAGTTGTAACACTGGCATTTTTTTCAAAGTGGCTTGCAATCATGTGGGCAATTGTGTTGCCCACCATGGGGTATATTTACCTTGAGGATATATTAAAAATTTTTACCTTTGAGGTAAAAAGGGATGAGATGGCGGTAATCATCTCAGAAAATTCGGGGATTGTTGTGGTTGTACCCAAATACATTCCCGGAAATATATTTTCACAATGGAAAAATATTTTTTCTAAAGAAAATCCTCAAACTTTTTTGGGGGAGGGTAGATATTTCTTGATGCCACGACTCCCTTTTGTAGCGCCTGAGAAAGCACGACACTTTCGTGCGAATCAGATAGCTGTTGTTACTGAACCTGTTGCTAATGCAATTGTGAGGGGAACTGTAGATGATGGAGGGGGGACGAAAAAAATCGTTCTACAATCTGCAGGAAACTGTGGCATAATAATGGACAATTTCATTATTTCTAATGCCACAACGGACAATATGATTGATATTCAAGTTTGTAAAATTACTTTACAAATGCAATTTCGTATAAATTTTCTCCCCTCATTAGTTCATAACCAAGTTGCGAATCCATATTATTTGCGATCAGTTGATCAGGTGGTGAGAGCGTTACTATATAGTCGTGACGCAAATGGGACAAAGTGGGATGATTACGGAAGTCGTGGTGATCAAATTATGTTTGAACAGAAGAGAGATTTTTATGCCTATTTTCACTTCTTGGTGAGAAAATCTCTAAATCAGGTTATAACTTCTGATTCTACAGTAGACTCTCTTGAGAAAGCTCAGATGGAATTGACTCGGCTAAATGAGAATTTTAACAGAACATTCAATGTAGAATTCTCAAGACTCTTTCCTGATTTAGCTACTTCAATTAAATTTGACCTGCTTATGAGCATTGAACCACCAGGCAAAGTCGTCGAAGCTGAGGTGGATCAGCAGATCAGAAAGAGAAACCAATTAACTGAGAATGAGATGGCTCAGTTAAAAATTACTGAAGAGGAGGCAAAAAAAGAGCAAGCAATTCTACGTGCTGAAGGTATGCAAAAAGAAAAGCTTGCTGAAGTGGCAGGGCAACGTGCACTTGAGGAGATCCGTCGAGACCAAATAGAAAAAGCAGCTCAAAAAGGATTGCCTGTCCTTCCTTCTAGTGTTCAAATTGTTTCCATGGGAAGTAGCGGGAATGACCTTGCTGCAAAAGCAGCTGACGCTCAGATTTTTGGAAGCGCTCTTGGCAATGCCGTTGGTAATGCTGTTGCGCAGGCAATGAGACAGAATCAACAACAAAGAGGGGGGAATCAACGGGGAAATGGCGGAAATCGTGGAGGAAATAGACCGACGCAATCTCCACAAAATAACCCTCCACAAAATCCACCTGGAAACCCTGATACGCCGTAATTATAATATAATCTTATTATCCGCCCCAGGGGCGGATATTTTTTTACATAATTTTAACTTTCCATTCTTTGAAGCTTTTTTCTATTTCTTCAACAGTGGTGCATTGCATGAGTTGAGAGCGAGCTTGTGAGGCATGAGGAAATCCTTTGATATACCAACCTAAGTGTTTTCTAAGCTCTATCAAACCATGAGTGCCCTTGAGAGCGAGCGCGAGATGAGCATGATGAAGAATTCTCTCTTTGATTTCATTAAACGTAAGAGTAGTATATGTCCCTGTATGCAGATATTCTCTTATTTGTTTAAATATCCATGGCTTTCCCCATGAACCGCGCGCAATGCCCACCCCGTCCACCGGTGCGTGTGAAAGAATCTCTTGAGCAGACTCAGGAGAATCTATGCCACCATTTGCAATCAAAATTTTATCCCATACTTTTCTCACTTCATGATACGCGTTTATGTCAGGTGCCCCATCAAAGGGTTTCTCATAACTTCTTGCATGAAGCATAACTGCTGATAATCCAGAATCTTTTACTGCGTTTATTAAATCAACCGCGGTGACGGTATCAGAAGTTTCGCACGACGCAGTACAATCGTTGAGACCGTCTGCATCATTGCGTGCATAATCAATTTCATTTTTTTCTGCTCGTTTTTTTATGCTTGCGCGACATTTTATAGAAACAGGTATATTTCCCGCTCCCGCCACTGTCGCTGCAACAATATCACGACATAAAGAAGGATTCCGCATCAAGGAAACACCACCGCCATTTTTTACTACCTTATACGCGGGACAACCAAAGTTGATATCAATACCTGCAAACCCGTACCTTGCAATAATACGCGCTGCTTTTTCATAGAGTTCGGGGTGCTTGCCAAATATTTGCACCACAACTGGTTGTTCAGATGGATCAAAAAGCATCATATCAAAAGTTTTTTTTGATTCATGCACAATCGCATCTATTGAGAGAAATTCTGTATATACCACATCGGCACCTCCCTCTTTACAGAGCCGACGAAAAATAGTGTCAGTTACCCCCGCCATAGGAGCGAGCGCCGTGAAGGGGCGAGGGAGTGCATCCCAAAATGAAGTCATTTTAAAAAGCTACTTTACGGGAGTAAGAATCTGTAAAAAGTTCAGTTTCATTTTCGGAAATATCACGAATTTGAGTGTAGCCAATATTCAGTAGTTGTAACTTAATGTCATCTGCTTTTTTAAAATTTTTTTTCTTCTTTGCTGCAATTCTTTCCTTTACTAATTTATCAATAACTTCACGTTTAGGCTGAATATATTTTTGACCACTTGGTTGACTAATTTGATAAGAATCTCCTATGTCGAGGATAGTGTAACCTCTTTGTGTCAAGATAGATCCTATTTTGTCAGAGAGCTCACTATCATAGCCTAAAGAGTCAAAATACTGCCTGAAGAGAGTTTCGTTTATTTTTGAGTTTTCAAGAACTTGGAGAGATATGTCTTTTATATATTTTAAAGATATGTCTAGGCCTAAGTACATATCAATCCAAATTCCAATTAAACCAAGTAATTTTTTTTCTTTAGTTTCTTGTAATATTGTATTCCTCAATTCAGCTAATGAGCCTAATATCTTAGCTGTCGAGAGATCTTCTAGTAAATATGAAGTAAATGAATTAGTTATTTTTAAAATCAATGTTTTTTCATTATGAGTTACTACAAAATTTTTTTCCAAAAAGGAACCAAAATCTTTATGATGTAAAACCTCAGAATTGATTTTGCTGTACTCGTTGACATCATCAAAAAATCCAAATTCTTTTTTCAACCGCAATCTTCTATTTTGTGCTGCTCGCAATGCTTCCCAGGTAAAATTTAATTTTTGGCGATAATGACCTTGCAGAACCCAGTAGCGAAAATCCTGAGGTTCAAAACCTTCATTTTTAAGATCTTCGAGCGTGTAGGTATTCCCAAGAGACTTTGACATTTTTTTTCCATCAACCATCAAGAATTCACCATGCATCCAATAGCGCGCAAGCTCACGACCACATGCGCCCCATGTTTGAGCGATCTCATTGGTATGGTGTACTGTGACATGGTCAATGCCACCACAGTGAATATCAATAGGAGAGCCAAGTACCGCTTCAATCATAGCTGAGCATTCCAAATGCCACCCCGGAAATCCTTTTCCCCATGGACTATTCCACTCCATATCACGATGTACTCCTTGTGGTGAAAATTTCCATACTGCAAAGTCGGCAGGATGTTTCTTTTGCCCATTTCCTCCTTCGCGGCCAGTACTCCACTGTTCATCTAATTGTAAGCATGCAAATTTTCCATAATCCCCGAATTGGGATGTATCGAAGTATAATCCATCCTTAAGTTGATAAAGGAGCCCCTTTGCTTCAAGCTTTTTTACCATATCAATTTGCTGAGATATATATTCTGTCGCGCGGGTCCAATAGTCCGGAGGAATTATCCCAAGCGATGCGATATCCTCTTTAAACTGTGTTTCATATTCTCGTGCAATATCCCAGGCGTTTTTCTTTTTTTGCATTGCAGAGAGTTGTAATTTGTCGTCGCCCTCGTCCCCATCATCGGTGAGATGCCCCACATCAGTAATGTTCATTACATGGCGGATAATGTACCCTTCATTTTTAAGTGCTCTTTTGAGTATATCTTCAAAGAGATAGGTGCGAAGATTGCCGATGTGCGCGCGCTCATATACTGTTGGTCCACACGTATATAGTTTTACTTCGCGTTCACATAATGGAAAAAAGGGAACAATTTTTTTTTCAGGAGTATTATATATTTGCATAATTATTTATACTCTAATGTATAGCAAAAAATTAGGCTATATGATATGATATTCACAATGTCAGAAAATATTTCTTCTCATCTAGAAAAACCTCCCCTTAAAGATGGAGTGGCTGAAAAAAATTCATCTCCTGAGGTTTCTTATGTAGAAAAAACTGAAGAAAGTATAGAAATACAGTTGCCGCACATTGCTCCTGTCACCTCTGCGCCTGTTATCGAGCAAAAAGATAAAAATGATGCTGATATCGAAGTAAAAAAAATAGAGTCAGTTCTTGAAGAGGGGATGAAAGAAATCTACATTTCTTTACCAGAAGAAAAAAAGAAAGAGTTTAAGTCAAAAGGGGAGTCTGTTGCGCGTCGAATTAATGCAATTCTGCATGCAACAAAAAAAAAGATGGGGGAAATCATATCCCTCATCATTTCTTGGCTAAAAATTATACCTGGAGTTAGTCGTTTTTTTGTTGAACAGCAAGCAATTCTTAAAGCCCAGAAATTACTTAATAATAATGATAAAAAAAAATAGTTTTATATGTTTACTACATTATGGTGGACTTTAGGTATTCCTTATGAGTATCATTCCCTTATTTTGTATGTTGTAGTGAGCACGATAGTACTCATGTGCATATTATTTACTTTGAGTATTGCACGGAGTATTGCAAAAAAAGACGCCGAATTGAATCGGGGTCTACGTATGATGACGTTGCTAGTCACTATTCCCAAGAGCACCGGAACTGAAGATCCTTCTAAATCCCCGCAAGGGAATGATACTCGACAAATTCAAGAACAGTTAGCTCTTGCAGAGAATGTATTTGCAAATATTGGAGCTCTCAAACCACAGGAAGGTTTCTTGACTTGGTGGCGAGGAAGAACAGATGGTTTTAGTGTTGAAATAGTTGCGCGGGGTGGACTTATATATTTTTACTGGATTGTTCCAGTAGAGCAACAGCTTTTCATTGAACAACAAATTCATGCACAATATCCCTTAGCTGAAATTGAGCCAGTTGATGACTATAATATTTTTACTGAACATGGCTTTGTATGTGCAGGTGAGATCACATTACTAAAGAATCATGTATACCCCATTAAATCTTATCGACAATCTGAGGGAGATCCTGCAAGTGCTCTGCTGAATGCACTGGCTCGTTTTGGAGAGGGTGAAGCGGGGGCAATTCAAGTTGTTATACGTCCCAATGCGAATACATGGCAAAAAACCTCTGCAAAAATCGCAAAAGCAGTTGCAAAAGGTGAAAAGTTTAAAACTGCAGTAAAAAATGCAGGTGTGGAATCTTCTAATTTTATAGGTGATTTTTTTATTTCACTTTTCAATTGGGTGGGATTTTTTCTCAACAAGGCAACGGGGCTTGGCCCTGGAGAGTTGAATACAAACAGAAATGAAAGTGAATCTCTCACTGCGCAGGAACAAGAAACGCTTAAAAGCATAGAGGAAAAAGCTACAAAAGCTGGTTTAGCCACCAATATACGATTGGTAGTTGTAGGTACTACACAAGAGGGTGCTGAGCGAAGTTTAGATAATTTGGCTCAAGCATTTGGTGAATTTAATATTTATGAATATGCGAATGGATTTAAATTTATTAAACCTAAAAAATTAGAGTATTTGATTCACGCATTCATTATGCGTGCATTTAATGAAAGAACGCAAATGATTCTTAATACCGAAGAATTAGCTTCAGTCTATCATCTTCCGCTTCCCTCCACAGAGGTGCCAAATATTGTATGGTTGATGGCAAAGAAGGCAGCACCTCCTGCAAATGCTCCATCTGAGGGAACGATACTTGGATATAACGAATATCGTGGAAGAAGGGTAGAAATCAAAATAAAACCAAATGACAGACTTCGTCACATGTATGTGATTGGTAAATCTGGTGTGGGAAAATCGGTGTTTCTACAAAATCTCGCAGCGCAGGACATTCGTGCCGGTCATGGTGTGTGTGTTATAGATCCTCATGGAGATTTGGTTGATGACATTTTGTACAATGTTCCTAAAGAGCGTGCTGAAGATGTCATTCTCTTTGACCCAGCGAATTTGGATCGCCCGATGGGGTTAAACATGCTTGAATATGACTCACGTTATCCGGAGCAAAAAACTTTTGCGGTTAATGAACTTTTAAAAATTTTTGATCGTCTTTATGATCTTAAAGCTACGGGAGGTCCCATGTTTGAATACTATGTACGAAATGCGATGCTATTATTAATGGACGATCCTTCATCTGGGTCTACTTTGATGGAAATCACCAAAGTGCTTGCAGATGACCAATTTAGAGCCATGAAATTACGACTTTGTAAGAATCAAGATGTGAAGGATTTTTGGATTAAACAAGCTTTAAAAGCAGGTGGAGAAAGTTCATTAGCGAATATGGTGCCATACATTGCCTCAAAATTTGCGTCTTTTATCACAAACGATTATATGCGTCCGATTATTGGACAGCAGGAAAGTAGCTTTGTTCTTAGAGATATTATGGATAATAAAAAAATACTCCTCCTGAAACTTTCAAAAGGAAGAATTGGTGATCTTAATGCATATCTCTTAGGTATGATTTTAGTTGGAAAAATTTTAATGGCGGCATTATCACGTACAGATATCGATCAAAAGGATCGAGCGCCCTTTTTTTTGTATATTGATGAATTCCAGAATTTTATCACGGATTCTATTAACGCAATTCTCTCTGAGGCACGCAAATATGGACTTGGACTTACTATTGCACATCAATTTATCGGTCAACTTGTTCAGAAAGGGGACACTTCAATCAAAGATGCAATCTTTGGTAATGTAGGAACTATGGCCGCCTTTAGAGTAGGTGCAGAGGATGGAAAAGAGTTAGAAAGAGAATTTGGACCAACTTTTAATGCTTATGATTTAACCAATGTACCTGCATTTACTCTTTATATGAAACTTCTTATTGATAACACCGCATCAAAACCATTCAATGTAAAAACTTATCCTCCTTTGCCAAAAAATAAAAAACTTGGTGACTCGATCGCACAACTTTCATCTTTAAAGTATGGAAGGGATCGAGCCCTAGTTGAAGAAGAAATTCGTCTTCGTTCCTTAAGAGTAGAATCTCAGCAACAAATCTCATCGTCGAGCGGGTATGCAATTATTGAATAATTATCTCTTATCACTATTATATCTGTAGAATATAATCGTATATGTCTACAGTTGCGTTGTATCGTCTTTATCGACCTCAGATATGGGAAGATGTTAAGGGTCAAGAGGGAATTGTATCGGCATTAAAAGGTCAAGTACTTGAAAATAGACCGGGACATGCTTACTTATTTTCCGGCACGCGAGGTACAGGGAAAACTAGTGTAGCGCGACTTTTTGCACGTGCACTTAATTGTGAAGGGAGAGATGTACATGATCCTAACCCATGTGGAGTATGTAAGTCTTGTAAGGAGCTCGTCGAGGGTACCTCTCTTAATGTCATTGAGTTGGATGCTGCAACACACAGAAGGGTAGAAGAAGCTCGTCAAATTGTTGAGGAAGCACGTTATGGTCCGATTCAAGGAAAATTTAAAATATTTATTTTGGATGAAGCTCATATGTTAACCACTGAAGCAGCGAATACTTTACTCAAAACAATTGAAGAACCTTCTGAAAAAGTTATTTTTATTCTCGCCACTACCAATCCTGAAGAAGTGTTACTGACGATACGTTCTCGATGCCAAAGATTTTCATTTTCTCTCCTCTCGCATCAGGTAATACGAGAAAAACTTGTTTCAATACTACAGAAAGAAAATTTTTCTCTCCCCGATGATGTCATTGAACTCATAGTTCGGAGGGCACGAGGGAGCATGCGTGATGCAGAATCATTATTACAAGCAGTGCGTGAGGTAGACAATCCTCACGAGGTAATTCCATCTGATGCCTTGCCAAGTGTCATATCTCTCACTGATGATTTATTTTCAGAAAATAAGAATTCTGTACTTGAGAGGGTAATTTCTTTACGAAAAGGAGGACAATTTACAGTATATTTTTTAGAGACCGTAATTGAATATTGGGGTAATCTTTTAATGCAAAAAAATGAGTCGAGAGTAAAAAAACTTTGTAGGTGGCTTGAGTACGGATTCTTAGCACAACGATATGCGCAATGTGCGTCAATTGAGAGTGTTCTAATGTGGCTTTTTGCTAAAGTAATTGGAGTTGAGAGTCAAGAGATACAAGCAAAAGAGATGAGCGATACATCAAATGACTTACCTCACAATGGTATGCGTGCTTCTCAAACTCACACTCGCGGTTCTAATGACGTACCATCCATTTCAAAAAAAACTCTTGCATACAATGAGGACTTAGAAGAAAAGAAACCGTCACAAAAAAATGACGAAGGAAAAATTTTATTGCCTCATATACAATCTCCTGCATGGAGTGACTTTTGTAGAGAAGCGATTTCTCATTTGCCTTCTTTAGGCGTTGCATTGACCATGTCAGTGCCAATAATTAAGGATGAGGGAATCTATTTGCAGTGTAAGCACAAATTACAAGCAGAGAGATTACAACAACTTACCTCATTAAATGTATTGCAAAATGTAGCTCGTTCTGTGTATGGAAAGAGTATTTTGAAAATAGAAGTAAGTTCTGACATTACATTTAATAATGAATCGCAGGTACCTAAAAAAATATCTCTTGAAGACCCTGAACTCGAGCACTTGTTTTCCCCATCAACCTCAATATAATCTTCCCCTAATTTCCGGGACTTGGATTCGAACCAAGATAAACGGATTCAGAGTCCGTTGTCCTACCATTAGACGATCCCGGAAAACAAGAGATATTAAAAGAGATAATTAAAAATTGTAGCTAATTATGAAACAAGGTCAACAAGAAGTATGAGAGCGAAAATCTACTGTTAACTTTTCAAATCTAAAGAATGAAGTCTCGGATTATCTGCATAGTTGTTTCCACAAAACTGAATATTTGACAAATTTTAATTTTGTCATAGTTTTGAATCGATGGCTGAATAATCGCCAGAAACTTTCTAAACTTATCTTCGGAGGAAAAAATGTTTAATTCAATAATTTTATCTAAGTCACTCAGGGTAATACTTGGGTTAGCTTTTGCTTTTTTTTGGGGATGTCAATCAGATCCCATCGCCGTACCAAATATGGGGGGCAAAAGCAATAGCATAATTGTGAGACCAGATTTTCCCTCTGGTATAAATGTGAATAAGGCTTCAGGCACAACTCCCCTATTGGCATCCGTATCATCGGTACGAATAACACCGTTTCGGTTAGTCAATGGCAGTCCGGTTGCAGCGACGTCCTTTGATGCTGAAATCGTCAATGGAGCATTTAATCTAAATGTAAATTCTTTGCCGGTTCAAAATCGGGAAGAGTTTGATTATTTTGAATTCACTTTAAACGAGCCAGGTAATACCAGCTTAAAGATTAACTTGTTCCAAGTTAATGGGCAGGATATTACCCCCAACGTAGTACTTAAAGTAGACTCGATAGGATACCGTTTTGCCTATCAGTTTGATTTTGAGTCAAATAACCCAGTGGGAAACAGCATTCCGATTACTAATGCAATAGGAAATGTTCTGTATTCTGCGCGACAAGTGCAGTACGATCAAATGCAGATACTCGCGTCAGGTGATGTAACTGTCTCATTCAATGCTGGGCAAAATGTAGCGATAAAACCTACAGTTTTGCGTAATGCGGGTGGGGTGGCAATTGGTTTCGTACCTTGCCTTGGTTTATCAGATACTACAAATAGTCGCTGGATGAGCTATACCGTAAGCGGGGCTAGTCTTCCTCGACTTACCATCCTTGGTAGAACTCCTGTCGATAATCGATTTTGGCTTTCGACAGATCAGAACGGTGTTCATAGTGTTCTTGCGCCGGGTTTCATTTCAACTCCAGCTGCGCCTCTGATTACCTTTAATCAGGTGAGCAATAATACTCTCATTGTTACCCTTCGAAGGGTGAATAATCCTCAGAGTTCCGTCACAGAACGGGGTGGTTTATCCTACGGGATAAATTCTACTCCGGGTAGCATTACTTCCTATAGACAATTTGAGAGCAGAGACACTTTGAACTTTGTCATTAATGCAAATCCCGGCGATTCTATTCAAGTTCTTGGCGCAAGCGCTGATGTCAATAGTCAGGTAGCATTCACCACTTCGGGTTACCGAATGAGACTTCTCACTGCACAAGTTCCTATAGTGAGCCCACTTTCAGTGGCAATTACAGGACCCGGAGGTGTTGCATTAAACAATCTTCCTCAAGGTATCACCCCTATAACCATAGGAGGTCGCCAGTTCGGAAACAATGTTACCGACACTTTATCAGCCGGAACATATTCAATCCAAGCTATTCCATTTGTTGACCAGCTTGGAGATTCATTAGTTCCAAATAGAGTTTCTGGAAGCCAAGGACTCAGCATTATAGGTGTAACCATCAACCCTGTTACTCGTGTTTTAACAGGTCAAATGGTCAAAACTAATGCAAGTCAAAGCATCAACTTTGAGTACGTGAGGACTAATCAAGCTCCTCCTCCGTCGCAACTTGATGCTGTGACTGGTCTCACTGCTAATGTGATAGGAAATAATGTTTCCCTCACATGGAATGCTGTGTCTGGTGCGCTTAGTTATGATATTTTACTGACACCACAAAATGGGTCTCCTGTGAGTGGAACAAGCAATATCAATGCATTCAATTTTAGCAACCTACCAGCAGGCACTCATAGTGTTGCGGTAAATGCAAGAAATCAAAATAGTGTCGGACCATCGGCAACAGTTTCCTTTACGATAAACACTCAACAATCAGCGAATGCTGATAGTGTTGTGTGCTATTATATCGATTCCAATAATAATGGTGTTTGGGATCAAGAGAGTGAAGCTGTTCAATGGTACCTCTCATCTAATTTGAGAGTGAATAACTACACATCGGCCGATGTATTTCTTCCGGATATGCCTGATTCAAGTACTTTGCCAAATTGGCAAATACTTTTTACCAATGGGCACGGTTACACTTCAACTGTGAGAGCAGATGGCTTTTTTAATCCTCATCCGGGGAGTTGGACTTTACCAAGTAGAGGCTACCACCTTGGCGTATATCGCGGGAACCGAGCAAGCTACTTGGATCCTACACTTACCACAGTCTCAAAGATTGGGTGCATTGCTCTTACTCAAAACGGCCGTAGAGGTTTCATTCCAAGTGCCCCACTTAGATTGAATACACCTCGTTGATTTCTATCCTCCTTAAAAGGGCGTATCATTACGCCCTTTTTTTTAATTACATAATTTTTTTATAAATTATATTTGACAAAAAATCAATTATATGTAAATATCTAATTAATCTTAACAAAAAAAAGGTCGAAGGAGGACCTACGTATGAATAAATTAATTGTTGTAGTTTTTTTCCTCTTCCTCTCTATCGTAGTGGGGTGTGAAAATAGTCCGATTTCACTACAAGATTCACAAAATGAGAGTGGTAAAGCTCAAATTTTTTTGAGTAACAATTTAAACAACACTGCATCGCAAGCGAGCAATATTGTATCACAAGTGAACAATATTGTGTCTCAAGCTCCAAAATCGGGTGGCAATCATGAACTCCAAAACTCCATCTTCACTTCTTACGAGGTGCAATTTTTTGAGAGCGCAACAAGTACCCCCATCAGAACCTTATCATTCAGTAGTGGTGACTCGCTACTGTTTGATACTACAGGCTTGAGTATGGTCCGTTTTGTGCGAGTAATCGCACAACCTACTGGCGAAGCTGTAAAAATAAACAGCATTCGCTTTCCTGGAGGTGATCCTGTGATTCTGACCGCGAGCCAGAAACTGGTGAGTGGTGGCAATAGAGTTGCGTACGCGGTCAACTTCTCGACCAGAACCGCAACTATTGCGCCAGGGATTAGTACAAATCCCAACACTGTGACAAGTGCGGTGACAAGATATGTGCAGTATCAATTGACACCGCTTTCAAATCCGAGCGGTAATGTGCTCAATATCACCGGAACAGAATCAGGTGCAGGGAAAAACTGGAAAGCTTTCAGAGTGGGGTCTACCTCACAATTTTCCCTCTTTGTTCTTGAGAACGGACAGGCAGACAGCGCTAATGGTTACTTGTCAGCGATCAGATTTACTTCACCACAGCTAAGCTCTGTACAGGTGGAGAATGCAACCTTAAATCAACAGCAACAAGATTGGCGTCACGGAATATTTGCCATAAGTAGTGGATTCGAGGTCCGTCAACCAGGGTCTGCACAGACTTTATATGGATCTGCAGGGATATTTTACCCAGTTTCTATAACTGTGGTAACCGAGAATGGCGCTCCAGTTTCTGGAGCCAGTGTCATGCTGAGTAACAACGGTGCTGGTAGCTACTCTGGTACTACCAACCTTAATGGAGTACTCACCTTGAGTGTTCCTCAAGGAACATTTCAGATGAGTGTCCAAAAAAACGGTTACAGATCTGTTAACAAAACTGAGGAAATTATAACAGGTCTCAACTTTATAAACGTGACACTACTTGATTCAAGTTCAACGCCACCTCCACCACCGCTGAGTTCAGGAGCAAGGATATTCCTTGACTCTAACAATACCTCTGTCACCATAAATGGTGTACAGAGACAGGTGAGGAAGCTCTATATTGACTCATTATTATTCAATAATGTCCCGATTGTATCGGGAGCTAGAGTCGATATCGAAAATGCAGAATTGGTTGCTGCATTTGAAAATCTAGGATGGACAGAAAATGTGTCCAACCTTGGATTTAGACGGTCGGTAAGGGCCGTCACTGAAAATGGGAGAAGGGTAATTTACTTCCCCGTCTCAGGGAGCGGTTCATATCGCTATGTGTTACGATCGTCAGATAATACCGTCACCGTCGAATTTGTCGTACAAGGAAATACTACAATCCTTGTCAACAACATCGCGGTGGCTTTGACGAGAGTGAGGGCAGTAACCAATCCAAATGGCTCATCTATGAATTATGAGTTAGTCAATGTAATTCCCTAGTATCAATTAAGGCCACTTTTAGTGGCCTTTTTTTTTGATAAAAAATAATCCCTATGATAAGTTCGATTTATGACGCATGAAGAATTAAAACATAAATGGTTTGCTTTTTTTTCAGAAAAAA
>Ga0272446_1001041_pt1 | contig 41579 bp, 31 predicted proteins | sample YNPCB0061_FD_194587 | JGI IMG/M metagenome (GOLD analysis project Ga0272446, IMG submission 194587) | Hot spring microbial mat communities from Yellowstone National Park, WY, United States - YNP-CB-006-1 | ecosystem: Environmental > Aquatic > Thermal springs > Hot (42-90C) > Sediment | place...
GCGCTGATCGGTGCGACCACCTTTGCCCCGCGCCACTACCGGCTGGCGGTGAAGCTGGTCGCCTCCAACCGCATTCCAGTGGACAGGCTCATCACCCATCGCTTCCCGCTGGCGGAGTTCAAGCAGGGGGCGATGATGGCGTTGGAGGGCAGAGTGTTGAAGGCAGTGTTCATGCCGTAATTTGGGAAAGCCGCGCTTGCCGCCCGATGGGAGATCTGTGACAGCGTCGCACTGTGCGCTGCCGCAGCCATTGATCGGTCTTGCACAGCCTGGCAGCAGCGCCGTTGAACCAGATTGCGGGCGCGTAGCAGAAAGGAGGAGACGATCGGTCAGAGCAGTCAATGTGCGTGTAAACGCATACGAAAGAGTTCGTTTTGCTTGCTCATCACTTGAATTTCCTGGAGGAAAGAACCTATGAAGCGACTTGTGACCGTACTATCGATTGTGATGGCGCTGGGACTACTCCTGGTTGCCTGTACAGCGCCTGTAGCTGCGCCCTCTGCAGCCCCTGCGGCGGATCAGAGCGCAGCGGCGCCGGCTGCCGGTGAACAGAAGACGATCTGCTTTGCGTATCAGGACCTGGAGACGGAGTTCTGGGTGGCGGGGCACAAAGCCATCGTCGAGACGCTGGGTGAACTGGGCGTCAATGTCATCGAACGCAACGCCAATGAGGACGCCAACAAGCAGCTCGAACAGGTGAAGGATTGTATCGCTCAGGGCGTCGATGGCATCATCATCATCCCGCAGGATGGCGAGAGCGCCGTCACCATCGTCGGCGAGGCGAACAAGGCTGGCATCCCGATCGGCGTCTTCAACCGCCCGCCCGCCAACGACAGCAACCCAACGCTGGTGATCGTTGCCAACAACGAAGTGATCACGCAGCAGGCGACCGACTACATGGCCGAGGAAGCGAAGAAGCTGGGGCGCAAGGTCACGCCGCTGATCATGGTCGGCGACCTGGGCGACCCGAACGCCGTTGGTCGACGCCAGGGCTTCTACAACACGATCGAGGCGAACCCGGATCTGTTCAACGAAGTGATCGAAGTCCCGACCAAGTGGGACGGCGCCACGGCGTTGGCAAACCTGGAAGCCGCCATGCAGGCGAATCCTGATGTGGACTTCCTCTTCACCTCGTCGGACTTCATGTATCCGCAGATTCGGTCGGTGCTGGAGCCGCTGGGCAAGTGGCAGAAGATCGGCGAAGAGGGACATGTGATTCTGGGCGGTCTGGACGGCGACTCGCGCGCGTGCCAGCTCATGCGCGATGGTTATGTCGACGCCACTGGTGTGCAGGACCTCTTCTATGAAGCCGACACGATCATGCAGGCCATGCTCGACGCCATTGCTGCGGGCGAAACGACCCCGGAGAAATGGATGGACGACCCTGGCTTTGCGCTGACGCAGGCGAACTGGGAAGAGAAGGCGATGGACATGTGGGGCTGCAAACTCTTTGCGGAGAGCGGCGAGAGCCTGGAACGCACCTTCAACGCGCAGTGAGTGGTTGAGTAGAGCAAGCTGCACACTTGCTCTACTCGTTTGACACGGTTGGGCGGCGTCGGGCGGCTGTTGGCGTGAGCGCCGCCCAACCTGACGCACCTATTATCGCACAATCTATCGGGAGGTCAGGAGATGATGGAGGCAGAAGTGAAAGAACCCAATCGCGCCGCGACTCGCAGTCAGCGTGTGGCGACATCGAGCGCCTGGGCAACTGTGCGCCGCGTTCTCCGTAAACTCCTGCTGTCGGAGTACTTCGTGCTCTATCTGAGCATCGTCTATTTCCTGGTGCTCTGGCCCTTCATCCCGCGCATCGCCAGCCCGCAGAACCTCGGCAACATCTTTTCCAACATGTGGCCGCTGCTGGCAATTGCGATCGGACAGACGTTCGTGCTGATCGTCGCCGGCATCGATCTTTCGCAGCCATCGATCATGGCGTTGGTGAGCGTGATCGGCGCCGCGCTGATGACGACGCAGCTCGATCCCGTGTTGTTCGAGAAAAGCCCGCTGTGGGGCATCGTCTTTTCGGAGGCAGGGGGACCGCTGGCGGGCGCCTTTCTGGCGGCGCCGGTGGCGATCTTCGTCATGCTGCTGGTCGGCGCGCTGATCGGCTGGTGCAACGGCACAGCAGTGGCGCGCCTCAAGATGCCGCCCTTTATGGTGACGCTGGTCGGCATGATGTTCTTTAGCGCGCTTGCCATTTACCTGGTCAAATCGGAAAACATCATTCATTTGCCGGAGAGCTACGTGCTGCTCGGACAAGGGCAAATTTCCTTCATCCCTTATTCTTTCTTCATCGTTGGCGCGCTGGCGATTGGTGCACAGTGGCTGCTCAGCCGCACCGTGTTGGGGCGCTGGTTCTACGCCGTCGGCGCCAACATGCGCACAGCCACCGTGTCCGGGGCGCCGGTCACACGCGTGATCGTGACCGCCTACATCCTCAGCGGCGTCTTTGCGGCGATCGGGGCGGTGTTCTATTCAGCGCGGTTGGCAGCAGGGCGACCGACCCTGGGCGCCACGCTGCTGCTCGACGTCGTTGGCGCCACCGTCATCGGCGGCACCAGTCTCTTCGGCGGCAAAGGCAAGATCATGTGGACAGTCTTTGGCGTGCTTTTCTTTGTGCTGCTCGACAACAGCCTGAATCTGCTCAATCTCTCCTACTTTTGGGTGCAGATTGTCAAAGGCTCGGTCATCTTGCTGGCGGCGGCGCTGGATGTCGCCCGCACGCGACTGCTGGTGCGCGGGTAGGCGTGCGCCACAGGCTTTTGCAATTCAACGCAGCACAGGGAGCGATTCGTAGACGCAAACGAGGTGATGGACAGTGAGTGACGCAATTCTGACCTTTGACCACATCGAGAAGAGCTTTTTTGGCGTGCGCGTGCTCAAAGACATTTCGCTTGACGTGCCGCGCGGGAAGGTGTTGGGGCTGGTTGGCGAGAATGGCGCGGGCAAGAGCACGCTGATGAACCTGATGGGCGGCGTGCACGCGCCAGATCACGGGCAGATGTTGCTCAATGGCGCGCCCTATGCCCCACGCACGCCCAGCGACGCCAACGCCGCCGGCATCGCCTTCATCCATCAGGAGTTGAACCTCTTCACCAACCTGAGCATCGCCGAGAACATCTTCATCGACGGCTTTCCGCGTCTGCGTTGGCTGCCCGTGCTGGATCGCAACCACATGCGCGCACGCACGAAACAGTATCTCGATGCGGTGGAGCTGCATGTTTCGCCCGACACGCTGGTGGAGAAGCTCTCGCCCGGTGAGCGCCAACTTGCCGAGATTGCCAAGGCGCTCAGCTTCGACGCGCACATCATCATCTTCGACGAGCCGACGACTTCGCTCACCGCGCGCGAGACCGAACGGCTCTTCCGGCTGATCGAGCGGCTGCGCAGCGACGGCGCCTCGATCATCTACATTTCGCACATCTTGCCCGACGTGATGCGGCTGGCGGACGAGATCGCCGTGTTGCGCGATGGCGAATTGGTGGCGCATGGCCCGAAGGAGGAGTTCACGATCAACCGCATGATCGCGCTCATGGTCGGGCGCGCCATCGAACAACTCTACCCGCCGCGGCGCGCCGCCCCAACGACGACGCCGGTGCTCGAAGTGCAGGGCGTCTCGCAACAGGGCATCGTGGAGGAGATCACCTTTACGCTGCACAAGGGCGAAATCCTGGGCGTCTTCGGCTTGATGGGCTCAGGGCGCTCGGAGCTGGCGCGCATCTTGTTTGGGCTGGACGACCACGCGCGCGGCGAAATTCGCGTGGCGGGCAAACCGTACACCCAACCGTCGGCGCGACGCAGCATCGACGCGGGCATGGCATTTGTCACCGAAAATCGGCGTGAGGAGGGATTGCTGATGGACATTGCAATTGCCGAGAACATCGGGTTGGTGGCGTTGCCGCGCTACGCCGCAACCACCGCCACCGCTGTCGATGAAAGCCGCTATTTCGGGGACATCGCCAATGTTGCCGCCAGCCTGGCCATCAAGAGCGGCGACCTCCGGCAGCAGGCTGTGAAAACGTTGAGCGGCGGCAATCAACAGAAGACTGTGATCGGCAAGTGGTTGCTCGACAAACCGGCGGTGTTGATTATCGATGAGCCGACGCGCGGCGTGGACGTGGGCGCCAGGTACGAAATCTATTCGATCATCAACGACCTGGCGGCGGAAGGAACCGGCGTCCTCTTCATTTCGTCCGAGCTGGAGGAATTGATGGGAGTGTGCGACCGCATGTTGGTGATGAGCAACGGCGAGATTCAGGCGACTTTCCGCCGCGCTGAGTTCGACAAGGAACGCATCCTGCGCGCAGCATTCCGGGAGAACGGATCATGAAAACCACCAACCGTCAGCGTCTGGCGCAGTTGGCGTTGCAGAACACGCCGCTGCTGCTGTTTATCGTTGTGTTCATCGTCTTTGGTTTGCTTGCGCCGCGCTTTTTCGCCCTGAAAACCTTTGAGACGGTGCTGAAACAGGCGTCGTACATTGGCATCGTCGCCATCGGTATGACCTTCGTGATCCTGACCGCTGGCATCGACCTCTCGGTCGGCTCGAATATGTATGTTGCAGCGACGGTGGCCGGGCTGGCGATGCAGGACTTCAAAGCGCCGGTCTGGCTCGGTCTGCTCATCTGCCTGGCGGTGGGGATGCTCTTCGGCGGCGTCAACGCCTTCCTGATCACAAAAGTCAAAATCATCCCCTTCATTGCCACGCTGGGCACGATGGTGGCGGGGAAAGGCATTGGGCTGCTCTTCTCGCGGTCGATCCAGATTCCCTATCCCGACAGCGTGTTGGAACTGGGATCGAGCCGTCTCTTCGGGCTGATTCCGCTGCCGATCATGATCTTCCTGGCGGTGGCGATCGCAGCGCAGTTCGTGCTGGCGATGACGCCGATCGGGCGTCAGATTTACGCCGTAGGCAACGATGCGGAAGCCGCCAAGAAGGCAGGGCTAAACGTCGGTCGCGTCCTGGCGTCGGTCTACATCATCAGCGGATTGATGGCGGCGTTGGGTGGTTTTGTCTCGGTTGCACAACAGGGCGTGGTGCATCCAGGGTTCGGCGAAGGCTATGAATTCAACGCCATTGCGGCGGCAGTGCTGGGCGGCGCCAGTCTCTTCGGCGGCGTCGGTTCGGTGTTGCCGGGCACCCTGCTTGGCGCCGTGCTGATCCAGATGATCCAGACCGGCTTGATATTCACCAAGGTGGACATTTACATCCAACCGTTGATCACGGCGGCGATCATCTTCAGCGCCGTCCTGCTTGACGCGTTCCGCAACATCCAGCTTCAGAAAATGCGTCGGCGCAACATCCGCATCGACAAGGGTGCGCTGGCCGGCGCCGGCGATGATTGACCGTGCAACCGTTTATTTCCATGAGGAGAGACACATGAAACGCAAATATTCAGCCGTGGCTGTGGTCTTCGCCAACTGCGCCGACCGCTATGTGCTCCAGGGCTACACCGAACCGCGCACCTTCGACCAGATGCTGGCGGACGCACAACAGGTGGAAGGGCTGACCGGCATCGAAGTTATCGGCGGCTGGCACATCAACGACCAGAATCAGCACGCGGTCGTCAAACAGATTCATGACGCCGGCTTCCAGCTCGCCTGCGTGATCCCGGAAATCTGGGCCAATCCGAAATGGGGATGGGGCACCCTTGCCGCCACGGATCCGGGCATCCGCCGCGACGCTATCGAACGGATCAAGGTGCAATGGACCTGGCGGCGAGCACCGGCTGCAATCACGTCAGCCCCTGGCCCGGTCATGATGGGTGGGACTACGTCTTCCAGACCGACTACATCAAGATGTACGACTGGATGCTCGAAGGGTTGGAGGAGTGCGCCAACCACAACCCCAACGTCAAGATTTCGCTGGAATTCAAGCCCAAAGAACCGCGTATGCACATCATGATCGACAGCACAGCGAAGGCGCTACTGTTCGTCAACATGATCAACAAGCCCAATCTGGGCATCAACCTGGATGTCGGCCACGCCAATATGGGCGGTGAGACGTTGGCGGAGGCGGTGGCGCTGATGAAACGTTTCGGCAACCGGCTGGTGCATCTACACCTGAACGACAACTACCGCGCCACCGACGACGACATGATCCCCGGCTCTATCCACACGCTGGAGTGGGTGGAGTTTTTCTACTGGCTCGACCGCACCGGTTACGATGGCTGGTTTTCGCTCGACATTTTCGCCTATCGTGAGAAGAACAAGATCGCCGTGGCGCGCGAGGCGCTGGCATGGCTGGAAACCTTCGCAGCGGCGGCTGAACGCATCGACCATGAAGAGGCGGAGGCGATCTTTGCCAGCGGCGATGCAATGGCCGCGCAGGCAATGCTGCGGCGCGCGCTCTTTGGCCATCGCTAAAACGTCCACCCATCATCCGGGAAGCTCAACCGCTGCCTGGATGATGGCCGGTCTACGCATCACAGAGAGGACAGCAACATGGCGGACTGCTTGCTTGGCATCGACTACGGCACTGGCGGCGCCAAGGCGTGCATCATCGACGCGCAGGGGCAGGTGCTCGGCTTCGGTTTCCAGGAATACCCCTTCATTCACGACAAGCCCGGCTGGTCCGAGCATGATCCGGCTTTGTATTGGCGCGTCGCCTGCGAGTTGATCCGCGCGTGCCTGGCGCAGGCGCGCATCGATCCAAAGGAGATTCGCGGGGTGGCGGTTTCGTCGGCGCTGCCCTCGCTGGTGATGGTCGATCGCCAGCACAACCCGATCCAACGCGCCTACAACCTGATGGATCGCCGCGCAGTCGAGCAGGTGCGCTGGCTCAAAGAGCACGTTGGCGAAGAGCGCATCCTCAAGCTGACCGGCAACCGCATCGAGGATCACCCGACGCTTGTCAACCTGTTGTGGGAGAAGCAAAACCGCCCCGACACTTTTGCGCACATCTGGAAGGCGCTGACCATCGACGGCTTCATTACGCTCAAGCTGACGGGCAAGCCGATCGCCAACTACGGCGCGGCAGCGTTCTACGGCGTCGCCTACGATCTGCTGGGCGAGCGCTTCGACGCGGCGCTGCTGGCTGAGATCGGCATCGATCCGGCGATCCTGCCGCCACTGGCGCGCTGCGAGGCGATCATCGGCGAAGTGACGCGCGAGGCTGCGTCCGCCACCGGGCTGGCTGCGGGCACACCGGTCGCCGCCGGTCAGGTGGATTTCAACGCCAGTTGCATCGCCGCCGGCATCACTGCGGAGGGCGACATCATGAGCAACCTGGGCACGGTTGGCAACTTCGGCGTGGTGCACAGGCGTCGCGAGTTCAACTTTTCACCGGTCGGGCTGGCGATGATCAACTTTGCCTTCACGGTGGACTCCGCAAACACCTACATCACTGTCCCTTCCACCACGACGGGGGGGCAATCGATCCGCTACCTGCGCGATCAATTCTCGCAATACGAGGTGGAGGTCGAGCGGGTGTTAGGCACGAGCTCCTACGATCTGCTCAACCTGCAGGCGGAAAAAGCGCCTCCAGGCAGCGACGGGCTGATCATCCTGCCCTATCTGATGGGCGAGCGCACACCGATCTGGGACACGCAGGCGCGCGGCGTGGTCTTCGGGCTGTCGCTCCACCACACGAAGGGACACCTGGTGCGCGCCATGATGGAGGCGGTCGCCTATGCGCTCTACGACTCTTATCAGTTGATCCTGCAGTCGGGGCTACCGATCAACTACCCGCTCGTGCTCAACGAAGGCGGCGCGGTGAGCAAGCTCTGGCGGCAGATCATCACCGACGTCTTCGACACGCCGACGGTGCTGGTCAAACGGCGCACGGGCGCCCCCTTCGGCGACGCCATCCTGGCTGGCGTGGCGACCGGCGTCTTCAAGGATTTTGGCGTGGCGAAGCAGTGGGCTGAATACGTAGCGCGCATGGAGCCAAACGCCGAGAACCACGCCCGCTATCTGGAGTACTTCGGGCTGTACAAGCAGATTTACGCGCATGTCAAGGAAGATTTCGTCGAGCTGGCGCGCATTCGCGAGAAATATCAGGAATAGAACGCGGATGACGCAGATTGAGCAGATCAGCGCGGATCGGCAGAAATCCGCGCGAATCCACTCGATCCGGTTTGTCAGCGTTCTATCAGGAGAGGGTTCATGGCGCACGATGTCGTCAGCGATGGCGAATTTGAGATCACCCACCTTTGCGCGTCAAGGCAAGGGTGGGGTGAAGAGTTTTGCAACGGAATGATCACATGACTACTGAATCGATTGTGAACACAACCAAAACACTGCTGCACGCCGAGGCGCGCGCCATCGATGCGGTCGCCGACCGGCTTGGCGCTGATTTTGTCGCCGCCGCACAACTCATCGCCGGTTGTCCCGGCGTGATCATGACGACCGGCTCCGGCACCTCCGGCACGATCGCACGGCGGCTGGCGCATCTGTTGGCGACGTGCGGGGTGCACGCGTTCTTCGTACACCCCGCCGACGCGCTGCACGGGCCATCGGCGGCGGTGGCGCCCGGCGACGTGCTGATCGCGCTCTCCAAAGCCGGCAAGAGCACTGAGATCAACCACTTCGCGCGCGTCACGCGTGAACGCGGCGGCAAGGTGATCAGCCTGACCTGGAAACCGGAATCTGAGTTGGGCGCGCTGAGCGACAGTGTGCTGGCGTTGCCGTCCGCAGTGGACGCCGAAGGAGAAGGGGTGCTGCCGTTTGGCAGCACGTTAGCCACCGGCGCACTCTGCGACGCGCTGTGCCTGGCTGTCAAAAACCTGCGCGGTTTCGATCTGGCGACGTTGACACAAACCCATCCATCCGGCGCCACAGCAGAATTGGTCAGGAGGTAGAACCATGAATCCGTTGCCTCGCGTGGTCGTCAGCGCCAACCGCCGCTTTTTGCAAACCGAGACCGGCGCGCCCTTTTTCTGGCTGGGCGACACGGCCTGGGAACTGTTTCACCGCCTGACGCTGGAGGAGGCCGAGCTGTATCTGGAAAATCGCCGGCGCAAGGGGATGAACGTGATTCAGGCTGTGGCGCTGGCCGAGTTTGACGGCGTCCGCACACCCAATGTCTACGGCGAGCTCCCGCTGATCGACGAAGACCCCTCGCGCCCGCATGAAGCGTACTTCCGCCGCGTGGACGCCGTCATCGATGTGGCGGCGACAAAGGGGTTGTATGTCGGTCTTCTGCCAACCTGGGGCGACAAGGTGACGCCGATGTGGGGCGCAGGCCCCGCGATCTTTACTGTGGACAACGCACACATCTACGGGCGCTGGCTGGGCGAACGCTACCGAGATCACTCCAACATTCTGTGGATTCTGGGCGGCGACCGGCCGGCGCTGAAAGATGACGCCGACTATCGCCCGATCTGGCGCGCAATGGCGGCGGGCATCGATGAGGGAACGGGCGGGCGCCCCTTGAAGACCTACCACCCCTGGGGCGGGCACTCTACGTCGGAGGAACTGCACGACGAAGCCTGGCTCGACATGAACATGATGCAGTCTGGGCACGGCAACGGACGCAGCGTCCCGGTTTGGGAGATGATCGAGCGCGACTATGCGCGCACGCCCGCCAAACCCACCCTCGACGCCGAGCCGAACTACGAAGATCACCCGATCAGCCCGTGGCCAACGTGGAACCCGGCGAACGGCTACTTCCGCGACCACGACGTGCGTCAGCAGAGCTATCGCTCGGTCTTTGCTGGCGGCTGCGGCGTCACCTACGGCCACCACAGCATCTGGCAGTTCTGCGGCGAACGCTACGCACCGATCAATCACGCTGATCGCTCCTGGCTGGACGCGCTGGATCGCCCCGGCGCCGGCCAGTTGATTCACTTGCGCCGACTGCTGGAGTCGCGCCCCTACTTCAGCCGCATTCCCGACCAAAACATCCTGGTCGACAACCCCAGCGAACGCGGCTGCCACATGCGCGCCACGCGTGATGAGGCGGGACGTTACGCCCTGGTCTACACGCCGTTGGTGCAGCCGATCACGGTGACGCTGGAGTGGGCGGCTGACGCTCAGGTGCGCGGCTGGTGGTTCAACCCACGCACGGGTGGCGCCGCGTGTATTGGCGTCTTTGCCGCCCAGGGCGTGGTCACGTTCCACCCTCCCATCGATGGGCCGGACTGGGTTCTGGCGCTCGATGCAGTCGGGGCGGGTGTCGGCGCGCCGGGAGAAGGGTAGGCGTGTGATGAAAGCAGCAGTGCAGATCGGCATGCAACGGTTTGAGGTGCGCGAGGTTCCAGACCCGGCGCTGCCCGACGATGGCGTCATTCTCAAGGTGACGGCGTGCGGCGTCTGCGGCTCCGACTTGCGACGCTGGCGCGAAGGGCTGCCCGCTGGCGTCGACGGCATCATCCCCGGCCACGAGATCGCCGGCCGCGTGACCGCAGTCGGCGCCAAAGTGTCGCACATTGCGGTTGGCGACCGGCTGGCGCTCGGTCCGGACATCCACTGCGGCCGCTGTTGGTACTGTCAGCGCGAACTCTTTAACCTCTGCGACCATCCGCATTTTCTCGGCATCACGCCCGGTTATCCTGGCGGCTTCGCCGAGATGCTGGCGATCAGCGGCGAAGTGTTGAGCAACGGCGTCGTGCACCCGATCCCGGAGAACGTGTCCGACGAGATCGCTGCACTGGCGGAGCCTTGCTCCTCCGTGCTGGCTTCGCATCTCAAGACCGACACCAGCCTCAACGATGTCGTCGTCGTGATCGGTGCAGGCCCGATTGGCTGTTTGCTCGTCGCGACAGCAAAGGCGCGCGGCGCCCGCGCGTTCATCGTGGTGCGCAGCAACCGCCGCCGCGCCCTCGTCGAACGCTTTGCGCCAGACGCCATCATCGATAGCAGCCAGGAGGACATGGCCGCGCGCGTGCGTGAGTTGACGCACGGCCTGGGCGCCGACATCGCCATCTGCGCCAATCCCGATGCCTCTACACAGGCGGCGGCGGTGCAGATGGTACGTAAGGGCGGCAGAGTAGTGCTCTTTGGCGGCTTGCCCAAAGCGAGCCCGCTGACCACACTCGACAGCAATCGCATCCACTACGGCGAGATCGAGGTGATCGGCGCCTTCTCCTATCACCCAACTGCGCACGCAATGGCGCTGGATCTCTTTGCGCGTGGCATGATCCCGATCGAAAAGCTGATCACCCACCGCTTTGCGCTCGAAGAAATCGACGCCGCCTTCCACACAGCAAACAGCGGCGAAGGGCTGAAGGTGATCGTCACGCCATGAAGACGCGTCAGCAAGGAGCGCGACGCACGCGGGCGACGCCTCGCCCCTCGCAACTCGCCCCGCGCCGCTGTCACAAGGAGGAGCCATGTCACTGATCGGACTTGATATCGGCACGACCGGCTGCAAGGCGATGATCTTCGCCGAAGATGGCCGCGTGCTGAGTCAGGCGCGGCGTGAGTATGCGATCCAGACGCCACAACCCGGTTGGGCAGAGCAGGATGCCGAGGCAGTCTGGGCGCTGGCCTGGCAGTGTCTGCGTGAAGCGGTGGCGGCTCTCGCCGGCGATCCGCCGACTGCCCTGGCGCTCTCTTGCCAGGGCGAGGCGGTGATCCCCGTGGACGCTGAGGGCCGTGCACTGCGCGCCGCCATCCTCGGCATGGACACGCGCACGACCGCCGAAAACGCCTGGCTGGTCGAAACCTTCGGCGCCGACGAGCTCTTCCAACGCACCGGCATGCCTGTCCACACCATCAACACACTGCCCAAATTGCTCTGGCTGCAGCGCCACGAACCAGACCTCTGGCGCAAGGCGCATCAATTCTTACTCTACGAAGATTTTTTCCTGCGCCGGCTAGGCGGCGAAGCGGTGATCAGCACCTGCCTGGCTTCACGCACCCAAATGATGAACCTGGCCGCCGCCGACTGGGACGACGACATCCTGGCGCACTGCGGCATTGAACGCAGCCGGCTGGCGCAACCTGCGCCGCTGGCAGGCGGCGTTGTGGGCAGGCTGCACCCGGCGTTGCAGCAGGAGCTTGGCCTCACCCATGACCTGCTCCTGGTGAGCGGCGGCCACGACCAGGCGTGTGCGGCGCTGGGCAGCGGCGTAACTGCGCCAGGGTTGGCGATGGTCTCCACCGGCACGGCGGAAGTGGTGGAGGTGGCGATGGCGACGCCGACGCTGGCGCCGGCGCTGCGCGATGGCGGCATCTCCGTCTACCGCCACGTCGTGCCTGGTCTCTACGTGGCGATGACGCTCAACCACAGCGGCGGGCTGCTGCTGCGCTGGTTCCGCGACACGTTAGGACAATGGGAGATGGCGCAAGCCACCGCCACCGGCGCCGACGCCTACGATCTCCTGCTGCAAGAGGCGCCGGTCGGCCCCACCGGGCTGTTGCTCTTGCCGCACTTCGCCGGCAGCGGCACACCGACGCTCGACGTGCACGCGAAGGGCGCCATCCTGGGGTTGACCTTTGCCACGACAAAGGCGGAGATGGCGAAAGCGGTGCTGGAAGGGCTGACCTTCGAGCTGCGCATCAATCTCGACTTGCTGCGTACAGCAGGCGTCCAGATCGACGAACTCCACGCCGTCGGCGGCGGCGCGCGCAGCGAACTGTGGCTGCAACTCAAAGCGGACATCTGCGGGCTGCCGCTGCGCGTGCCGCAGGTGACCGATGCGGCGTGCCTGGGTGCAGCGTTGCTGGCAGGCGTGGGCGCCAACGTCTACAGCGACCTGTCGGCTGGCGTCGCGCATGCCGTGCACTGGCGGGGTCGCATCGCCCCGCAGCCGCGACAAGCCGACGCCTACGCCCCGCGCCATGCACTGTATCGTCGTCTACACCCTTTGCTCGCAGAAATATTGCACGCACTGTAGAAGCGTGCACAGGTGAGCGCTTCCAGCTGGCGATGCAGCTCGAACCGCTCACCTGTCGGAGCTTACCGTTGCGCTGTTGGCAGGAACACACCGTTGTCGAAGCCAACATTGGCGCGCACCACTGTCAGCGGATCGCCCAGCAGGACGAAGGTCTTGAGCGCGTCGAGTGAGCCAGTCAGGGGCGAGGTGAGCAGATTGTTGTAGCCAGCCGCCACCAGTTCGCCCATTCGTTGGCTGTTGGGCGGGGAATGGCGCAGCTTATTCACAAAGCCCGTTTGCAGGTAGTCGTGACCGTGCGCCACGCTCTGTCCCGATGGCCCCCAGGTGGCGACCGCGCCGCCAGTCGCGCTGCGCACAAGCATCTCGTCCAGCGTCCCGGTCACCGCTGGCGCTGCAAACTGCGACGTCAGGCATGTCATCGACAGCCCCACGAAGAGCTTCTCACCATTATTCAGCAGCGGGACATCCACAATGCTGAGCAGCGGCGCCACAAGCGCGCCGGAGCGATCCTCCAGATACGCGTATTGCCAGTGGTGGCTATGTCCATTGTAGATCATCAGCCCTACCCCAGCGTTGATCGTGCTGATCACGGCGGCTTTGGCGGCTTCGGGTGAGGCAATGCGCCAGGGTTCCGGCGCAACGCGCGGGACCGTCTCGAAACGCCCCCCCACCACCGTGCTGGTGATGACGCGATCAGGCGAATGGTCGTAGTAAACCCGCTGCACACCGGCGCCATAGCCGAATTGCTGCATCACCTTATCGGAGAAGGCGGCAAAGTCACCCGCTCGATCGACCGTGACCTGATTCTGTGCGTTGATGCTGGTGATGAAATTGTCGGCCAGCAACAACTGGCTGGAGCGCCAACCGGCGGGCGCCGTCGCGGTTTCGTAGCCGACAATTTTGGCAACCATCGTCGTCAATTCAGCCTCGTTGCGCACCGGGAAGCGCCCCAGCCAGACATCGGGGATGAAGACGTTGTTCTTTGGATTGCGTCCATCAGGCTCATCTCCTGTGACCGGGTCGTCGCCGTTCAACTGGGCGTAGCAGGTCTCACAGGGCGCCTCGTTGATGTAAATGTCCACATCCGCCATGTACGGCGGGATGGGGTGGCTCACGCCGCCGCCAAAACCCGTGTTCTTGTAGTTGAACGGGTCATAGGCGCCGTCGCCCACCAGCACAACGGAGATATTGCGATTGGGGTTCTGCCAGTCGCTGCGGGCGCGCAGGAAATTGCGAATTGCTGGCGCAGCGATGTAGCCGTCGCCGTAAACATCGAAGATCGCCTGCACATCGACGAAAAGCGGCGTATAGCCCTGGCGCGTGCGCAGGTCGAGTAGTGGCTGCAATTCTTCGCGGAATTGCGCCGGCCCAATGTAGATGGCGTCGGCAGCCAGCACATTGCCGAAGCTGGTCGCACTGTGCGCCGCCACAGCCGGAATCGCCAGATTCGCCAGATTCGCAAGTGCATAGTGACGCGGCGCAGCGCCATCCGCCTGTGTGAACGTCGCCGTCCCGCCGGGGCCGCTCAGCGGCGTAATGACCGGATTGAGCGGATCGGTGACGTCGTAGAGAGTGTGGGCGGCGGGCAGATTTGTGAGCGAAAAGTCTGCGGCCCCCGGCGCTGTCCAGAACTCGGCGCCCTGACCGCCGAAATCTAGCCTGACTGGGCGCTCCCAGGTCATGGCGTCGATCAGGATACTGGTGTTGTAGGTCGGGACACCACTTGCCAGCAGCGTCAGCTTGATGGCAGAGGGCCGGGCGTCAGTTGTCCAGTGCAATGCCCAGTCAGCCTGGGTGCGGCATATGCCATTGCTGTAGGACGCCGGATTCCATTCTTCCACGGCGCTGGTCAGCGTAATGCCTGCGCTGTCGAGCAGGTCGGCGCGCACCTTGTACCCCTTGACATCCGCCTCGCACGCTGAGGGCGGAATCTGTCCGATCACGGTGAGGTTGGTCGTGTAGGTGGACTCACCGCTGGCGTCAGGCAAGCGCGTGGTGACGGGTAGTGAGGCCGAAGGCAACGCGGTGGCAGTGCCCAATGCAGACAGTTTTGCGTTGAACCAGTGATCCGCATCGAAGCCCGCATATTCCGACACATATTCTTTGTTGTCGCGCCAGACGCCGCGCTCGAACGCCTGACCTGCGACGGTAGTCGCTGCCAACGCAACAGCGGTGTTCATGCGCGCGCCGCCGCCATCAAAGGTGAGCCAGTAGACCGAGGTTGCGTTCCAGCGATCGCCAACACTGGGTGCGTAAAACCGGAAACGATCGGACAGGAGCTCGACGGCGACATTTTCGCCACGATGAGTCAGGCGCAGCCGCATGCTGTCAAAGTCAGCGCCAAACGCGCTGAAGGGCACTTCCTGAATGCCGGGCTGGCTCACGGTGATCTTGTAGCCGTTTTGCAACGCAGCCTGATTGATGGGGACGATCACATCCTCGGCAATGCTTTGGCTCTGCGCCGGGTTCACAGGCAGCCCTGCTGCGGAGTCGATCAGTACGGCGCCGGTGACAATGACGCGCAGATCCGTGGCGACTTTAACCACGCCAGCCGCCTCGAAGATCGGGCTGATCGCCACCACGATAAAGCGCTGGCCCTTGTTGACGCCCTCGCGCAAAATGAAGGCTGGCGCCGTGGGCAATTGCACGGTTTCATCCAGCCCCACATTGGGCATCGGCGTCCAATCCAGCACCGGCGGCAGCTCCGGCGCAGCAGGCGCAAGCTCGCCAGCAAGTTCGGTGCTCTGGAGGGATGTGATGACGAGGGCGGGAGTGTCAGCGCCGGACGCAGCCAGCGTGATCGTCTGTATCGGCAGGTCGTAACCGTTGACACGCGCAGTGGGCAGCAAGGCGCTCAGTGAAGCAGCGCTTACCTCAGCGGCAGCGGGCGCCGACCAGGTGATCGCAACGCCATTGGGTTGCGTCGCCACCGTCACGCCAGGAGGCAGCGCGGTTTGCGCCCGCGCCGCAAGTGGCAGATTTGCCAGTAACAAAATGGTCAGCAGGATGAGCAGCGATGGTTTCTTCAATGTGTGATGGATGCTGAACATGATGATCTTTCTTGTTGATAATAGTTGGTCGTTCCGAATCCAGAATTACGACGGCGCCTGATGCCAGGTTTACCCTTCAGTATAGTCTCCCTTCCTCAAAACAAAATGAAAAACTGCTTGCGGCTCGCTTGCAGTTTCATGCCCCGCCGCCAAACCCTTTCATACTACAAGACGTCGCGACATTCCCAAAGGCAGCGCGAGGTGGACGCTGCCCCAATGCAACGATTGTGCGGGGTGAACGCGGCTGTTCACTCGACGCGCAGGCAACGGTTGCACTACGTCCAGATTGCGTCGCCTATGCGCCGTGCACATTCGCCAGTACACGTGGGCTCGTGTTGCGTGTTGCGTGTTGCGTGTGCTCCGTCTTACTGCGCAACACGAGACACACAACACGCAACACAAGACACGCAACCAGGCGAGGTGCGCCGTGTGGTGGAAAACAAAACAGGGCGGTCAACTGACCGCCCTGGTGCAGACTGTGCGTGAGGGGTTTACCTGCCAGAGCGCTTCCGGGCAGCCAGCGCCGCAGAGAGCGCCGCCAGGCCAGTGCCAAAGAGAACGACAGTGATCGGTTCAGGAATCTCCACCGGTCGCTGCGGGCTGTCCGTGGGTCGGGGAACAGGTATGGTCGGTGTGGCCGTTGGCGTCGGTGGTTGGGTGCCGGTCGGCGTCGGCGTGAGCGTGGCTGTTGGCGTCGCCGTTGCCAGCGGATTGCAGTAGGCGGCCGGGTCTTCCTGCGAAGCAGAGGGACCGGTCACCCACGCTGAGTTGATATAGGTGGGGCGAGAGCCACCCTGCGCAGCAGCACAACCAGAGGGAACTGGCGTGCCGTTTGGCAGCACGGTCGCAGCCGCCAGATCGATGGCGCGCAGGCCGTTCACCTTGTAGAGCCAGACATCATCTGGATCGATCAGACCGTTGTTGTTGGCGTCAACTTCAGGGCCATATTCCGTCGGTGTTGTGGACGGCAATTGATTGTCCGCAATGGTCACTGAAATTGGGTTGAGCGGCTCACAAATCACGCCGGTGTTGCAACTATACGTAACCCGATAGATAAAGGATACGTCGCCGTTGACTGGGATGACCGGTACGTCATTGCCGTTGGGGTCGTTGGCATTGGTGCACACAAGTGGAATCGATGTCCCTGTGTTGCCCACATTGGTTGGACAGACGTACTTGATCAACGCCAGGTTCCAGATCCCAGCCGGGTCCTCCTGTGCTGAGACAGGCGCAAAGCCTAACACTGCAAAGAGCACGCCAGCCAGCAACGCCGCGCCGGTCAGCATCCCAAACAGCTTGAATTTGATCATGAGCGAGTGACTCCTCATCCGATGGGAAACAATAGTCCGAGATACGAGGCGCAATAGGTTTTCTCATTCAGTAGTCAGTGCGCGCTGAGAGCGCAGTATAACATTGCCCGATCTTGTGTGCAAAGCGCCATTCGGTACAAAAAACATCACGCACGCGTGCAGCGGGCGTACGCCATCCGGCGGATAGGCGTCCTACAGGCGGCGGTTGCGCCCGCGCGTGCTTATGCTAGACTCACCTCCAGTCAGGCGTAGAAGTCCCAGCCGCCGGTGCGCGGCCTGGCTGCATTCCTGTCACGCGTCAGCGCAGGCCGCACGGCGTCAGGGTAGCTGACGGGCGGCGACGAACCACATGAGTCATAGGAAGGTGTTCGTGTCTTCACCCAACCACACAACTGAACTTACCGCACCATCCCGTTTTCCATCCCCTAGCCGGCGCGATCTGCTCCGTCGCGGCGCTGTGCTGGCGGCAGCCGGCGCTGCCTCGGCCACGCTCCATCCAGCGGCAGTTCAGGCGCAGGCGCCTGACGGTGCGGCAGCGATGCGTTCTCCGCAGCGGCAGCTCAATCTGTTAGCCGACGCCCCTCCAGAGACGCCGACGCCCGAAGTCATTGCGCTCAACCGCATGGCGTTTGGCCCGCGTCCAGGCGATCTTGATGCATTGCTGGCGTTGGGCAACACCAGCGCGGAGCGACTCCAGGCGTATGTGGAGCAGCAGCTCAACCCGGCCGCGATCGATGACAGTGCATGTGATGCGATCCTCGCCGCGCAGGGCTTCACGACGCTCAACAAGTCGCGCCAACAACTCTGGCTTGACCATGTCGTCAAGCAAAATGTCACCTGGGATGAGCGGATGCAGCCAGCCCGCGAGACGCTGCACGCCACCTTTCTGCGCGCCGTCTATAGCAAGCGTCAACTGGTCGAGGTGTTGGCTGACTTCTGGCACAACCATTTCAACGTCTACGGCTGGGATTCGTGGAGCGCAGGCACGTGGGTCTACTACGACCGCGACGTGGTGCGCAGCAACCTGTTCGGCAACTTCCGCCAGATGCTCGGCGCCGTCGCCAAAAGCGCAGCCATGCTCTACTACCTGGACAACGTCTCCAACACGAGCGCCGGCCCCAACGAGAACTACGCGCGCGAGCTGTTCGAGCTGCACGGGTTGGGCGCCGAGAACTACTTCGGCGTCGCCTCGATTGTTGGCCCGGATGGGAAGTATCTGCACCCGGCGCCCAGGGATGCCAGCGGCAATCCGCTGATGTACGTCGACGAAGACATCTACGCGGCGACGCAATGCTTCACCGGCTGGCGCATCGATGAGGCCACTGGCGATTTTCGCTTCGAGGACGCCGTCCACGCCAAGTACTCCAAGATCGTGCTGGCGCAAGCCACGCCGAGCGGCGCCGGTGTGCAGGATGGCGAATTTGTCCTCGATCTGATTGCCAACCACGTGGGCACGGCGCGCTACATCAGCCGCAAGCTCTGCCGTCGGCTGATCAGCGACGACCCGCCCGAATCCGTCGTGCAGGCGGCGGCGGATGTCTTCTATAGTCAGCGCGCTGCGCCCGATCAACTCAAGCAGGTGGTGCGCACGATTCTGTTGTCGCCTGAGTTCAGCACAACGTGGGGGCAAAAGATCAAGCGTTCGTTCGAGTATGTCGTCAGCCTGCTGCGCGCCAGCAATGCCAACTTTGCGTGGAGCGACTCATTTCGCTACCGCTATGAGGCAATGGGACAGGCGCTCTTCAACTGGCGCCCACCCGACGGTTACCCCGACCGCAAGGAGAACTGGTCGAGCACAATGCCGATGCTACAGCGCTGGCGGATGTGCAACTGGCTGATGGATGGCTGGAAAGTCGGCGGCAGTGGCGCCGACAAGGACAACCTGCGCATCGACTGCAGCAGCCAGATGCCAGCAGAGATCGCCACGCCCATCGCCATCGTGGATTACTGGGCGCAGCGCATCCTGGGGCGCAGCCTGCCCGACGATGAACGCCAGCCGTTGATCGACTTCATGGCCGCCGGGCGCAACCCGGACAGCAACCTGCCCGCCAGCCAGATCAACGATCGCCTGCGCTTCCTGGTTGGCCTGATCTTCATGGCGCCTTCGTTCCAGTGGCGATAGACAGCGATAGAAAAAGGAATTCACCGCATGTTCAAACCAACACGACGTGGTTTCATGGTTGGCTGCTCGACCGCAATTGCCGCCTGGGCGAGTGGGCTGAGCTTCACGGCCTTTGGGAGCGCTGAAGCGGAGCCCAATCAGAATATCCTGATCGTCATCTTTCTGCGCGGCGGCGTCGATGGCCTCAACATCGTGCCGCCGATTGCGGGCGACGATCGCGGTCATTACGAGAGCAAACGCCCGCGCATCGCCGTGCCGGTGACCGGCGCCAACGCTGCGCTGCCGCTCGACGATCGTTTTGGGCTGCATCCAGGCGCGGCCGCGCTGCAAGGTTTGTACCAGGACAGAAAGCTCGCCATCGTCCACGCCGCCGGGCTGACGAGCGACACGCGCAGCCATTTCGACGCCATGCAGTTCATGGAACTGGGCACGCCCGACAGCAAATCCAGCACCACCGGCTGGCTGACGCGCCATCTGCTGTCGGCAAGCAACCTGCCCGACCAGATCATCATGCCGGCGGTGGCGGTGGGCAATCAGCAACCGACTTCGCTGCTGGGCAGTCGCGAGAGCATCGGGATGACCAGCCCCAACGACTTCAATTTTGGTGGGCACTGGTATTACGGCGACCGCCAGCGCGAGGCGATGCGCAGGCTCTACGCCGGCTCGTCATGGCTGCATCAGGCTGGTCTCCAGACGCTTGACGCCATCGGTGTGGTCGAGAGCGCCAACCCTGGGACGTATACGCCAGGCAACGGCGCCGTCTACCCCAACACCAGCTTTGGTCGCAGCCTGCAAACAGTGGCGCAGGTGATTCGAATGCAGCTCGGTCTGCAAGTCGCTACGCTTGACCTCGGCGGCTGGGACACACACGAGTATCAGGGTGACAGCGGCGCTGGCTACTTCGGCGACAAGTTGGCGGAGCTGGGCAACGGCATTGCGGCGCTGCTGCTCGATCTCTCTAACGACAACGGAACCGATCACACCAGGCGCATCACGGTTGTGGTCATGAGCGAGTTTGGCCGCAGCTTTCAGGAGAACGCCAGCCGCGGCACCGATCACGGCCATGGCAATGTCATGCTGGTGGCGGGAGGGGCAGTCAACGGCGGGCAGGTCTACGGCGCGTGGCCGGGGCTGGCGACAGACCAACTCTACGACCGTCGCGACCTTGCGATCACCACCGACTATCGCCGCGTGCTCAGCGAAATCTTGATCCGACGGCTGGGCAACCCGAAACTCGGCGCAATCTTTCCAGGCTACCAGAATTACAGCCCGCTTGGCATCGTGCAGGGCGCCGATGTCGAGCCGGATTACACTGTGGCGACGCCGCCGCCCAACGCCACCGAACGTATCTACCTGCCAACAGTTCAGCGGTAGCCGCCCATCCGGCCTGCGGGCGTCGCGCTGCGTGGCGATCATAGGCGTCACGCAGCACGGCGGCTGGCTGGATGATGCGTCCGCCACGTTGCCGCTGGCAGGTCACCTCCTCGCCTTGCAGCGTGTCATTGCGCGTGGATCACGCGTGCAACGCGCGCTGAACAAATTGCGGATTCCCCAAAGGCTATGTCATAGTACACAGCGATTGCGTGCGACCTGGCGCAAGCAAACTGGCGGCGTCGATATGCTGCCGCTTTTGACGCATGAGGCGAGACTGCCTTGACAATAAATCGCGCAATTCACAGATGGCAGTCGTATGCTGGCTTCCGGGCGGTGACGCCGCTGCTGCTGATGCAACTGATTAGCGGCGCCTGGATGTTGCCGCAGGGGGCGTTCTTTCCGATCTACCTGGAAGAACTCTTACATCTCACACCCCTTGCCATCGCGATCATCGTCGCCGCTGCCCAGGCCACCGGGTTGGCAGCAGCGCTGATCGGGGGCGGTCTCACCGATGCGTTTGGCAGCAAGCGTGTGTTGACAATTGGTCTGGCGGGCGGCGCCATTGCCAGCCTGGTCTTTCACACCCAGGCGCCGCTGGTAGTGGCCGGACTATGGTGTCTGGGTGGTGTGATGGGCAGTCTACAGACGCTGGGCGCCTCCAGTTATCTGACGCGCGCAGTGGAGCCACAGCGACTTGGTCTGCTCTCCGCACTGTTTGCGTTAAGTTTCACCGTTGGCGGCGCCATCAGCAATCCGATGGCGGGCTGGCTACTGGACGAAGCTGGCTTTGGCCTGTTTGGGCTGACGGGTGTGATCATGCTGGCGGCGGCGGCATTGCTGGTGCAGGTTGCGCTGCCTGTACATTCGCCCAGCAACACCGCTGCGGATGCGCCGTCCGTGACCTTGTGGTCGTTGACGCGGCGGCCTGTGGTGCAAATGCTGATGGGGTTGCGCTTTCTCCCCACTGTTTTTTACGGCATGGCGACGGTGCTCGTGCCGTTGATGCTCAATGACCTGGCTGGCAACAAGACGACTGTAGCTCTCTACGGCACGGTCAGCCTGTTGGTGGCGTCGCTGGCGCAATTGGTGGCCGGACGCGCAGCGGATCGATACGGGCATCGGTGGCCCACCATGGTGGGCTACATTGTGTTGATTGTGGCCGCTCTCGGGCTGGCGATCTTTGCCCGAACGTTGTGGGGCGTCTTCTGCTTTGGCGTGTTGGGCATTGCCGCAGCATGGGCGCTGGCGACGCTCTTTTTCGTGCTGGTGTCGGATGGTGTGCCGCGCCCGGAACATGGGCGCGCCTTTGGGTTGCTCCATGCCACCTGGAGCATCGCTATGATCGGCGGTGCGCTGTTGGGCGGTGCATTGACCCGCGTGACACCCGGACTGCCTTTCCTGGTCGCCGGCCTGCTCAACGGCTTAGCGATCGTGCTGACACTGGCTTTTTTTGCGCAGGTGCAGCGCCGTCACGGCGACCAGGATGCAGCGTCGGCGACAACCTGATGAACTTGGGCTTACGCAGATTCTGGCGTGTCACCTTCCTGGAAGCTGAGAGCTTCCAGGAAGGTTGCTGAGCTAAATGCGTAAGTCCTATGAACGAAAGGACTGACAATGGATCACATCGACCTGACCGTAGCCGAAGAAAAATCTCTGGCAGCGGAATCGCTCGGCGAAAAGATTGAGCTGATCATCGACAAACTCCCGCCTGAAGAAGTCTCGTTGCACGAGATCATTGAGATTGTGGGCGTAGACAGCCTGCTTCTGCTTACCATCTTTCTGTCGCTCATCTTTCTGGCGCCGATTTCGATCCCTGGCGTCAGCACCGTGTTCGGCCTGGGCATCATCTTGATCGGCGTGACCCGGCTGTTCGCCCTGCAACCCTGGCTCCCCTCCAGCATTGCCCACCGCAAACTATCCGCTCCCAAACTGCGTGAAGGCTTCACCCGCTCCCTGGCGTGGTTTCACCGGCTGGAAACGATCAGCCGGCCCCATCGCCTGCCAGGGCTGACTGCTGGCGGCGGCGTGATGTTTATGAACAACCTGGCCTTCATCTTTGCGGCCCTGCTGCTGATGGCGCCGTTCGGTTTTGTGCCGTTGAGCAACACGCTGCCAGCGCTCGGTTTGATCCTGCTGGCGGTGGGCATGATGCAGCGCGACGGCGCGCTGGTGCTGCTTGGCTATGGGGCGAATGTTGCCACCGTGCTCTATTTTGGGGTGCTGGTTGCGTTTGGGGGGCTGTCGCTGCAACAATTGCCGCGGCTCTTCGGGATGGAACCCTGAAGGACGCACGCCAGCTTACGCCACGTCTGGCATCCTGCCAGCACCGGGCGGCGTTGGCAATGGTTGGGCCAGGGCTGTGAAAAAGTTGCACCATCGCCTGATCCCCGGGTTGGCTGAGAACAGGCGATGGCGCGTCCGCTGAATTGGCTTTACGCCGGGATCGCCGGGGTGTCGATCAGGGCGATGGCGGCTTCGATCTCGGCCTGAGTCATTTCGTGCTTCTGGAGGCGACCGGCAAAGTACGCCTCATAGGAGGCCATGTCGAAGTTGCCGTGTCCACACAGGTTGAAGAGAATCGTCTTGGCGACGCCCTCCTCTTTGGCGATTTGCGCCTCGCGGATCGCCTGGGCGATGCCGTGGTTGGCTTCGGGCGCGGGAATGATCCCTTCAGCCCTGGCGAAGAGGACGCCGGCTTCGAAGGTCTCGATCTGATCGACTGCCGCGGCTTCGATGATGCCATCCCTGAGCAACTGGCTGACGATAACGCCCGCACCATGATAGCGCAACCCGCCAGCGTGAATCTTGGCCGGCACAAAGGTGTGGCCGAGCGTGTACATCGGCAGCAGCGGCGTCATGCCGACAGTGTCGCCAAAGTCGTAGCGGAAGATGCCGCGCGTTAGCTTTGGACAGGAGGTCGGCTCGACGGCAATGGCGCGCAGCTTCTTGCCCTCGGTCAGCTTGTGGCGCAGGAAGGGGAAAGAGATGCCCGCAAAGTTGGAGCCGCCGCCAAAGGGCGCAATCACGATGTCTGGGAAGTCGCCCGCCATCTCCATTTGTTTGAGCGCTTCCTGACCGATGACCGTCTGATGCAGCAACACGTGATTCAGTACGCTGCCGAGAGAGTACCTGGCGTCATCGTTGGTGGCGGCGACTTCGACCGCCTCCGAAATGGCGATCCCCAGGCTGCCGGGGGAGTCCGGGTCTTGCGCCAGAATCTGGCGGCCCGCGTTGGTGCGGTCGGAAGGCGAGGCATAGACATCGGCGCCCCAGGTGTTCATCATCAACTTGCGATAGGGCTTCTGGTCGTAGGAGATGCGCACCATGTAGACTTCGCACTTGATGCCGAAGAGATTGCACGCAAACGCCAGCGCACTGCCCCACTGCCCGGCGCCTGTCTCCGTGGTAATACGCTGGACACCCTCTTTCATGTTGTAGTACGCCTGGGCGACGGCTGTGTTGGGTTTGTGTGAGCCAGCCGGACTGACGCCCTCATATTTGTAGTAAATCTTCGCCGGGGTGTCGAGCATCTTTTCCAGGCGGTGCGCACGGTAAAGCGGCGTGGGGCGCCATAACTTGTAGATTTCCCGCACTTCCTCAGGAATCTCAACCCAACGGTCACTGGTGACCTCCTGCTTGATCAACTCCATCGGAAAGAGCGGCGCCAGCACTTCCGGGCCGATCGGTTCGTGGGTGGCCGGGTGCAGCGGCGGCAGTGGCTTGTTCGGCATATCAGCAGTGATGTTGTACCACGCCGTTGGGATATCGCGTTCGGACAGGACAAACTTGGTTTGCGTGTTCATGCATGGCTCCTGAAAGATAAGGAATGGGAAGGTGGTCAAATGTGAGGGCATTCTACACAGAGGCGCCTGGAATGCCAATCACAAACGTGACCCAGGCGGGGGAAATGCCTGGGTCACGTTGTGGATAAGCGCAGCGGTCGAACGGCTGTCACCAGGGCAGGGGGTCTGCGTAGACGCCGGGCAGGTAAAGATAGTGGTCAATCACCGGGGCTGGCGTTGGATCGATGATCTCAATGCCGGTGCGCGCCACGACGACGCTGACCGAATTGAAAATCCATACCTTGACGGTGAAGGCGCCGTCGGACTGATACACATGCTCCACGTCACAGCCAGCCACAGGCGGCGTCGCATCATCAAAATCCCAAATGCAACTGACAGAGGTGCCCTCGTCGAAGTTGCCCATGAAGGTGAGCGGCTGGCCGATCTCCGCCTCGCCATTCCAGGTAATCGCCGCCCCACTGATTGGGACATCTCTGATCTCGATGACGTTCGATACATCGAAGGCGCTCACCGAGTTGGCGACGTGCGCCACAACTTGATAGGCGCCCGGCGCGGTGTAGACATGCTCGATCGTTGCCCAGGGTGTGCTGCCTGCCTCGGCTGCCAGCGCGCTGGCGCCGGTCGGGGGTTCATCGCCAAAGCGCCAGGTGATCGTGGTTGGTTGACCAGCGCCCACCTCAATGGAGAAGGTGACGGCGCGCCCCACTTCGCCTATGACTGCGCCCTGTGGCAACAACCCAACGGCCGCCAGCGCCTGCTCGACCAACACGGTCGTCTGCGCGGCGCCAGTGCTGACGCCATTGGTGGCAGTCACGGTGACGGTGTAGCTGCCTGGTGCGGCGTAGGTGTGCACTGGCGCCTGTCCGGTGGCGGACCCGCCGTCGCCAAAATCCCAGGTGTAGGCAAGCCCGGTGCCCGCCTGGGTGGTGGCCTGAAATTGCGTCGGCTGCCCCAGGGTGGTCGGTGCGTTGCTGGTGGCCGTCAGGCCGGCCAGTTGCACGTCGAAAATTGACAGCGGCGGCAACGTGACGCGGGCGCTCGCCAGTTCATTGGCCGCGGTTACTGTCACCGCATACGCGCCAGCCACCGCATAGGCGTGGGTGAGCACGTTCTCGGAGGTGCTGACCGTGGCGCCGTCGCCAAACTCCCAGGTGTAGACAATGCTCGTGCCGCCCTGCACTGTCGCTGTGAAGGTGACCGCCTGGCCGACGGGCGCGGCGCCACTGTGCCAGGCTTGCAACCCCGCAACCGGTGTGTCGAGGTTATCCAGGTTAAAGAACACCGGCTGCGAGCCTGGCGCCCGCACCGTCACCGTATACACGCCAGGGAAACCGTTGGCTGTGACATTGACAGCCGCCTGGCCGCCGGCAAAGGTGGCAGTCTTGGTGACCGGCGCGGTGCCGGCGCCGCTGGCAGGCGAGGTGAAGGTCGCCACAGCGCCATCGACGGCGTGCCCCTCAAGGCTGGTGGCGCTGACCACCAGCGGTGCGGCGTAGGGCTGGTACACCTCGACGGCCTGATGGTCGCCGCTCACCACGCTCAACGCCAGCCCGCGCGACTCATAGGCGCCCATGTCACACGCCGCACCCTGCGCCCGTGCGACGCCGCGCGCATCGGTGGCGGGGCAGGGCGCCGTCACCTGGTCGATCGCCGGGCTGCCGGTCAGGATCGGGATCGTATTGACGCTGCCGCCATGATTGCCAAACGCGCCAAGCACCGGGTCGTCGGCGCGCGCGCGCGTGCAGGAGACGCCCACCGGGCAGCCGCCCTCGACGAAAGTGTCAATGAACGTGGCAGTGCCGATGATGACAGCGCCCTTCTCGGCGGTGTTCCCCCACAGGATGGAGTTGCGCACCGTCGGCGTGTCCAGAATGCTGTAGATAGCGCCGCCGTAGTGGTCGGCGTGATTGTCCACGGCGGTGAGATGGTCAATCGTTGCCGGCGTAGCGTCGTTGAAAATGGCGCCGCCATCGACAGTTGCCAGATTGGTGTAAAAGGTGCTATTGGTGAGCGTCACTGTGGAGGTGTCGTTGTAAAAGACGCCGCCATATTTGCCCTGGTTGTACGCGGCGGTGAGGTTGGTCAGTTGCATGTTGCTGCGATCGGTGAAGACAGCGCCGCCATTGTAGCGGGCGTTGTTGCCCAGCAACGAGATGTTCGCCCCGGACACTGTAGATTTGTAGGCATAAAGCGCGCCGCCATGACTCCTGGCGGTGTTGCTCATGAAAACACTCTCAGCTAACGTCAACGTGTCTTTGGATAGATAGACGCCGCCGCCATTCGAAGAGGTGGAGGAATTCGAGATGAACTGGACGGCGGTGAGCCTGGGGGCGCCGGTGTCGCTGTACATGCCACCCCCCAGGCCGGCGGCGCGATTATTCTCAAAGCGGACATTCGCCAGTTCCGGCGCCCCGTCATTATTGTACAGTCCACCGCCTTGAGAAGAGGCCGTGTTGCCCTCGAAGCGCACATTGGTCATCACCGGACTGCCGTCCTTGTTGTTCAAGCCGCCGCCCAGCGAGGCTGAGTTATTGATGAAGACAATATCGGTCATTGTGATGGCTATGCTGCGGTTGTACATGCCGCCGCCATACGACGCCTGATTGCCGTTGAATTGCACATTGCGTAACGTTGGGGCGCCGTAGCGCGAATATAGACCGCCGCCATAAAAAGTCGCCGAATTGTTCGATAAAATGACATTCGCTACAGTCAGGTCGCCATAATAGATGTAGATGCCGCCCCCGCTCTGGGTCGCCGTGGCGCTGCCATTGGCGTTCCCGTTGCGAATCGTCACGCCGTCGATAACCGTGTTGGCATTGACATTCACCGCCGAGACGACGTGATAGGCGTTGTCACTTGCGTTGCCGGGCGCGCCGACGTCGCCCGTCAAGATGACGACGTTGTTGGTGTAGTTGCGTTGCGCCCGCAGCGTCTCCACACCGGCAAAGCCACCGTAGATCGCTACGCCGCTGGGCAAGGTGAATGAACTGGTCTGCCCGACGCCCACCGTTGGTGTGTAGACGCCCGCCATCAACCACAGCTCATCGCCAGCGACAGCCTGGCTCAAGGCGTAATCCAACGTGCAGGCAGTGGCCCATGAACCGCAGGCGCCGCTTGCCAGACCATTGCTCCTGACATAACGCACAGCGCCCTGGCCATTGACAGCGCGGCCATCCAGCAAGCTCAGCAGCGTGCACATCAGTATCACCGCCCCCGCCACGCTCAAAAGCGTGAAGCAGCGTCTTTTTGCATAGATTCCAGCCCGCATGATTCCACTTTTCCTTTCCAGCGACTGCGACGATCGACGAAGCAAAGCAGACAGATTCTTTGTTGATCGTAGGGGGCGCGTCGAGAAAAGTCATGCAGCAATTGCCCGACATTCCGGGCATCGCTGCATGACCTTCTTCGTAAATGGAGAGGGGACGCAAAATCGTGCGCGCAGGAAGATCGCTTCAGAAAATCGGCGGGCGCAGCGCGTTCACAGGAACAACGACGCCAGACGCATCAGGTTGTCGCTCAACACCGGGATGCGCATTGTCAGCACCAGCGCGCGATAGAGCACCCCCGGCACAAAGGCTACCTGACCGTTGCCGAGCGCCGCCAGCGACTGGCGCACAACTTCCTCCGCCGACATCCACATGAATGCAGGATAGGGAAGTGGCTTGTGATCCTTGAAGTCGGGCGTGTAGTGAAACTCCGTCCGCGTGAAGCCGGGACAGAGCGCCTGGGCATAGACGCCCGTTCCGCGCAGCTCCGCCTGGAGCACCTCCGAGAAGGCGGTGAGGTAGGCTTTGGTGGCTGTGTAATTGACGTTGCCGCGCAGCCGCACATACGCCGCCACCGACGCCACGTTGATGATGGCGCCACAGCGGCGCGCCACCATGCCGGGCAGCGCCGCCTGCGTCAACCGCATCGGCGCCATCGTGTGCAGGTAGACCATCTCCTGCTGGCGCGCCGGGTCGGCGTTGACAAACTTGCCCAACGTGCCAAAGCCAGCGTTGTTGACGAGCACGGTCAGGCTGTCCATTGTGCGGATGCGCGCTTCCACCGCGGCGACGCCTTCTTCGTGCGCCATGTCGGCCGCGATGACCTCGCAGTTGACCTGGAAGGTTGCCATCAGCATCGCTGCCAGTTCGGTCAGGCGGTCGCTGCGGCGCGCCACAAGCACCAGATCGAAGCCGCGCGCCGCCAGTTGGCGCGCAAACTCGGCGCCGATCCCCGCCGACGCGCCGGTGATCAGCGCACTCTGCGGTGCAGCAGCGTCCCGGGGGCGCCACTTGAAGCGGCCCGGCGGGGTGCGCAACAGCGCCCATGCCGCAAGGCTGGTGGTGATGGCGCCGGCGAAAAGGGTGCGTTTGCCCATAAAACAATTCTCCTGGTTGTGATATGCGTTCTCAAAGTGTGCGTCTGCATCTCTGGCAATCATGCATGGTTCCCATTACTCTCGACAAATCCTGACGGCTCCGCAGTACTGCATCGGGCAAGACTCCTGCATAGACAGCTGCCAGGAGCGCTGTCGCTGTTAAAATGTTACTGACTGCCAGGCAGATTCCTGCTATGATGAACGACATTGCGCGCTGCTGCGAGAATTGTTCGTACGACGCCAACCGCACAGCAGGGCGCCGATCAGGCGTCGGCCTGGAAATCATGGACTATCACTTTATCAGCGGAGAATTGACGATGAGCGTAGATGTTCAATTATTCAAGGACGCTATGGCGCACTGGGCGTCTGGCGTGACGGTGGTGACGACGCACGTGGACGGACGTCCGGTCGGCATCACGGCCAGCTCGCTGACCAGCGTCAGCCTCGACCCGCCGCAGATTCTGATCTGCATTGCGCGCAAGCTCTTCACCCATCAGGCCATTGTGCAGAGCGGCGTCTTTGCTGTCAATATCCTGGGCACGGATCATCTGGAGTGGGGGATGCGCTTCGCCGGGATGATCCCCGAATTGTCCGATCGCTTTGCCGGCATTGCCACACACACCGCCGCAACTGGGGCGCCCATTCTCTCCGATGTGCTCGGCTGGCTCGACTGCCGCGTGCGCCACGCCTACGATGGCGGCGACCACACGATCTTCGTCGGCGAGGTGATGGCGGCCGGTGCGACTGAGGAGCGCAGCCCCCTGCTCTACTTCAACCGCACGTGGCGACAGTTGGATGCAGAGCCGCTGCGGCTGCCAGTGGCGGCAGGGTAGCGAACACGCCACGCTCATTGCATCGTTGACAATTGCGATGAGCGTGGTCTCCTACATCACCTTCGTCACCTTCAGCGCCCGCCCATTTTCGCCAGCAGCGTGCAGTGCATCCGCCGCGCCCATGACCACCACGCGCGCCTGCTGGTTGAGTGCCGCCAGCGCCTCGCCAAATTTGCGGAAATCGGCCACGGTCGTGCTGAGAATCTCGTCGCGCATCTGTTGGCGGCTCTCGTCAGTTTCGCCGATCAGCCAGCGCACCATCGAGGTGTAGCCTTTGGCGTCAGGGAGCTGGTAGCTGTCTACGTCGCCAATGGCGCCGATGATGTTCTTGGTCAGCTCGTCATTGCTCAGGTCGATTTTACGCAACAGATCGGCGGTCTGGTCGTAGACCTTGAGGGTGTTTGCCAGGTTCGGATCGCGGTAGGACAGGAACGTGTAGACGCCCGACTGCTTGCCAAAGCTGACGAACGCACCGTAGGCGCCCCCCTCGGCGCGCACTTTGTCCCACAGCCAGCCCGTGCGCACGAAGTTGTTGATGACATGGATCGAGCCGTGATAGGTGTAGCCAAGCGCGTAGAGGCTGCCGCCTTTGCCGACATAATTCACCTGCGCCGGGATCGCCAGCCCCTCGTCGACGCTGGACAATGTGGGGCGCCACGGTGCGCTGGCGGTCGCGCGTTCCGGCAACTCCTGCACAAAGGCGGCAAGCTGCGGCTGCACCGTCGTCCAGTTGTCGGCGTCGAGCGTGACGTTGGCGACCATGCCCGCCCGCCCGATAAGTGCACGACGCACGGCGTCGAGCTTTTCGAGCACGGCGGGCCAATCCTGATCCACCTGCTCCGCAAGCCGGCGCACAAAGAACAACCCCTCGATGCCGTCCATCTGCTCATCAGCCCAGCCTGCGGTGGTCAACCCGGCGTGTAGACGGTCGCGCACGTAGGCGTGCCCCGATGGGATCAGGCTGGACTCGCGCCGCGCCTTGCTCTTGAGCACGATCTGGCGGAAGCGCTCGCGGTCGTCGAGCCGGACGGTGAGCAGCATGTCGCGCAGGATGGCGAAGAGATCGGGCGTCTGCGCGACGGTCGCCTTCGCCGAGACAAAGAAGCGCGCGACTGGCGCCCCCTGCCCGCGCACTTCGGAGAGGTAGGTCGAGTGCCAGACGCCGCCGGTCTTGCGGTCGATGCGCTGCGAAAATTTGACGTAATCTTCGCGCTCAGTGCCCATCTCCAACAGGGCGCGACCAAAGAAGGGGACGTAAGGTAGCAGTTCCTGCGGCACGCCGCTCAAGTCGAACCCCAGATTCAGGTAAACGATGCCGTTGGTGAAGAGGTCGTGATAGAGCAGCTTGCCGCCGTCCAGGTCGCTGACTGCGATTGGGATCGTCTTGTTGACGCGGTCGAGGTCGCTGAGTTTAAGCGAGGGCAGCCGCGCCAGCTCTTCAGCCGCGTCGGGACGCTGCTGCCGCTCCTTGAGGGAGCGCGTGTTCTCGATGATGCGCTGAATTTCAGCAGGCGTCATGGCGGCTTTGGCGGCGTCCAACTCCTGGCGCTCCGCGGCGGCGAGGCGCTGATTGTGCGCCGGGTCGGGTTCAGCGACGACGGTCAGGCGATGGGTGTTGTCGAGCAGGTAGGTGCGGATCAGGCTGCCCAGGAAGCCGGCGTCGGCGGCCAGCCGGCGCTTGACCACCGCCAGCGGCATCTCGTAGCGCAGCGGCTGCAGCGGGTCACGGCCGTAGTTCCAGTTTTGCAGGGCGCGCATGAAGAGGCTCAGCCCGCGCGGGTAGGAGCCGGTGTTGTTCTCGCGCAGGCTGAACTCGATGGAGTTGAGCGCGGCTTCAATCATCTCCGGCTCGAAGCCCTCGGTCGTCAGCTTTTCCAGCGTCGCGAGGATCAGCGCCTCGACTTTGCCAGCGTCGGCGCTGGCGATGCCTTTTATCGTCACGTTGAAGGTGGGCTGGCGCACGTAGCCGCTCAAGCCGCCGCTGACATCCTCGCCCAACCCTGAATCGACAAGCGCCTTGCGCAGAGGCGACGCCTGCGCGCCGATCACGGCGTAGCCAAGCACGCTCAGCGCCATGCGCAGCGACGGGTCGGTCACCTCCGGCAACGCCCAGTTCACCGTGACCATGCTCTTGCGCGCCAGGTCGGCGTCGCCGTCGGCGCCAAAGGTCACCGTCTGGCGGCGTGGGGCGGCGAAGGGTGCGTGCAGCGCCACGCTGCTGTCCACCGGCGCGGCGTCGAATTCACTGAGCACGGCGTCAAGCAACTCCAGGCGCCGCGCCGGGTCGTCATCGCCGTAGAAGAAAATCTGCGCGTTGGATGGATGATAGTAGCGGGCATGGAATGCCTTGAACTGTTCGTAGGTCAACTGTGGAATGACGCGCGGGTCGCCGCCAGAGTCGAGACCGTAAACGTTGTCCGGGAAGAGTCCCCGCATGGCCGCCCGCCCCAGGATTGCATCCGGCGAGGAGTAGACGCCCTTCATTTCGTTGAAGACAACGCCGCGGTAGACCAGCGGATCGTCCGGGTTCTCCAGCTCGTAGTGCCAGCCCTCCTGGTCGAGATGGTGCGGCGTGAGCAGCGGGTGGAAGACGGCGTCCAGATAGACCTCGACCAGGTTGTAGAAATCTTGCAAGTTGGTGCTTGCCACCGGATAAGTCGTCTTGTCGGGCGAGGTGAAGGCGTTGAGAAAAGTGTGCAGCGATCCCTTGATGAGCTGCACGAACGGCTCTTTGAGCGGATATTTCTGCGAGCCGCCGAGCACGGAATGCTCCAGAATGTGGGCGATGCCGGTTGAGTCGGCGGGCGGCGTGCGGAAGTTGACGCCAAAGACTTTGTTCTCGTCGTCGTTTTCCAGCGACAGCACCTCGGCGCCGGTCTTGACGTGGCGATAGATGCGGGCGCGCGTCTTGAGTTCAACGATCTCTTCGTCGCGAATCAGCTCAAAGCCGTGAGTGATTGTAGTCATTGTCGTGTGCTGCCTCTCGTTCGTGTTGCGTGAACCGTGTTGCGTATTGCGTTGTGGTGGATGATAGTGCAGCCTTGCAGGAAATCCTGTAACCTGTCAACCAGTGCCCGTCGCAGCAGTCTGTGGCCGCGGGGTCTTGTTGGGGGCTGCTTTATGGTTTGCTCCGCAGGTCATCGCCTCCAGCGTGACGACGCACAATGACCCACTGTCACGGTTTGGTTCGTAGGTCACCGCCTCCGGCGTGACGACGCACAATGACCCACTGTCACGGTTTGGTTCGTAGGTCACCGCCTCCGGCGTGACGGTGGCGCGCTGTCACGCCGGAGGCAGTGACCTACGAGGATGGCGGGGAAGTCACGCCGGAGGCGGTGACCTACGAGGAAGTTCGCGCCCCTCGCCCTTCGTCCCTCGCCCTTCGTCCCTCGCCCCTCCTCACTCACCGCACGTGCACTGTCGCGTCTGGCTCACCAGCTCGACGAAGGCGGGCAGCATCTGCACGGTTGTGCTTAGGCTGGCGCGCACTTCGCCCATCGGCTCCGGCTGCGCGCGGTCGGCGGCGTAGCCGCTGATCGTGACCAGGCCGGCGTAGCACATCTTCATCTCCTGCGCCAGCGCGACTTCGGGCGCCAGGTTGTAGGAGAGCACGTCGGCGCCCCAACTGCGAAACATGCGCGCTTCGGCGCGCGTCTCGCGGCGCAGGAAATCGACGCCGACCGCCACCGCCTCGGGCAAGCCGGGCAGAAGTTGCTGGATCGCAGCGTTCATCTCGGCGCAGAATGGCGCCCGCACATTGCCGTAGTTGATGTCCAGCCCGCTATGCGCGTCGGCGAAGAAGGTGTCGGACTGGTGGCTCGTCCAACTGATGTAGTCGTCGATCACCACTGGCTGGCCCCGCTGCAAGACCGGATTGATGGCGATGCCCATGTCCCAATTCAGGATGCGCTCAACGCCAAGCTGCCGCGCGGCAAAGATCGTAGCGCGCGGATCGGTGCGCGTGGGCAGGCCGGTGTAGGGCTGCACCCAGACTGCCAGATCATCGCTCACCTTGCGCAGCGCCAGCGGGCCAGCCTCACCATAAGGCGTCAGATAGGTGCGCTCTTCGCACACTTCGCCAAGGATGTCCAGGGCGCTGGGCGGCAACAGCACGGCAATCAGGAGTAACAAGTTGGCAGCAGGCTTCGGCATGATGATTTCCAGGAATATTCAAGCACGGATGCAGCGCAAGCAGCAGCGCTTGGGCTAGTTTACCATATCGAACCACAGCGCAGGATGTCAGAGGAGGATGAATGCGTTCCAGGACGGCGAATGCTTTACCAACTTTTTAAGGATCATTACACTTTTTCGAGAATTCCGGTTAGTGTCCATGCCCCAGCGGGGCACAATCAACAATGAAAATAGAACCGCAGATTTCGCAGATTCGAATCAGCGTCAATCCGCCCAATCCGCGTCATCCGCGTTCTATTTTCAAGTCAGGCGTCATGCCTTGTCGGCGCCACAAACGATGAAAATGGTGCGCAGGCGTCGCCCCTCGCAACTTGCCCCTCGCCCCTATTTTCACATCAGCCTCGCAGGAGATTTTACACTCCTCATACACTCTCTGGCGGATTTCTTTGCATTTTGCCGTCATACTGAAAACAGACAGGAATCAACAGCGTTCCTGTCATCACAATCAGATTGTAAAAGGAGTATGACACATGAATATCAAGAATAACTGGAAGCAATGGCTGACCGCTGGCATCGTCGCTGGCGCCATGGTGCTCGGCGCGCTGGCGCTGGCGCCGCAGACAACCTTTGCGCAGACGGATGACAGCGCCGGCAATGGCGCCGCGACCCCGACCACACCGTGGGGACGCGGCGCCATGCGGTTTGGGCTGGGTGACTTTGACTTCGGCGAGCTGCGCGGCGACTACCAGCAGTATCTGGCTGAGGCGCTGGGCATCACGGTCGAGGAGTTGCAAGCCGCGCAATTGAAGGCGCAGGACGCCATGATCGACCAGGCCGTGACGGATGGTGTGATCACGCAGGAGCAGGCCGACCTGATGAAGGCACGCCGCGCCTTCATGCAATACTACGCCGGTCAGGCGCAGCAGAGCTTCGAAGATGCGTTGAAAGCTGCCGTCGAAGCAGGCGCTCTTACACAGGAACAGGCCGACCTGCTGCTTGAACAGCAAGGGCAGATGGGGCGCGGCATGTTCGGTGGGATGTTCCGTGATCGCATGTTTGGCGGCGACTTCCATCAGCGCGGCATGATGCCAGGAATGGACGGCCAGATGCCGGGACGCGGCCACCGCATGGCGCCAGGGTACTGGGCGCCGGCCACACCGTCGGCGACGCCAGAAGCCAATTCGTAAGTTCGGGCGCTGTAGGTCGCCTGGGGTTTCCCGGGCTGGCAATTTCACGAGGGGCGCAGCCATGGCTGCGCCCCTCGCCGTTTTAGCGCTCCGGACGCGCCGCGCTGCCCCAGCCATACCGTGAGACATTGAACGATTTTTCCGGCATCGACTTTTGCGGTAGCATTCGGGCAGTCGATTATCCTGGCTCGTTGCGGTGGGGCAATACACACATGAAGGGATGCCATCTACTTCTCTCCGTGATCTTGCTGGGTTGGCTGGCGGCCAGCCTGACAGCCTGTCAACCTGTCGCCGCGCAGCGTGCGGCGACAGCTACACCAGCGGGCTCTGTCGCCGTCATTTTGCTCACACCGACGCCTTCTCCTGAACCCACGCCTGCGCCGTCGGCGACCGAATTCCCGGTTGGCAACGAACTGACGATTGCCGCTCTCCGGGCGCGCACCATCGAGGGCAGTGCGATCACCATCGAGCAGCAACTGGAGAATGGCGCCAACTACGCGCGCTACATCGCCAGCTATCTTTCCGAGGGCAACAAGATTTACGGCTTGCTCACCGTGCCTTTGGGCGATGTCCCGACAGGCGGCCACAAGGCGATTGTCTTCATCCATGGCTACATTCCGCCCGATCAATACCGCACGACGGAGCGTTACGTAGCTTATGTCGATGCGCTGGCGCAGGCGGGCTTCGTCGTCTTCAAGATCGACCTGCGCGGCTTTGGGGAATCGGAGGGGGAGCCGACCGGCGCCTACTTCTCCCCCGACTACAGCATCGATGCGATTGCGGCGCTCAAAAGTCTACAGACGCTTGAGTACGTCGATCCAGAGGGGATCGGCTTGTGGGGGCACAGCATGGCTGGCAACGTCACCCTGCGCGCAATGTTGATTGAGCCAGCGATCCAGGCGGGCGTGATCTGGGCGGGCGCCGTCTACAGCTACGACGACTTCACGCGTTACTCCATCGACGATCCCTCCTACAACCCGGCGTCGCCGGCGACCTCAGCGGGGCGACGCATTGGGCAGCTCCTGCGCGAGACCTACGGCCCTCCTGACACGACGGAGCCATTTTGGCGGGCAGTTTCGCTGACTGCACACATCGACCTGCTCCAGGCGCCGATCCAGCTTCACCACGCCGTCGATGACAACGTGGTCACGATCGACTATAGTCGCGACCTGGCGGCGGTGCTCAAGGAAGCTGGCAAGACGTACGAGTTCTACGAATATGAAGGCGGTGGACACAACATCGCCTCACCGTATTTTGACGAGGCGATGCGGCGCACGATTGCGTTCTTTCGAGAATATCTCTGAGAGACTGTTTGAAGAGTCACCTGAAAAGCGACCTTACCAAACAGCCGCTCAGGGAGAGTAGGCTGTGATCAGTTCGAATAACTTGGGATAGGTGTGGTCGGTGCTGGCGCCGACTGCATCCGTCGAGATGAAATCGTGCGGCAGCCAGGGCAATAGCGGGAAGCGATAGGCGGTTACGTCGCCGCTGTTGCGCTGCCAGGCGGCGGTCAGCGCCTCGATTGCGCCAAGGTTGACGGCCGGGTCGCCCCAGTTGTCGATCACAAGCTGCGCCTGCGCTGCTGGCGGCTGGCTATCAGCCAGCGCCTGCACTGCCAGCCCCAGCCGGTAGATTTCGCCCAATGCGTGCAGCGAAAAGCCGGGATAGCCGCTCTCCGCCTGGAAATCAGCTTTGTTGATCGGATCCCACCAGATGTAGATATCGGGCGACAACCCCAGGATCAGCCGGGTGAGGGCAGGCGTCAGGAAGTTGGGGACAAAGCGGAAGCCCAGTGCGGGCGACATCGGCACAGCCAGACGCAAGTCGGCGCGCAACTGCCCGCCTTGCGCCGCCACATTGCCACCCAGCGACAGCCCCGCCATTGTCACCTCCTCGCCAAGCCCAGCCGCCAGATCAGCCGTCACGTCCATCATGGCGGCCAACTCCTCGGCGGTCAGTTCCGCCAGCGCGTTCGCCGTGCGGTCGCTGTAGCCATGGCGCGGCAGGCGCGGTGCGAAGACGTTGTAGCCCTCTGCGTAGAAGAGCTGCGCCAGTTCGTGATATTGGAAAGGGCAGGCAGTCAGGCCGTGAAAGAGGATGATCGCGCGTTCGGTGCGTTGCCCATGCGTCAAGACGTAAGGCAGGCACTTGTCGTCGATGTCGCCGCGCGCCTGCTCCTCCGCCACCAGGGCATTGAAGCGTCGCATGGCGTCGGCGTAATCCTGCGCCGGGTTGGGCGTCGATGCCAGCGCCACCGGCGGCAGCGCCGGCATGGTGAGCGACCACAGATAAATGCCCAGGTAGGCAGCCAACAGCAGCGCCAACAGCGCCAGCACAACGTAGCCTGTAATTTTCAGAACGCGCATAGCTCTCCTTTTGAGATGAGTGTCCACGCCCCTCCGGGCGCAGTGAACGAAAAAATCGTGGACGGCGTCGCCCGCGCAACTCGCAACTCGCCCTGCGCAACTCGCCCTGCGCCTTTTCTTCAAGTCGGGATAGTGACGCACATTCTACCGCAGTGCAGCGCGCTCGGCGCAACCCTGAGTCGACTCGCACAGCAATCTCCAGGGAGAGCCAGGCAGTGCGCTGCGCTTTCCCTACATCTACGCAACGCCAGGCCGCCAGCACCTTTTGCGAACAGGCGAACAGCCGCCTGGCAGGTCAAAGCGTTTACAAAGTTACAGACGCTGCTCTTGCGTTGCGGTATACTGCCAGCAACAGATGAATGTTCACTTTGGAGAAAGAGCCATGCGAATCGAGAATCCTTTTGCCCGCGTTGAACGCCTCAAGCGCGTCAAAAATACACCGGAAGCCAGCACCGATACGCGAGTGCCGCCGGGGCAGTTCCTCACCGAGCGCTTCCCGGTGCTGCACTATGGCGCCACCCCGCGCTACGCCGATCTGAAAAACTGGACGCTGCGCGTCTTTGGCCTGGTGGAGCAGGAAAGAACCTTCACCTGGGAGGAGCTGATGCAGTTGCCGCGCAATACAGAGACGGTCGATATTCACTGCGTCACGCGCTGGAGCAAGCTCGACACGACGTGGACGGGCGTGCCCTGGCGTCAGTTCATCACCCATTTTCGCATCAAACCTGAAGCCACGCATGTGATGGTGCACTGTGAGCAGGGCTTCACCACCAACATTGCGCTCGACGTGCTCGACGACGACGACACCATGCTGGCCTTCGAGTATGAGGGCAAGCCGCTGGAACCGGATCACGGCTACCCGCTGCGTCTGCTCGTGCCCAAAAAGTACTTCTGGAAGAGCGCAAAATGGGTGCGCGGCTTCGAGTTCATGGCTGGCGACCGCCCTGGCTTCTGGGAACGCGCCGGCTACCACATGGAGGGCGATCCGTGGCGCGAAGAGCGCTTCGGCTGGTAGGCATGTCCACCTCAACCTGGAGGCGCAGCGATGCACAGTGACCGGGTGTACAGGCTCTGGTTGGGTGCACTGACGGTATGGCTGCTGGCGGCGTGCGCCAATCCAACCGCGCCGCCGTCGCCAGCGCCGACCGCGCCCAGCGCCGCCGACCTGACGCTGCCTCCTGGCTTCACCGCCGAACTGATCGCCGATGGTCTGCGCAGCCCAACGCAGATGATCGCCGGTCCAGACGGTCGGTTATGGGTTGCACAGCTCAATGGCGACGAAAACGCAGGCACGGGGCAGGTGCTCTCGATCAACCCCAAGACGGGCGGCCGGCGTCTGCAACTGGAGGGTCTCTACAAACCGACCGGCATCGCTGCGCATGGCGGCTTGCTCTGGATTGCGTCGGGGCGCGACCTGTTGGCGGCCCCGATTGGCGCCGACGCCTCAGTGGGTCCTCCCGAACCCGTGCTGACGGCATTGCCCTTCAACGGGCGCTCAAACGGCACACTGACCGTGACGCAGCATGGCGAGATCATCTACGCCACCAGCGGCAGCAGGATGGCTGACGCCGCCGCGCCGGGTTCGGCCACGTTGTGGGCGCTCACGCCGCAGGATACAGCGCATCCGCGCACACTGGCAACGGGACTCAAGGGCGCCTACGGTCACACCGTCGACGCGCAGGGACGCCTCTGGACAACCGAAATCGGCGACGATCCGATCGACAACGGTTATCCACCTGACGAGCTGAATCTGGTGATTCCTGGCGCCGATTTCGGCTGGCCGCAGTGCGCCGGCGATCGTGAACCTGTGGTGCGTTACGGCGGCAATGTCGAGCATTGTGCGCAGACGCGCGCACCTGTGGCGCTCTTTGCGCCGGGCGCAACGCCGACGAGCGTCGCCATCGCGCCGTGGGACGAGAATGTGCTGCTGGTGGCGCTATGGAATCGGGGCGAGGTCGTGCAGGTCAAGGTCACGCCCGCAGGCGATAACGCCAGCGGGCAAGTTTCGCCCTTTCTCCGCGGATTGCAAAACCCACAACATCTCCTGGTGTGGCGCGATGGGAGTCTGCTCGTGGACGATTTCGCCTCCGGCGCGATCTACCGCATTGCGTCAGAATGAGCGTTGGGCGCGTTCACCTCGACCACTCACCGGCATTGGGACGGAAACGCGCAGCGCGCAGTGTGGCTTGTCGTCGGAGCACCCCAAGCCGCAGCGATGAATTGATCACCAGTGGATGACTTGCCACCTGGTGGCCGCGCCCGTCATCCGGCATTGCATGCCACCGCCGTCTCCGTGAGCAAACTGATGCGTTCCCAAAAGGCGTTGGCTGCGGGCGCAGTGGTTGGGGCGACTTCCGCCAGGCGCGCCAGTGCATCGCGCAAGGCGGGCGGACAGACTGGCTGGCGCGAAGGCGCAGGTTGATCGGGGTAACACGCGGCGAAGAAGCGCGGCCAATCGAAACACCAGCCAGGGTCTGCTTTGCCGCGGAAGCCGGCGATCTGTTCGTGTCCAAGCACAGCCTCAGCGCGACGCAGCGCCGGGTAGTGCTGGCGCAAATGGGCGACCATCGTTGCCAGCGTTGCGTACTGAGCGTCGGTGAAGGCAAAAATGTTGCCGTTATAGTTCACCATCTCGACGCCGATTGACCAGTCGTTGAGCGTCTCCCATTCGGTGACGCCATCGTGCCAGCGGCTGACCCCGGCGTGCCAGCCGCGCTTCGCCTCACCCTGCCAACACGGCACACATTCGTAGAGCGCGCCGTCCACATCCAATACCAGATGGGCGGCGACCTTGCGCGCCGGGTCGGTGAAAATCTCCAGTGTGCGCGCCAGATCGACCGCCGTGTAATGTAAAATAAGAAAGCGCACATCGATGGCGCGAGGATTGTAGTTGGGCGTGCTGATGCGGTGTGGTGTGAGCATGGCTGAACACTATCGATAGCCGACAAATGGATTGGCAGTTTGACGCAGAATGCTTCTCTTTCTAGAATCTGTCTGATTCCAGAAGCTGTTTGAGCGTGCCCGGCAATGCAGACATCAAAACCATACCAGATTGCCCGGCGGTGGGCAAAGCGCTGTCCGCCCCACAAGTTATTGCTGGCCAGGTTCACGCGTCATGCGTCACAAGTCATGCGTCACAAGTGACTCGTGACGCATGACGCGCTGCAATATGAGCGAGCAATCTAAAGTGAGTTTACTTTGATATTCATAGCTTTGCAGAGTGAATTCTCTTGGTCTCAAAGTAGATTCACTTTAGTACACATGGGCTGAAATAAACCAATGGCGCTCGTATTGCGTGTTTCGTGTTTCGTGTTCCGTGTTTCGTGTTTCGTGTTCCGTGTTCCGTTTCGTTACGCAGCACGCAGCACGCAACCAGCGGCTTATTTGCGCCTACGCGCACTCACAATCAGTCATCAGGTAAAGGATCTAACTATCATGAACTTGCTTCGCTCGATCTTCATCCCGCGCAGCGCGCCGCTGTGGATTGCTTTCACTTTGTTTGTGCTGATGCTGGGCCTCTTTCACCGCCCTGTGCAGGCGGCGACTCTTACGGTTTGTCCTGGCAACGGCGCCTACGCCACCATTCAGGCCGCCGTCAACAACGCTGCGCCCGGCGATGTGATCAGCATCTGCGCTGGTGCATATGCGGAGAACGTCAATCTCAGCTTGATGGGCGCGGCTATCGGCGGCCTACCCGGCGACCTGACTTTGCAAGGCAGCGATGGCGTCACCATTGCACCGGGCGCGGGGAACGCCGTCTACATCACGGATAGCTTTGGCGGCAATCTCACTTTATCCAATTTCGCGGCGATATCGCCCGACGCCAGCCCCATCGATCTGTTGGTGGACACCCACGATAGCATCGAAGTCACCGGCTCGCTTCAGGTGAGTGGGGTGACGGTGATTCAGTCTGGCGGCCCGGGCCTGCGGCTGCAGGCGCAAGGCGCGGTGGCAGTGACCAACTCGCACGCCATCAGCAATGCCGGCGACGGTTTCGAGATCGCCGCCGACCTGGCGATCTCTATCACCAATAGCACGGCGATCAGCAACAGCGCCAATGGATTTTGGATTGGCGATCGCACCTTCGAGGAGCGGTGCAGCCTGACGCCGGTGCACTTGCAAGGATTGCTGGCGCAGGCGAATGGCGCCAACGGCGTGGTGTTGGGGTAGTGTATCTCTGATGGTTGAAAATAAGGATAGGGCGGTACTCTTGGTAAAGTAGGAGTATTGAAATCAAACCGAACCAAGGAGAACCGCCCCA
>Ga0272446_1001042_pt1 | contig 41572 bp, 30 predicted proteins | sample YNPCB0061_FD_194587 | JGI IMG/M metagenome (GOLD analysis project Ga0272446, IMG submission 194587) | Hot spring microbial mat communities from Yellowstone National Park, WY, United States - YNP-CB-006-1 | ecosystem: Environmental > Aquatic > Thermal springs > Hot (42-90C) > Sediment | place...
CGCCTGCCGGGGTTTTGGTCGGTGTTCGGTTTCGTGGCCTGCGTGCTGATCATTGTGGCGTCCAAGGCATACGGCCACGCCGGAATCATGCGGGGGGAGGACTACTACTATGAGTAGCTTCTGGCTGCATCCGGCGCTGGTGATGCTGGCGGGGGCGGCGCTGTTGCCGCTGGTGCCGGAGCGCGCCCGCCGGGGCTGGCTGTTGCTGGTGCCGGCGCTGGCCTTCGCGCGCACGCTGGGGCTGGAGCCGGGCACCTGGGGTGAGGTGCGGTTCCTGGACTGGACGCTGGTTTTCGGGCGGGTGGACCGGCTGAGCCTGGTGTTCGGCTACATCCTGGCGTTGATGGCGGTGCTGGCCACGCTTTACGGCCTGCACGTGCGCCGGGTGGGCGAGCACGTGGCCGCGTGGGTGTACGCGGGCGGGTCGCTGGGGGTGATTTACGCGGGCGACCTGGTGACGCTGTTTGTGTTCTGGGAGCTGATGGCGCTGGCGTCGGTGTTTCTGATCTGGTACCGCGGGCGGCCGGAATCGCTGGGGGCCGGGTACCGCTACTTGCTGGTGCACCTGGCGGGCGGGGTGGCGTTGCTGGCGGGGATTGTGTTGCACTACCAGGCCACGCGCAGCCTGGCCTTCGAGGCGCTGGCCGTGGACCGGCCCACGCTGGCGACGTACCTGGTGATGACCGGGTTCATCCTCAACGCCGCCGTGCCGCCGCTGCACGCCTGGCTCCCGGACGCCTACGGGGAGGCGACCTTCAACGGCTCGGTGTTTCTGTGCGCCTTCACCACCAAGACCGCGGTGTACGCGCTGGCCCGGGGGTTGCCGGGGCTGGACCTGCTGGTGCCGCTGGGGGTGATCATGGCGGTGTACGGCGTGGTGTATGCCGTGCTGGAAAACGACAGCCGCCGCCTGCTGGCCTACCACATCATCAGCCAGGTGGGCTACATGGTGGCGGGGGTGGGCCTGGCGGACCTGGACACGCCGGTGGGCCAACTGGCTCTGAACGGTGCCTGCGCCCATGCCTTTGCCCACATCCTCTACAAGGGCCTCCTGTTCATGGGCACCGGGGCGGTGTTGCACATGACCGGCGAGAGCCGGTTCACACGCCTGGGCGGGCTGTATCCGAAGATGCCGTGGACGTTTCTGTTCACGCTCATCGGCGGGCTCTCGATCTCGGCCTTCCCGCTGTTCAGCGGCTTCATCAGCAAGTCCATGATCGTGACGGCCAGTTTCGAGGACCACCGGCTCTGGGCCGGGTTCGGGCTGATGCTGGCCTCGGCGGGCACCTTCCTGCACACCGGGCTGAAGGTGCCGTACTTCATCTGGTTCGGGGAAAACCGTTGCTCCCGGGAGACCTGGGAGCGCGCGGCCGATCCGGGGTGGAACATGACCCTGGCGATGCTGCTGACGGCGGCGCTGTGCGTGTTCATCGGCTGTTACACGCCGTACCTGTACGGGATGCTGCCCTTCCAACCGGTGACCTATCAGCCCTACACCAGCTATCACGTGGCCGAGACCCTGCAGGTGCTGCTGTTCACCGCGCTGGGGTTCTTCCTGTTCCTCAAGAAACTCACGCCCGAGCCGACCATCAGCCTGGACACCGACTGGTTTTATCGGCGGGGCGGCCGCGCGTTTCTGCGGCTGGCCGAGGGGCCGGTCCGGGCGCTGGACGCCTGGTGGGGCGAGCTGTACCGCCGCGCCGGGCTGGCCGGACTGGTGCGCGCGGCGCGCGAGGCCCGGTGGTTTGACCAAAGCCTCATTGACGGCGCGGTGGACGGCCTGGCCGCGGCGGTGCGGGCGGGCGGCGAACGGCTGCGGTCGCTGCAACGCGCGCACGTGCAGGAGAGCCTGTGGGTGGCGCTGGCGGTGACCGCGCTGGGGCTGGTGGGCCTGTTGCTGTACCGCGCCTGGTGACCATGAACCTGCCCGAGCCCCTTGCCCAAATTTCCTGGCTGAGCGTGCTGGTCTTCAGCCCGCTGGCCGCCGCCGCCGTGGCTGCCGTGCTGCGCAGCGAGCGCGCGGTGCGGTGGTGGACACTGGCCGCCACGCTGGCGGTGGCCGCGGCCTCGGTGCCGGTGGCGCTGGGGTTTGATCCGACCACGCCGGCGTTTCAATTCGTCGAGGACCGGCCGTGGATTCCGTTTTTGGGCGCGCGCTACACGCTGGGGGTGGACGGGTTGAGCCTGGTGCTGGTGCTCCTGACCACCGGCATCCTGCCGTTGTGCGTGCTGGCCTCGTGGCGGTACATCACCACGCGGGTGCGCGAGTTCATGCTCGGGCTGCTGGTGATGGAGACGGCGATGGTGGGGGTGTTTTGCGCGCTGGACTTCGTGCTCTTTTTCCTGTTCTGGGAGGCGATGCTGGTGCCGATGGCGCTGCTCATCGGCGTGTGGGGCGGGCCGCGCCGGGTGTATGCGGCGTTGAAATTCTTCATCTACACGATGGCGGGCTCGGTGTTCCTGCTGGTGGCCATCGTGGCGTTGTATTTGATGACCGGCACGTTTGACCTGCGGGCGCTGATGGGGCGGGGCTATCCGCTGGCGGTGCAGGTGTGGGTGTTTCTGGCGTTTTTCGTCTCCTTCGCCATCAAGGTGCCGATGGTTCCGTTCCACACCTGGCTGCCGGCGGCGCACGTCGAGGCCCCCACGGCCGGGAGCGTGATCCTGGCCAGCGTGCTCCTGAAGATGGGCACGTACGGGTTTTTGCGGCTCTCGCTGCCGATCACCCCGGACGCCACCCGGTTGCTGGCGCCGTATCTGACCTGGCTGTCGGTCGCGGCCCTTGTGTACGGCGGCTTGACCGCGCTGGCGCAGAGCGACCTGAAGAAACTGGTGGCCTACTCGAGCGTGGGCCACATGGGGTTTGCCACGCTGGGCATTTTCACGCTCACCCGGGCCGGGCTCGAGGGCGCGGTGTTGCAGATGATCAACCACGGCATCACCACCGGGGCGTTGTTCATCTGCGTGGGCCTGCTGTACGAGCGGCTGCACACGCGCGAGCTGGGCGCGGCGGCGGGCGTGGGCAAGCACGTGCCGGTCTTCGCCGGGTTTTTCGGCGTGTTTGTGCTCTCGTCCATGGCCTTCCCGGGCACGAACAGTTTCATCGGCGAATTTCTCGCCCTGGCCGGCGCCTTCGAGGCCTCGCGCCCGGTGGCGCTGGCGGCCGTGCCCGGGGTGGTGCTGGCCGCGGCGTATTTGCTAAGGATGCTGCAAAAGGTCGCCTACGGCAGCCCGCACAACCCGGACCACGCGGGGGTGACCGACCTGACCCTGCGCGAGGGGCTCACGCTGGCGCCGCTGTTGGGGCTGGTGTTCTGGATCGGGCTCCACCCCGCGCCGCTGGTGCGGCTCTTCGCAGCAAGCGTGCAGCATCTGCTCGAGCAAACCCTCGGCCCGGCGGCGGTCCCCCCGGCGGCCGGCCCGTGAACGCGCATCGTTTTTCCTGCCATGACCTTTCTTCCCGAACTGGTTTTGCTGCTGGGTGCGCTGGCGCTGTTTGTCCTGAGCCTGGGCGAGGGCCGGGACCGCGCGGCGCAACGGGTGGTGACGGGGGTGGCGGCGGCGGCGGTGCTGGCCGCGCTGGTGGCGTTGCCGGCGCGGGCCGAGCTCTTTGAGGGCGCGTACCGCGTGGACGCCTTTTCGCAGTGGCTGAAGCTGGTGCTGGCCGCGGGCTTTGGGCTGGTGGTGCTGCAACAGGGCGGGCTGCCGGACATCCCCGGCGCCGTGCGGCCCGAGTACCACCTGTTTCTGACCTTGAGCGTGACGGGCCTGGTGTTGCTGGTGAGCTGCATCGAGGTGATCACGCTGTTTGTGGCGCTCGAGCTGGCCTCGTTACCGCTGTACTTCCTGGTGGCCATGCGGCGCGAGCGGGCCGGGCAGCGGGTGCAGATGGAATCGGCCATCAAGTACCTGCTCTTTGGCGTGACCGCCAACGGGCTGATGCTGTTCGGGCTGAGTTACCTGTTCGGGCTGACCGGCACCACGGTGCTGCCCGAGATGGTCGGCCGCCTGTACCAAGCGCCGCCTGCCGCCGCCCTGACCGGCCTGGCCCTGGCGTTCTGCGGCCTGTTCTACAAGCTGGCCATTTTCCCGTTCCACTTCTGGACGCCGGACGTGTACCAGGGCGCCTCGAACGAAACCGCCGGCTACGTGGCGTCGTTGCCCAAGCTCGGGGCGGTGGCGGTGTTTGTGCGGTTTGCCGCGCTGGCCCCGCCGGACGCGCGGGTGTTGCCCGCGCTGTTCACCGGGCTGGCGCTGGCCTCGATGTTTTACGGCAACCTCATCGCGCTGGCGCAAACGGACCTCAAGCGCCTGCTCGGCTTTTCGGGCATCGCCCACGCCGGGTATGCGCTGGTGGGTTTCGTGGCCCTGAACGAGGCCGGCTACCTCGCGGCGTTGTACTACACGGTGGCGTACCTGTGCATGGCGCTGGCCTGTTTTGCGGTGTTCAGCCTCCTGGCTCCGCACGGCGCGAACCTCGCCCTGGGCGACCTCGCCGGGCTCCACCGGCGCGCGCCGCTGCTGGCGGTGACGCTGGCCGTGGGAGTGTTTGGCCTGGCGGGCCTCCCGCCCCTGGCGGGGTTCCTCGGCAAATTCACCCTGCTGAGCGCGGCCTGGGCCAAGGGGCACACGGTCCTGGTGCTCCTCATGGTCGTGAACACCGCCATCGCCGTGTACTACTACCTGGCGCTGTTTCGCGAGGCGTTTTTCCGCGACCCCCCGGAGCCCGCGCCGGAGCCGGTGCGCCTGGGCTGGCCGGCGCGGGCGTTGTGCCTGACGCTCATCGCCGCCATCCTCGCGCTGGGCGTGGTGCCCGGGCGCTTCCTCGAGACGGTGTCCCGCTCGCTGGCATGGACCCGCCCCGGGCCGGTGCTCACCGGGCAAACGCCCATGGCGGAAACCGCTGCTCCGCCGGCGCCGGTCCGGGACTTGCGCTGAATCTTTACGGGCGCCGCGGCGCGCGTGTCGGAGGGACCGTGCCCTTCGCGCGGCGGTGACTGCGGCCTACTTGGTCGGCACCAGGTTGACCGTGAACGGGAGCTCGACGGTCAGCGGGACGTTGGGGGCGACCAGCAGGTTGGTCACGGCGCAGGGCAGGCGCAAGGCGCGCTCGCCCTTGCGGTCTTCGGCGCGGCCGCGCACTTCGAGGAGGGCGGTCTTGCCACCGGGCAGGCGCAGTTCACGCGGGAATTGCAGGTCGGGGTCTTCGGTCGCGGGCCGCAAGGTGTAGGTGAGGTCGGAGTCGTTGGCGATCTGCACGTAGGCCCGGCCGGTGCCGCGCACCTGCACTTGCGGGGTGAGCACTCGCACGGAGCGCTCGAAGATCGGCTTCAGAAATTCCTCGCGCCCCACCAGCAACTGGCCGGAATACACCGCGGTGCGACGGGCGAAGAGTGCCTCCTTGATGGCCTCGGGGCTGCCGTCGCGGGCAAAGACCAGGGTGATGGGGCGGTGGTCGCCGAGGTGCAGGTCGTAGTCGAGATTGAGGGGGTTGTGGATGTCCGAGTTGCTGAGCATGGTGAGGTTTTTCTCGAGGCACCAAGCGTGGGCCTCGGGGTAGTACTCGCGGGAGTTGACGACTTCGATGCCGTGGAGCTGGTTCGAGGCGAGCAGTTCGGAATGCTCCGGGTACCACCGCGCCACGCCGTCGGGTTGCTGGCCGGTCCAGCCGGGGTGGTTCCAGAAAATGAAGGCGCCCTGGCGGTGGGCCTCGGCCACGGCATGGCGCCATTCCTTCACGTCCAGGGCGCGGGCGTCGGTGAGGAAAATGGCGTTCAAATGGCCGGGCGGCATGGCGCGGGTGATTTCGGAGCCCCGGATAACCACCAGGCGCAGGCCCTCGCCGTGCGAGCGGGCGATTTCGTAAGAGCGGTTGTGCGCGGTGGGCAGGTCGGCCTTGTGCGGCTGGTACTCGATGTGGTCGGTGATGGCAATGGCGTCCAGCCCTTCCCGCCAGGCTTCCTCGGCGCGCACGTCCGGCCAGACCTTGCCGTCGGAGAAAACGGTGTGGATGTGGAAATCGCACTTGAGCGTGCGGTAGCCGGGGATGTCCGGGATGCGCACCGGCGTGCGCGCGCGGTCGTGCGCCAGCGCGGCCAGGGTCGCGGCAAGACCCAGCCCGGCCAGCCAGAGCGGAATCGAGCGAGTGATGTTCATCTGCGGCATTGAAGCGCGTCGCGTCCGGCGCGCAAACCCGAATCGGTAAAATCTCGGTGAAGCCACGGCCAACTAGCGTAGCGGTTTGGCGGTAGGGGTGGCGGGCCCGGAGGCAGCGGCGGGCCGGGCGCTGAGGGTTGGCGTTCCTCGCGCTGAAGCAGTCGGCGGTGGCTTTGGGGTAGGCTGCTTCGGCCCCGCGCGTCCTTGCAGGAACAGGCGGTCGCAGAAGCGCCGGAACAGCGTCATCCAGCGCATCGCCGGGGCTCGAGCTGGCGCGCGGCGTGAGCGGCCGGATGCTTGCCCGGAAGTGGAAAAGATTCCGGGGCGAAGTTCCGCCGCTACAATCACCTCCGTTCCCCCACTCACTGGCCCCGCAGGGGAATCAGCCGTGCGGGTGTGCCAGTGCCGGACCGCTTCACCCGCGCTGGTCAATGGGCACGTACGGGCGTAGGGTGGGGCCCTGGTAAATCTGGCGCGGGCGGTAGATGCGGCTCTTGGGGTCGTCGAGGATTTCCTTGAAGTTGGCGATCCAGCCCGGCATCCGGCCGATGGCGAAGATGACGGTGAACATCTCCACCGGGATGTTCAGGGCGCGCATGATGATGCCGCTGTAGAAATCCACGTTGGGGTAGAGCTTGCGCGAGATGAAGTAGTCGTCCCGCAGCGCGGCCTCTTCGAGTTTCTTGGCGATGTCCAGCAGCGGGTCGCTGATGTGCAGGGCGTTGAGGAGCCGGTCGCAGGCGGCCTTGATGATCTTGGCGCGGGGGTCGTAGTTCTTGTACACGCGGTGGCCGAAGCCCATGAGTTTCTGCCCGCTGTTTTTGTCCTTGGCCGCGGCGATGAAGCGCGAGCCGTCGTCGCCGGACTCGTAAATGTCCTGGAGCATTTCGATGACGGCCTGGTTGGCGCCGCCGTGCAAGGGCCCCCAGAGGGCGCAGACGCCGGCGGCGGCGCAGGCGAAGAGGTTGGCCTGGCTGGAGGCGACCATGCGCACGGTGGCGGTGGAGCAGTTTTGCTCGTGGTCGGCGTGGAGCAGGAAGATCAGGTCCAGGGCCTTGACCACCTCCGGCTTGAGCTCGTAGTCCTGATACGGCTCGGAGAACATCATGTGCAGGAAATTGGCGGTGTATTTGTACACCGGCTTGGGGTAGATGATCGGCAGGCCGCGGGACTTGCGGTAGGAAAAGGCGGCAATGGTGCGGACCTGCGAGATGAGGCGGGCAGCGTGGATGTCGAACCGCTCCTTGTTGGCCCGGCCCATGAGCCCGGGGTAGAAGCAACTGCTGGCGTTGATCATCGCCGAGAGGATGGCCATGGGATGCGCCGTGGCCGGGAACCCCTCGAAGTGGTGCTTCATGTCCTCGTGCAGGTTCTCGTTCTGGGTGAGCAGGTCGGAGAACCGGCGCAACTGGGCGTGCGTGGGCAGTTCGCCGTAGATCAACAGGTAGGCGGTCTCGACGAACGTGGATTTCTCGGCCAGTTCCTCGATGGGAATGCCGCGGTAGCGCAGGATGCCCTTTTCCCCGTCAATGAAGGTGATCCGGCTCTGGCAGGACCCCGTGTTGGCGTAGCCGTCGTCCAGCGTGATGTAGCCGGTCTGGTCGCGCAGCGAACTGATTACGACGGCTTTTTCGTTCTCCGTACCCACCACGGTGGGCAGGGTGTAGCGCTTGCCTTCAAGTTCGAGAATGGCTTCGTTGCTCATGACCGGTGCTGTTGCGCGTTGATGGTTCGCAAAGCGCGCAGTTTGGTCCGACCGCAGGGCACTGGCAAGGGCAAGCCGGTGTCAGACGCGGAAAAAGCCGGCGCGCCGACCGGGCGCGCGGGGCGGGACGGCGCGCGGCGCGCGGCGCACGGCTTTGGCCCGGGTCCGGGCCTGACGCAGCGCCCCGGCAAGGCCGACCGGGGCGGCCTCCGCCAAGCGAGTTGCAAAACCCCTGGCCCGGCGGCGGCGGGCACGGTAGGTTGCGCCCATGCTTCTTGCCCCCAAAATTCGGAACAGCGCCGCCGCGCTCGCCCTGCTGGGCGGCGTCGCCACCGGCCTGTTGCCGCAACCCAGCGCCGCCGAGCCACCCCCGGACCTGCCCCGCGCCTGCATCTCCGGTACCGAACCCGGCTGGCGCCCGTTGCGCTTGGCCGACTTCGAGAATGTCAATGGCGCGCCGGACACCTGGTCCGAGGCGGACGGGGTCATCCGCTGCACCGGCCAGCCCGTCGGCGTCACGCGCAGCCGGCAGGTCTTCACCAATTTCGAGCTGGTGGTGCAGTGGCGGCACCTGACCCCGGGCGGCAACTCGGGCGTGTTTTTGTGGGCCAGCCCGGAGGCGCTGACCGGGCTGCAGCCCGGCCAACTCCCGCCCGGGGGCATCGAGGTGCAGGTGCTCGACCACGGTTACGCCGAGCAGTACGAAAAGCAGACCGGCAAGAAACCCGACTGGTTCACCACGCATGGCGACGTCTTCCCGGTGGGCAAATCGCGCATGACGCCCTTCCCACCGGCGGCCCCGAACGGCCAGCGCAGTTTCCCCCGCAAGCACCTTAGCAAGGGCGTGGGCGAGTGGAACCATTACTACGTGCGCGCCATCAACGGTGAGGTGCGCCTCTGGGTCAACGGCGAGGAGGTCTCCGGCGGCACCGGCTGCGAGCCGCGCACCGGCTACCTGTGCCTCGAATCGGAAGGCGCCCCGGTCGAGTTCAAAAACCTGCGCATCCGCGAACTGCCCTGAGCCGCGCGGCGGGGCCGGCCGACCCGTGCTGCCCTTGCCGTCCAAGGCTTCGGCAAGCTCATCGGCCTGCGGGCCGACCGGGAGGAGGTCTGTCACCTGGACTGACCCCGCGCCTGCGGGGCGGGCGCGGACGGCGCCGAACCGGCCGTGCCGCGTGCCCGGGCGGCCTCCTCCGCGGCGATGCGCCGGATGTACGCGGCAAACTCCTCGTCCTCGCCCTCGAGCAACTCGGGCAACACCTCCTGAAAATCCGGCCGCCGGCACCATTCCCGCATGTAGTCCTCCCAGGACTGCCACATGCGCCGGGACTGCTGGTCCATGTTCTCCTCGTACACCAGCAGGTAGGCGCGCTCGAAGAGCGAGACCAGGATGCTGAAGATGGCCAACTGACGCTCCTGCTGTTCCTCCGTCAGGTCCATCTTGCGCCCCGGGGCGCGGAGCAGGCGCAGGTCCGCGTTGTCGAGCACCAGCTTCTGGAAATTCACGTACTCGTCCGAGAGCCGCTGGTAAATGGCCTCGGCTTCGCTGCGGCGTTCCTTGCGCTGCTCGTACAGAAACACCCAGATCGCCATCGGAAAACCGAAGATGGTGACCACATAACTGAGGTACTCGGCCCACTCGAACCACGTCAGCGCCAGTCCCGGGGCGGCGTTCATGCCCCAAGGCTACCCGCCGGCCCGCCGCGAAAGCAACCGCCGCCCCGCGGCCCCTCGCCGCCCGTCCCAAGCCCAACACCGGCCGCGCGGGGTCGGGCAAAAACCGTTGCGGACGCGTCGAACCTGGCGCAAATTGCCCCGCCGCGGCGGAGAGGTGGCAGAGTGGTTTAATGCGCACGCCTGGAGAGCGTGAGTGGGCTAATACCCCACCGGGAGTTCGAATCTCCCCCTCTCCGCCAGCTTTGTCCCCGGCCCCCGGCGGCTCTTCCCCGCCGCAGCCTCAACGGGGCGGACGCCGGAAATCAAACGCCCGCCGGATTTCCCGCGCTACACGCGCCCAAAGCGTGTGGCCCCGACCCCGGGCCGCCTCGGCCTCCAGCGGTTGACAGGGGTGACTGCACGCCGGACACATCAGCCGCAACGGCCCGCCCGCCACGCGCAAGGCGTGGATGCACTCGGCGCAAAACGTCCGCCCGCACCGGGTGCAAACGTGCGTGGCCGGGGTGCTGCGGTGGTGGACGCAGGCGGGCAACCCCTCCGGCGTGAAGGCCACCCGGTCGTCTTCGGGGACGGACAGTTCGGGAATCGCCACGCGCGGCGGCGGCACGCACGCGCGCAACCGCACTTCCCCCACGGTGAGCACCTGCCCGTCGCGCAGTTCGGCCTCGGGCGCCACCGGCACGCCGTCCACAAACGTGCCGTTGCTCGAGCCCAGGTCGCGCACGCGCACGCCAAACTCGGTGACGAAAATCTCGCAATGGCGGCCGGACACGGTGGGATGATCCACCACCACGGTGCAATCCGCCGCGCGCCCGAGCAGATTGGGGCCGTGCGCCAGCTCGAGGAGCTGCCCCGGGGCGGGTCCGTGTTCGATGACCAGCGTCACCATGACCTGCGGTCTTCTTGCCGTTAACTTCCGCACGTTACGGGGGGCGGCCACCGGGGGCGAACCGAAAAAAAACCGTCCTCCAAGATTCGCCGGGTCCGCAGGCGCGTCGGGGAAGAAGGGGCACCACCCCAACCTTACGGCACCCACCGGCACTCGAGGGGAATGCCCGCGGGTAATCAGTTAAGCGACCGCCCCATCCCGCAAGCTCGCGGGACGTGGGCTCTTCTGCGCGGCGGCGGGTTGAAACTCCGCGCTAAAACCGATACCGCAGGGTCGAATAGACCAGGTGGGCGTCGTAATCTCGCTGCCCCCCGGCGAGGGCGTCGCGGCTGGTGAAGAACCCGTACTTGAGGGCAAGTTGCACGCGTGCCGTAAGCCGCCGGACCAGCCCGGCCGTGACGCCGTGTTCCTCGGCGCCGGTGCCGTAGGGCTGGCCGAACTCGGAGTTGTCGGCGTAGTTGTCCGCCCGGTAGTACAGGTACTGGAGCTCGAGGTCGGTGCGGTCGTCGCACGCCAGGCCGGCGGTGACGTTGGCAGTCCAGTAATCGTTCTCGGCGTTCTGCACCGCGGGCACGAACGCGGCGGCGGGCGTCTCGGTGCGGTCGTACACGTAGCTGAGCGTGCCCTGAAGGTAGAGCCGCGCCCAGGGCACCCAGCTCACACTGCCGCTGCCGATGTGGCTGGTGAGGTCCGCAGACTCGACCGCGGGCCGGCCGTCGGCGCGGGTTTCGATCTGGGAAAGCTGCAGGTCATAGCGGCCCACCAGGGTGAGGTTCGCCCGCGGCCGCCAGGTGACGCGGAAGTTGACGTCGTCGGTGGTGAAATCCTGGGCGCGCAGGTAGGCGGGCAGGCGGTTGATCGAGTCGGGTCCGTTCGGGGTCGAGTCGCGGAGGTGGTCGTAGTCGTTTTCGCGGATTTTGTGGTAGTACTCGGCGCCGAGGCTCAGGCGGCGCAGCGGGTACCAGTTGGCGCCGGCGGTGTATTTCTGGGCGAACCGGTTGTCGTCGGTGGACCGGAACAGGACCTCGCTGGCCGTGGTGCGGTTGGCGAGGCGCTCGTCGAGGTCGCCGCTGCCCTGGAGCCACCAGCCGCGGGCGTAGAAGACCCAGTTGGTGAGGCCGGTGTAACGGGCCTCGAGGGCCTCGGAGACGTCCAGCAGGCTGCGTTCGCTGGTGGCGATGTAGGTCGAGGGACTGAACGGCGCGGCCGGGGCGTCGTAGAAGGATTCGCTTTCCGTGCTGCGGTTCTCGACCCGCACCGAGGGCACCAGCACCAACTTGTCCGTGAGCCGCGCCATCAGGTTCAGGTTGCCCACGTGCTGGCGCTGGAACGCGCCGCCGAGCAGGTTTTGGTAAGTGCCGGCCGCGGGCAGCCGTTGCGCCAGGTCGGGATCGAAGACCGCCCCGTACACGCGGTAGCCGTCGAGGTCCGAGTTCAAGTCGGTGTACCCGTAGGCCGCGGTGAATTTGACCTTGTCGCTGAGCCGCGTCTCGGTGGTGGCGTGGGCGCCGAAGAGGTCGGCCGTGGTGCGGTCGCGCTGGGTGACGTAGCGATCCGTCCCCGCGCCCGCGCCGGGGTAACGGCGCAGCCAGCGGGCGTCGTCGTTGTCCTGGCGCTCATACCGGAAACCCACGCCCAGGCGGGTGGCGCCCAGGGTGTGGACCACGTCGGCCAGGACCAGGTCGCGCACCCGGTTCAGGTCCAGCACGCCGGGCACGATGCTGCGCGGGCCGCGCCCGCCGGTCTGGTCGGTTTCGCCCCAGTGGGTCGAGTCCTTTTGCCCGTCCCGCTCGGAGTGGGAGTAGCGCAAGGTGAATTGCGGCACCTTGGGCAGACGCAGCCCCGCCTCCACGAAGACCTCCCGGTCATCGTAGGCGAGCGCGCCCGAGTAAAGGTCGTACCAGCCCTGGGTGGGCGGAAACCAGCCGCCGGCCGGGTCGGACCAGTGGCGGTACTCGCGGTACCCGGCGCGGAAAAACCCCTTCTCGGGCAGGGTCAGGTCAAACCGCAGCGCGTAATCGTGGTTGTCAAAAATGCCCCGGCCGTCCACCTGGAAGCGCCCTTCTTCGCCCACCCCCTGCTCGAAGTGGAAGCCCTCGATCCCGCCAAACGCGCCGTCCGGCAGGTCGGTCCGTTGCTGGTAAGCCGCGCGCCGCCCGTTGAAGAACGTGCCACCCACGCCGAACTCGACCCAGTTTTTCAGCGCGCCGGGGGCTTGGGCGGTGCCCTGGCCGGAGTCGGTTTTCTCCGCCGCTACGGCCTCGGCGGGCTTGGTCTCGGCCTCGGCCTTTTCTCCGGCAGGCACGGGTGAAGACTCCGTGGTGGCGGGCGCCGCCTCGGCGCCGAGCGCGCCGGCCGCCAGCGGCACGGTGAGGCAGGCGCGGGCCAGTTTGCGGGCCAGCGGAAGGGGCGAGGCAGGACGTTTCATGGGTGCCTCCTGAGGTGAGGTTCAGTAGCGCAACGAGGAATTGACCTGGGAGCCGTGCACCGCTTCATGGCATCCGGCGCTCCAACACGTGCCCTGGGACAACAGCGCGCTGTGGTCGAAGCCGCCGATCAGGACGCGGCCGCCGGTCTGGCGCTCGGCGATGTGGCATTTGAGGCAGAGCGAGGCGTTGCGCTGGGTGAGCAACTTCGCGTTCACCGCGCCGTGCGGCTGGTGGCAGGTGGTGCAGCCCTCGCGGAGGGCCTCGTGCTCGAAGACATGCGGCCCGCGCTGGGCGTTGTGGCACTCGAAACAGGCCTCATCGCCCGACACCAGTGAGGTGCCCGCCCCCTTGACCGCTGGGCCCTGGTGCGGGTCATGGCAGTCTTGGCAACTGAGGCGACCTTCCGGCACCGGGTGATGGTAAGGCAGTTGGAACGCAGCGCGCGTGGCCAAGTGGCATTGGTAACAAGTCAACGGGTCCTGCTTCGGGTTGAGGATGGTGCCCGGCTCCCCGCCGGACTCGCTGTGCAGGCTGCCCGGGCCGTGGCAGGATTCGCAGCCCACCTCGAGGGCGTTCGCGCCGCGGGCCTGGAGATTGGCGTGGGTCGCCGTGCGGAAGCCCTGCACGATCTGCTCGTGGCAATCCGCACACGCGGCCGAGCCGACGAACGTGGCCCCGGGGATCGTGGGCGGCGCGACCACCGTGCGGCTGAGGGTGCCGCAGGCGACCAAGCCCAAGACCAGAGCCAAGCTCACGCCCAGGGCGGCGCCGGCCATCCACCGCCTGCGGGACGGGCGTGACCGCCGGTCGCCCCGGTCCCGTTCGTCGCGTTCAGTCATAAGAAACGCTGGTGTTCCGCCCCCAAAGACCATGCCCGGGGCCGGGACTCAAGCGAAAAAAACCGGTTCGTTCGGACGGGGCGTCTCCGAGGCCGCGGGTGATGCCCGAGCCGGCGTGCCCGTCGCCGGCTTAATCCAGTTCGATGCCCACCGGGCAGTGGTCCGAACCCCGCACCTCGGCCCGGATGAAGGCGGCTTTCAGGCGCGGTCGGAGCGCCGCCGAGATCAGGAAGTAGTCAATGCGCCAGCCGATGTTGCGCTCGCGCACGCCGCGCCCAAGGCTCCACCAGGTGTAATGCCCGCCGCCTTTTTCGAACTCGCGGAAGGTGTCCACGAAACCCGCCTCGAGCAAGGCCGCGAACCCCGCCCGTTCCTCGGGCGTGAAGCCGTGGTTGCCCACGTTCTCCCTGGGGCGGGCCAGGTCCAGCTCGGTGTGGGCCACGTTCAGGTCGCCGCAACAAATCACCGGCTTGCGACGCTCGAGTTTTTTGAGGTACCGCAGGAAATCCCGGTCCCACTGCTGGCGGTAGCCCAGTCGGGCCAGGTCGCGCCCGGCATTGGGCACATAAACGTTGACCAGGAAGAACTCCTCGAACTCGGCGGTCAGGATCCGCCCTTCGCGGTCGTGCTCGGGCCGGCCCATGCCCAGGGTAACCGCCCGCGGGCGGCGGCGCGTGAGCAACGCGGTGCCGGCGTAGCCTTTTTTTTCGGCGCAGTTCCAGTACGTCGCGTACCGGGCGAGCCAGAGCGGCTCGACGTCGTCGGGTTCGCACCGGGTTTCTTGCAGGCAGAGGGTGTCCGGTGCCTCGCGGGCCAGGAAGTCGAGGAACCCCTTGCGGAGCACCGAGCGCAGGCCATTGACGTTCCAGGAGATGAGCTTCATCGCGTCGCGCGCTTGTACCGTGGCGCGCGGCCGCGCGCCAGCCCGGCGGACGGGGGGCGACGGAGGGCGCGGGTGTGCGCGGGCTTGCGGCCGGCAAGCGCAGGCTTGCCAAACCGGCGGGGGTGCCTAGATTCGACGGCTCTTGACTTAACGGCATGGAATCCATCTCAAGCCTCGCTGTGCTGGCCACCGCCCTGCTGGCGGCGGACGCCCCCGCGCCCGGACCGGTCAATCCCCAGGCGGAATTGCTCAAACTGGCCGGCCCGCTGGTGCTGATGTTCGTGATCTTCTACTTCATGCTCATCCGGCCCCAGCAGAAGAAGCAGAAGCAGCATCAGGCCCTGCTGGCGGCCCTCAAGCCCCGAGACAAGGTGGTGACCAGCAGCGGCTTGGTGGGGGAGGTGCTGGCCCTCAAGGACAAGACCGTCACCTTGCGCTGCGGGGAGGCCAAGCTGGAAATCCTCAAAAGCGCCGTGGCCGAAGTGTTCGAGCGCGCCGGCGCGGCGAACGACGCCAAGTCCTGAAGCCTTTTCCCCATGAGCCGCATCACCTGGAGGTTCCTGCTCACGCTCTTCGTGGTGGCCTGGGCGTTGTACGAGCTGTACCCGCCCACCCCGCGCAACCTGATTGACGTGTTCGAGAAACGTGTCGAGTTCACCGACACCAACTTCACCGCCATCGTCCAGCGGGCTCGCGAACTCGAGCAGCAACGCTCCAACCAGACCTTTTTCAACCTCCTGGCCGCCGTCGGCACCAACGACCTGACCCGCTACTTCCCCTCCCTGGCCGACGAGGAAGACACCGACCCCAACCGCGCCATCCTCAACCGCCTCCAGCAAAAAGCCGCCGGCCGCATCAAGCTGGGCCTGGACCTGCAGGGCGGCACCGCCTTCCTGGTGCAACTGGACCCCGAGCGCCTCAAGACCATCGCCGACAAGGAGCACGCGGTCGAACAGGCCATGGAAGTGCTCCGCAAGCGCGTGGACGCCTTCGGCGTGGCCGAGCCCATCCTGCAGCCCGCCGGCGAGGGCCGCATCCTCATCCAAATCCCCGGCATGTCCGAGGACCGCAAGCAGGCCGCGCGCGAGACCATCCAAAAGGTGGCCTTTCTCGAATTCCGCCTGGTGCATCCCGAAAGCGATGAACTGCTCCGCGCCGGGATCATCGAGCCGGGCTACGAGGTCCTGACCGAGAAACGCCGCAAACGCCGGGACCGGGAGGCCGAGCCGTCCCGGACCTACCTGGTCAGCAAGACCGCCGAGCTGGGCCTGACCGGCGCGTACGTGGCTGATTCGGGGGTGTACCCGGACCCGGTGACCGGCAAGCCCAAAATCAGCCTCCGCTTCAACGCGGCCGGCGCGGAAAAATTCGCCGAGATCACCCGGGCCAACGTCGGTCGGTTCCTGGCCATTGTGCTGGACGGCGAGTTGCAGTCCGCCCCCCGCATCAACGAGCCCATCCTGGGCGGCAACTGCGAAATCAGTGGCGACTTCGACCTGCGCGAGGCCTTCGACCTGGCCAACGTGCTGCGCAACCCGCTGGAGACCCCCGTGAAAATCATCGAGGAACGCTCGGTGGACCCCTCGCTGGGGGCGGACTCGGTGCGCAGCGGCATGATCGCCTCGGCCGTGGCAGCGGCCGGCACCTTCGTGTTCATGATGGTCTTTTACCTGACCTCCGGGCTGGTGGCGAACCTGGCCCTGGTGCTGAACGTCCTCATCCTGCTGGGCGCCATGTGCGCCATGGACGCCACCCTCACCATGCCCGGCATCGCCGGCATCGCCCTGACCATCGGCATGGCGGTGGACGCCAACGTGCTCATCTACGAGCGCATGCGCGAGGAGATTGCCGCCGGCAAATCCATCCGCGGCATCATCGCCGGCGGCTACGACAAGGCCTTTGGGACCATCTTTGACGCCAACCTCACCACGCTCATCGCGGCGCTGATCCTCTACAAGTTCGGCACCGGACCGGTGAAGGGCTTCGGCATCACCCTGTCCATCGGCATTTGCGTGAGCATGTTCACCGCGCTGCTGGTCACGCGGCTCATTTACGACTTCCTGCTCGCCCGCGGCTGGATTTCCAAGGTCCGGATGCTCCCCATGATCAAAATCCCGCACCTGCCGTTCATGCGCTGGGGACGCACCGCGGTGATCGCCTCCGCGCTGCTCATCCTGGTGGGCATGGGCTACGGCCTGGGCGTCCGGGGCAAGCAGGTCTTGGGCGTGGATTTCGCCGGCGGCGACTCGTTGACGCTGAGCTTCACCGAACGGGTGGGCGTGGATGAACTGCGCAGCGCGCTGGCCCGGGCGGGTCTGGGCGACGCCTCGATCAGCTATCAGCAAAACCGGGCGACCGGCCACGAGACCTTGCAAATCACCGTGCCCGTCGAGGCCGGGCCCAAGGCGGAAGCTGCCTTGAAGAGCGCCTTCCCCAAAGCCGGCTTCGAGGTAATGGCTTCGGACAGCGTGGGGCCCACCGTGGGCGCGCAGATTCAGCGTTCGGCTTTGATCGCGTGCCTGCTGGCCATGTTTGCCATCCTGGTGTACGTCGCCTTCCGCTACGAATTTGCCTTCGCGGTCGGGGCCGTGGTGGCCCTGCTGCACGACGTGCTGGTCACCTTGGCAGTGTTCTTCCTGGTGGGTGGACAGCTCAGCGCTCCGATGGTGGCGGCCATCCTCACCGTCATCGGCTACTCGATCAACGACTCGATCGTGATCATGGACCGCATCCGCGAGAACCTGCGCCTGGGCGTGCCCGGGAGCTTCCAGGAAATAATTGACCTGTCGCTGAACCAAACTCTCAGTCGTACGGTGTTGACCAGCGGCACGCTCATTGTCGCGGTGCTGGCTCTGTGGCTCTTGGGCAGCGGGGTGATCGTGGACCTGGCCTTTGCCATCCTGGTGGGTACCATCGCCGGCACCTACTCCAGCCTGCTGATTGCCAGCCCCATCGCCCTGTGGTGGCACAAGGGCGAGCGTCCGAAACTGGGCGCGCCCGTGGGCCTGCAAACATCCACCACGCCTGCCAGCCCCACGGCCAAAGCGACCGCCTGAGCGTGGGCGCGACGCACCGGGCCTTTTGCCCGTCGCACTTGCGGGCGCGCCAGCCTTGGCCGGCCGAGCGATTCGCGTGGCTCTCGGCCTGCGTCGCGCCGCCACCAGCGGCCGCACGGGCGGCGACAGACACCACGCACGGCTGCCGCTGAATAGGCCGAGCGCAGGCGCAGTCCGATTCCCCGTCGCCCAACCCATGACGAGACGTCAATTCCGGGGCAATTTTTCTCACGATGCGCCGGGTGCCGGATGGAGTACCCGTCCGCATCGCGGCGTTTTCCGGACCGAGTTCCTCCCGAAGCAATGGCGGGTGATGGGCGTGGCGGGCATTCTCGCCCTGGGTCTGGCGGTAGCGCCGGAAGCTCGAGCCCACAACGACCCCGCGGCCCCGGTGCCGAGCTTGCGCGCCCTCAAGGTGGACGCGCCGCTCACCGTGGACGGCCGCCTGGACGAGCCGTTTTGGGCGCAGTGCGAAGTGGCCAGCGGCCTGATCAACACCCGCACCGGCGCGCCGGCCGAAGACCAGACGTTGATCCGCGTGGCCTACACCCGCACCCACCTGTATATCGGCGTCGAGTGCCTGGACCGCGACATCAGCCAACTGCGCGCCACCGAGCGGCGGGAGGACCGGGCGTTCGTGGGTGATGACTGGGTGGAAATCCACCTCGACCCGCCCCACAACCACCGCGGCAAATACGCCTTTTTCACCAACCCTCTGGGCACGCGCGCCGACGCCAACGAAGGCCCGTCGGGCATCTTCAACTACGGCTGGTCGGCGGACTGGGACTGTGCCGCGCAAATCCTCCCCGACCGCTGGACCTTCGAGATGCGCATCCCGCTCACGGTCTTCAACTACTTCCGCCGCGACGGCGCCACGTGGGGCTTCAACGTCACCCGGCTCCAGCGCCGCACCGATGTGACCAGCTTCTGGAGTTACAGCCCGACGGACATGTACAAACCGCGGCACTTCGGCCACCTGACCGGGCTGGACCTGGGCGACACCGTCTTTGACCGGAACTGGGAAATCACCCCGTACGCGAGCGCGCGGGTGGATTTCAACGGCACCACCGAGGTCGTGCCGCGCGCCGGGTTGGACGTGAGCTTCCGCCTCACCCCGGCCGTGACCACGGCGTGGACGCTGTTTCCCGATTTCGGCCACATCGAGGCGGACGAGGACACGATCGAGTTGCGCGACACCGAGCGTTTCCTGCCCGAGAAACGCCTGTTTTTCCGCGAGGGCGAAGAGCTGATGCGCATGCCGCACCGGGTGTACTACAGCCGCCGCATCACTGAAATGGACGCCGCGGCCAAGGTCAGCGGCCTGCTGCCCGGCGGGAGTTTCAACGTCATGGACGTGCAGAGCGAGTTTGTCCACGACGGCACGTTTCGCGGCAACGCCGCCGTGCTGCGCCTCATGCAGGACCTGGGTGAGCGCTCTTATCTGGGCTACTACGCGGACGCCGCGCACCTGGACGCCGGCCACGCTTACAACGGCAGCGTGGACGGGTACCTCTTTCTGGACTCGGCCTGGCGGGTGCGTTTCCAGGGCGCGGTCAGCGAGGAGGACCTGCGCGCGCCGGACCAGGGCGTCGCGCGCGGGGGCACGGACTTTCTGGGCGACGCTGCCCTCATCTACAACACCTATCCTTGGGACATCACCCTGAGCTACACGGCCATCACCGCCGGCTACAACCCACTGCTGGGCTACATTCCGCGCCGGGACATCTTTGGTCCTTCCGCCCTGGCCCAGTACCAACTCCGGGCCGGCGACCGTTGGTACAAGGAACTGAACCTCGCCTACTATCCACGCTGGTACCAGACCGCGGGCGGGGAGACCTCGGTGCACGACCACGGCGGCCTGGCGCGCGTGATCCTGCGCAACGACCTGGGACTGCGCCTGGGCTACGACCACGATTACCACGCGCCGTACTACAACCGCCGGCTGCTGACCGGCGTGGACCTGTGGGCCACGGATTACTACCGCGCCGTCAACCTGGGCTACGCCGTCGGCGAGTTCGAGCACACGCGCTATCACGAACTCCTCTGGGGCAAGCGGCTCAAGTTCTGGGAACGCCTGCCCCTGCGCCATGAATTCGTGCTCCGCTTCGAGGACCGCCCCGACGGCACGGAGGAAACGGTCTGGCTCAACCGCGTCGTGGCGGACCTCTATCTGACCCGGGACATGTGGGTGAAGGCCTCGATCCAAAACCGCCACACCGGGCTGCACAACTACAGCGTCATCTACGGCTGGAAGCTCAAGTACAACACGTACTGGTACGTCGTCTTCAACGAAGTGGACACGGGCGAGGGACCCGAGCGCAGCATCCTGACCAAGATTACCTACACCTTTTAAGGCGCGCGGTTTTCCCCGGACCCGCCGGGCCGGAAAAAAGCCACTGCTGGACCGTAGCGATTCGGTGGGCTCCAGGTGGCGCGGCCAACCGGGCCGTGGTCGGTCTGCCAACCGGCGGGCAGCAACCTGTCACCGACCTTGGGTCTTCAAACCGCCCACTAAAAAGTGCGCTCGAACCGGTTTCCCCGCGGCGGGCTGGTAGCCCGCCGCCACGGGCCAGTGGCCCGTTCCACCCTCGGCGAGGCGGCCTCGTTCCGACTGCGGAGAAACGCCTCGACCTGGCGCGTGCTCAGGCCGCCGGCGCCGCCGCGGGCCCGTTGTCTTCACCGCCTTCTTCGGGGATCACCGGGGCGATGGCCTGCAAGCGGTCGTTGGGCTCCAGCTCGATGAGCTTGACACCTTGCGTGTTGCGGCCGGCCTCGCGAATGCCCGCCACGGGGATGCGCACCATCTGACCGGCGGCGGTGATGAGCATGATCTCGTCCTGCTCGCGCACGGTGAGGGCGCCCGCCACGCGGCCGGTGCGCTCGGTGGTTTTCATGGTGATGATGCCCTTGCCGGCGCGCGACTGGCGGCGGTACTCCTCGAAAGAGGTGCGCTTGCCCAGGCCGTTTTCGCCGGCCACCAGCAGGGTGGCCGCGGGGTCCACCACCGCCAGAGCCACGACCTGATCGCCTTCCTCGAGGTCAATCCCGCGCACGCCGGTGGCCGGGCGGCCCATGGGCCGGACGTCCTCCTCGGAGAAGCGGATGCTCATGCCGTTGCGGGTGATGAGCACCACCTCCTGCTGGCCGTTGGTGAGCTGCGCGTCAATGACCGTGTCGCCCGGCTCGACGCCGATGGCGATGATGCCGCCGCGCCGGACGTTGGCGAATTCGCTCAGGGCGGTCTTTTTGACGGTCCCGAGGCGGGTGGCGAAAAACACGAAGTACGGCTGCTGCCAGGTCTGGTCCTCGGCCTGGGGGCCGGTCTGGGCAGGGATGCGAATGAGGGCGGCAATCTTTTCGCCGCTCTGGAGTTCGAGGAGGTTGGCGATGCTGCGCCCGCGGGCCGCCCGGCCCATGTCCGGGATTTCCAACACGCGCTCGACGTACACCCGCCCGGTGTTGGTGAAAAACATCAGGTAGTCGTGCGTGCTGGCGGTAAAGAGCCGCTCGATGAAATCGGCCGGTTCGCCCTCGCCGGTGGCGGCCTCCCGCGTGCCCATGCCGATGACCCCCTTGCCGCCACGGCGCTGGGCGCGGTAGGCGCTGAGGTTGGTGCGCTTGATGAGGTTTTGGTGGGTGAGGGTGATGATGACCGGCTCGTTGGCCACGAGGTCCTCGATGGCGATTTCGCCCTCGTCGGGCACGATCTGGGTCAGGCGCGGCGTGGCGTAGCGTTCTTTGATGGCCTGGAGTTCGCTTTTGATGATGCTCAGCACGCGGGCCTCGCGGGCCAGGATATCTTGCAGGTCGCGGATGGTCTCGAGGAGCTTGGCGTACTCGGCGCGGACCTTCTCGGTCTCGAGCGCGGTCAACTGGTACAGCCGCAGTTCGAGAATGGCGTCCACCTGGCGCTCGGTCAGGGCGTAGCGCCCCTGCACCAGGCGGGCCTCATGGCGAATGAGAATGCCCCAGCCCTCCACCAGCGCGCGGGTCCACTCGAAAGCGAGGAGTTTGACGCGGGCCTCGTCGCGATTGCGGGAGCTGCGGATGATGCGGATGAACTCGTCCAGGTTGGCCAGCGCTACCAGGAATCCCTCGAGCACTTCGGCGCGCTCCTCGGCCTTGCGCAACTGAAAGCGGGTGCGGCGCAGGACCACCTCGCGGCGGTGCTCGATGTAGCAGTTGATCAGCTCCTTGAGGTTGAGCGTCTTGGGCCGGCCGTGGTCAATGGCGAGGGCGTTGACCGCGAAGGTGGTTTCGAGCGCGGTGTGCTTGAACAGGTTGTTGATGATCACCCGCGCCACCGCGTCCCGGCGGATTTCGATAACCACCCGGGTGTTTTCGTCCGATTCGTCGCGGACGGCGGTGATGTCCTTGAACTCCTTGATCTCGCCCTCGTTGACCAGCGCGGCAATGCGGCTGACCAACTCGGCGCGGTTCACGTTGAAGGGAATCTGGGTGATGACAATCTGCTCGCGCCCGCCCTTGAGGGTCTCGACCCCGACCACGCCGCGGATTTTGAGCGTGCCGCGGCCGGTGGAGAAGTAATCGCGGATGCCTTCCAGACCGCACACCTGGCAGCCGGTGGGAAAGTCCGGCCCCTTGAGGTAGCGCATCAACTCTTCGACGGTGATGTCCGGGTGATCAATCTGGGCACAGATGGCGTCCACGACCTCCCCGAGATTGTGCGGCGCCAGGTTGGTGGCCATGCCCACGGCAATGCCGGTGCCGCCGTTGACCAAGAGGTTGGGGAAGGCCGCCGGGAGAACCACTGGCTCGGTGTGCTCCTCATCGTAAGTGGGCACAAAATCCACGGTCTCCTGGTCCAGGTCCTGCATGAGCACCGCGCCCAGCGGGGTGAGGCGGGCCTCGGTGTACCGCATGGCCGCCGGGGGGTCGTCCTCGACGGAGCCGAAGTTTCCTTGGCCGTCCACCAAGGGCGCGCGCATGGACCAGGGCTGGGCCATGTGCACGAGCGTGGGGTAAATGGCCTGGTCCCCGTGGGGGTGGTACTTGCCCATCGTCTCGCCCACGATGCGCGCGCACTTGAGGTGCTTGCGGTTGGGCAGCAGGTTCAGATCGTGATACATCGCGTAGAGCAGACGCCGTTGGGAGGGCTTGAGGCCGTCCCGCACGTCGGGCAGCGCCCGGGCGATGATCACGGACATCGAGTAGTCGAGGAACGAGTTGCGAATCTCGTCCGCGACGTTGATGCGCTCAATTTTTTCCGGGCCGGCAAACAGGGAAGTACCGCCGGGGGGCGGAGGCGAGGAGGGTTCTTCAGGCATGGGGTCTCCAGCAAGCTACCGGGTCGGGCGCGGCACCAGCATCAAGCCGATCAGCTCCGAGGCATCACACACGCGCTGGTCACTGCTGCACATGGGCACAGCGCCATGCAGTTCGGCCGTGGCCACGTGGATGGCGTCCAGCGTTCGCAACGGCACCCGGGGGTGACATTGCTCGATGACGGCGGCCGCCCGCTCGATGACCTGGCGGTTGAGCGGTAACAACACGAATTCCTGCTCTTGCACTTTGGTCTGGAAAAGCCGCCAGCCGCGGGCCCGGTCCCGGGCGGAGATACGCCCGACCCGCTCCTTGGCGAGCAGGGCCGAACGCACCTCCGCCACGGCCAATTCCGAGGTGACCACCGGCTGGCCCAGCACCAAGTGGTGATAGGCCTCGCTGTCCGGCTCGTGGCTGACGAGCTTGACGATGATGCATGAGTCCAAGTACATGCGCGGCTTACCAGCCCCGGCCGTCGCGGTCTGCCCGGATGAGTTCTTCGGCGAACGGCCCCTCGGTTTGGAGCGGCATTTGCCGGAGTTGCTCCAGCGTGCCGGTGAACACCTTGCGCCGGGTGCGCTGGGTGGCCGGCATCAAAACCGCTTTCGGCTGCCCATCACTGGTGATGGTGACCTCCTGGCCGCTGGCCACCAGGTCGAGCAGCGCCGAAAGCTTGGCCTTGGCCGCGCGCACCGAGATGGACAAGCCCAGTCCCGGCACTGCCACGGCCTCCTTGAGGACGAGCGCCGATGGCTTCGCCTCGCCGTAATGGAGTGTTTTGGTTTTCGTCTTCACAGGGGTCAACGTAGTCACGCGTGACCACTTCGTCAAGGCTTTTTTTACACGTCCAGGTTGCGCACGTTCAGGGCGTTGTCCTCGATGAACTGCCGGCGCGGCTCGACCTCGTCGCCCATGAGGGTGGTGAACATGCGTTCGGCCTCGATGGCGTCGGTCAGTTCCACGCGCAGCAGCTTGCGCTTGGCGGGGTTCATGGTGGTCTCGAACAACTGGTCCGGGTTCATTTCGCCCAGGCCTTTGAACCGCTTGATCTCCAGGCCGCGTTTGCCCACTTCCTGCACCCGCTGGAGGATTTCCGGAATGGCAAAGAGCGGCGTGACCCGCTCATCCTCGCCCGTGCCTTCAACCAGTTCGAACAGGGGCTTGTCCTGGGCGACGTAATGCTCGACCGAGAGGCCCTTGCGCTCGAGTTTGTGCAGGAGGTCCTCGATAGCCTTGCTTTCGTGAATCTCCACGTGGCGGGCGCGCCGGGTCCCGGAACTGCCGCCGTTGCGGCGCTCGGCGGGTTTTTCCCCGCCATTGCCGTTTTCGGTGTCTTCGCCCCCGAAAAGGCCCAAATCCGGATTGGCCTCGCCGAACTGGCGCAGGCCGGCCTCGTCCTGGAAGTAAAAGACCCGTTCGTCATTGCCCTCGCGGACCTTGACCAAGTGCCGGGGCAGGGCGTGGGTCTGCGGGTCGCGATGTTCGAGGAAATCGGCGAAGTTGCCGCCGTGGCGCTGAAGGGCGCGGGCGTATTTGTCCAGGGCCACGAGCAGATCGAGGATTTCGGCCAGTTGTTTCTGGGTGAACTCCCGGCCGTCGGCCAGATTGCGCAGGCGCACCTCCTCGACCCCGAGCTGGATGAGGATACGGTTGAGCGCGGCGTCGTCTTCGACGTACTCGACCCGTTTTTTCCGGGTGATCTGGTAAAGCGGCGGCTGGGCAATGTACACGTAGCCACGTTTGATCAACTCGGGCATCTGTCGGTAAAAGAAGGTCAGCAGCAGGGTGCGGATGTGGGAGCCGTCCACGTCGGCGTCGGTCATGATGATGATCTTGTGGTAGCGGAGCTTGGTGAGGTCGAAGGAGCCCTCGCCCTCGCCGTTGCCGATGCCGGTGCCCACCGCGGTAATCATGGTGCGGATTTCGGCGTTCTGGAGCACTTTGTCCAGGCGCGCCTTCTCCACGTTGATGAGCTTGCCGCGGATGGGGAGGATGGCCTGATAACGCCGGTCCCGGCCCTGCTTGGCGGAGCCGCCGGCGGAGTCGCCCTCGACGATGTAAATCTCCGTGTTGGCCGGGTCGCGGTCCGAACAATCCGCCAGCTTGCCCGGCAGACCGCCGCCGCTGAGGGCGCTTTTGCGGACGGTCTCGCGCGCCTTGCGCGCCGCCTCACGGGCGCGGGCCGCGGTGAGGGCCTTGTCCACCACGCGGCGGGCCACGGCGGGGTTGGCGTCGAAGTAGGTCATCAGGCCGTCGTACACGATCGAGGCCACGATGCCCTCGATTTCCGTGTTCACGAGCTTGACCTTGGTTTGCGACTCGAAGCGCGGGTTGGGCAGTTTGACACTCAGCACGCAAATGAGCCCTTCCCGGACATCGTCCCCGGTGATGGCCGGGTCCTTGTCTTTGAGCAGGTTGTTCTGGCGGGCGTACTGGTTGACGGCCCGGGTGAGGGCGCTGCGGAAGCCGGTGAGGTGCGTGCCGCCGTCGGGGTTGGCGATCGAGTTGGCAAAGCAAAGAATCTGGTCGTTGTAGCTGTCGGTGTACTGGAGCACGCAGTCCACAAACACGTCTTCGTCGCGGCCTTCGACCTTGATCTGACGCTTGCCGGTGAGGCTGATGGGCCGCGGGTGCAGCACCTGCTTGGTCTTGCCCAACTGCCGGACGAACTCCTCGATGCCGTCCTTGTAGTAAAAGCGCTCGGTCTTTTCGCTTCGCTCGTCGGTGAGGATGATTTCCAGCCCGGGGTTCAAGAAGGCCAGTTCGCGCAGCCGCGTGGCCAGGGTCTCGAACTTGAACTCGGTGGTGAGGGTGAAAATTTCCGGGTCGGGCTTGAAGGTGATCAACGTCCCCGTGTGGCGCGATTTGCCGATGACCTCGAGCTTGCGGGTGGTCACGCCCCGGGCGAACTCCATGAAGTACACCAACCCATCGCGGGAGACCTCGACCTTGAACCACTCGGACAGCGCGTTGACGCATTTGGCGCCCACCCCGTGCAACCCGCCCGAATACTTGTAGGCGCCCTGGCCGAACTTGCCGCCAGCATGGAGGTTAGTGAGGACCAATTCCACCGCCGGGATTTTCCATTTGGGGTGCAGGTCCACCGGGATGCCCCGGCCGTCGTCCCGCACCGAGCAGGAGCCGTCCACGTGCAGGGTGACCTCGATGCGTTTGCAAAACCCGGCCAGGTGCTCGTCAATCGAGTTGTCCAGCACCTCGAACACACAGTGGTGCAGCCCGCGCTCGTCCGGGTCGCCGATGTACATCCCCGGGCGCTTGCGCACCGCCTCCAAGCCTTCGAGCTTGTCAATCTTGGAGGCGTCGTACTTTTCGAGCATTGGGTTTGATTCCGCCATCTTCAGAACCGGTAAAACCGTTTGCCGGCCAGCAAGTTGTGCCGTGCGGTCAGCAGGCTTTCCCGGTTGGCTGCAGGGTATCCAAACCCGGGGTCGTGGACAACACGAAAATCAGCTTTTCCACAATTGGTTGGGGCCGGACTTCACGAGGTGCAGAATTAGTTGTGGTGGGTGGCGAAGCTTTAACCCCAGCCTCCGCGCCGCGACCGCCCCCGGCTCCGGAAATGCTCTTGCGCGCTGCCCGGGCCTGCCCATACTTCCACTGCGCTCCGTCCCGAGCGCAAGGCTTTGCCTGCGGCGCTTCGGCGCGTGGGGCAGTTGGGCCCGCTCTCCGTGCCGAAGCGGGGGCGTGTGGTGGGATGCCGGAGTGGTCAATCGGAACAGACTGTAAATCTGTCGGGCTAACGCCCTACGAAGGTTCGAATCCTTCTCCCACCACCATTTCCCCAAACTTCCTGCAAGGTTCCCCAGCGCCCGACGCGCTTCGACCGCGTTTGCTTGCCCGCTTGGTTTTTTCCGGGGCGACTCAATGGACCTGTCCCGCCTTTCCGCCATTGGCCCGAGGCCGGAGCGGACAAATCTCCACGGCTTTTGTCACCTGCTTCTCACCGCAAAAGGGCTTGTCATTACCGCCCCTGGCCCGCATAAAAACGACATGCTTTTGGTGCCGGTGAGCGGGATTGTCGCGCAGCCACTCCGGCCATGGACTGCTTGGTGGGGCCGGGGCGGGCGTCCGCGCAAATCACGCCAATGATCGAACTTTTCCAGCTCCCCCACAGTCCGTTTTGCATCGTGCAGCGGCGCCTGCTCGAGTACGCCGGCGCCCGCTTCAAAGTGAGGAACATCACCGTGGCCGATGACCGGGCCGAAATCTGGCGGCTCACCCGGCAGCGCTACTACCAGGTGCCCATCATCCGCGACGGCCGGACGGTCATCTTCGAGACCGACGACGATTCGCAGGTCATCGCCAAGTACCTCGATCTGAAGTTCGGCCTGGGGCTGTTTCCGCGCACCTGGGCCGGCGTACAGGCCGTGCTGTGGCGCTACTTCGAGCACCAGATCGAGGACGTGGGCTTCCGGCTCAACGACGCCCGGTACCGCGAATGGTTGCCCCGCTCCCAGTGGCTGGCTTTTTTGCGCCACAAGGAGCGCAAGTTCGGTCGCGGCTGCCTCGACCAGTGGCGCCAGCAGGAAAAAGAACTGCTCGCCGAGCTGGAGCGCCGCCTCCTGCCTTGCGAATTGATGCTTGCGGACAAGCCATACCTGCTGGGCCCGGCGCCATTGTTTGTGGACTTTGACCTCTACGGCATGCTGGGCAACTTCCTGTACAGCGGGTGTTACCAGCTTCCCGCCCGGCTCAAGCAACTCCGGGACTGGCACACGCGCATGTCCACCCTCCAAAAGTCCGTCGCGTGAAGAAAAACTACGTCCTCGACACCAACGTCCTGTTGCACGACCCGAACGCGCTCCTGAGCTTCCAGGAAAACCAGGTCCTGCTGCCCATCGAGGTCATCGAGGAAATTGACCGCTTCAAACGCGAAGGCTCCGAACTGGGGCAAAACGCCCGCACCGTCTCGCGCCAATTGGATGCCCTGCGCGGCGGCGGCCGCCTCAACGAGGGGGTGGACCTGCCCAACGGCGGCCGCCTCCGCATCGTCTTCCTGCCCCGTGGCAAAAACGGCAAGTTTTCCACCAACGGCCACGCCTCGGCCGACAGCCGCATCATCGCCACCGCCCTCCACCTCCGCAAACAACACCCCGAGGTCCCGACCATCCTGGTCACCAAGGACATCAACCTGCGCATCCGGGCCGACGCCCTGGGGCTGACCGCCGAGGACTACGAGACCGGCCGCATCGCCCTCTCCGACCTCTACTCGGGCACTTTCTCCCTCGAGGTGCCCGCCGAAAAACTGCTCGCCTTCCGGGCCGACGGCGAGTTGGCCCTCGACACCCCCGCCAGCCCCAACAGCTACTGCACCCTCACCGAAACCGGGAACCCCAAGCGTGTCGCGTTGACCCGGGTGGACGCCTCCGGCCGCAAGCTCCTGCCCATCCTGGACTGCCGGGACGGCGTTTGGGGCATCAAACCGCGCAACCGCGAGCAGCACTTCGCTTTCGACGCCCTGCTCGACGACCGGATCAAGCTGGTCACCCTCATGGGCAAGGCCGGCACCGGCAAGACCCTCCTGGCCATGGCCGCCGGCCTCAAACGCACCCTGGTGGACCGCGAGTACCGCCGCGTGGTTGTGGCCCGTCCCACCGTCTCCGTGGGCCGCGAAATCGGGTTCCTCCCCGGTACCCTCGAGGAAAAACTCAACCCCTGGATGCAGCCCATCCACGACGCGCTCGAGCTGCTTTCCGACCTGAACATGGGCAACGAAAACCGGCGCACCGGCGACCTGCTGCGCTCCGGCGCCATCGTGGTCGAGGCCCTCAGTTACATCCGCGGCCGCAGCATCGCCAACCAGTTCATGATCATTGACGAGGCCCAAAACCTCACGCCGCTGGAGGTCAAAACCATCGTCACCCGGGTCGGGCACGGCACCAAGATCGTCTTCACCGGCGACCCCTACCAGATTGACAACCCGTACGTGGACTCGGCCTCGAACGGGTTCAACCACCTGGTCAGCAAATTCCGCGGTCAGCCCATCGCCGCACACGTCGAGCTTCAAAAAGGCGAACGCTCGGAACTGGCTGAGCTGGCCGCCAACCTCCTCTGAGGCCGTTCAACCGCGTCGGGACCCGGCTTCCCGGCCCTGGCCCCGCCGTACCGGCCGATGGGCTGCGGCGTGGCTCAAAAGTCCGTGTTCGGCTCCGGCAGCTCGAGCTCCTGAATCCAGATGTTGCGGAAGAGCACCTCGTACCCTTCGGCCTGCAGCTTGAGCCCACCCGGGGTGTCGGTAATGCCCCGGCCGCCGTCGTTGCCGCCGTCCAGCCCCGAGTTGGGCCCGCCCCAGACCTGCTGGATCGGCACGTTGGTGTGCACCTTCTGCCCGTTGAAATACAACGTGGCCCGCGCCGGCTCGACCCGCCGCCCGTCCCGGAAACGGGCCGCGCGGAACATCACGTCGTAGGCGTTCCATTTCCCCGTGCCGTTGTAGGCGTGGTAGGGCGACTCGGTCTCGTTGATGAACGCGCCCATGCCGTGCCGGGTTTTGTCGCCGTCCAGAATCTGAATCTCGTAGCGGTTTTGCAGGTACACCCCGCTGTTGCCGCCCGGTTTGGGCACCAGGAACTCGATGTGCAGCCGGAAATCGCGATACGCCTTCTTGGTCACGATGTCCGCCGCGCCGTACTTGCCGCCCTCGGCGGCGGGGTCGGACGACATCAACACCGTGCCCGCGTCCACCGGGTCGGGCACGATCTTCCACTTGATGGGCAGCGCCGACGCAAACCGCGGCCCCTGCCAGTACGTCCACTTCGCGTCCAGCATCTCGCGCGTGCCGTCAAACAGCACCTCGGCGCCCGGCGGCGGTTTGGCGCCCACGCCGAGGTGAGCATCGGCGGCCTGGATGGCCGGGGCAGGAAACACCGCGATCAGGGTCGCGGCCAATAGGAAGACGGGACGTGCTTTCATGGGATGACCGGCTCCGGCGATGCTCGGCCGGACCGCCGCCGGGCGCAAGCCCGCAGCCGCTCGGTGCCAGTTGTGGCTCAAACACTCGCGCCCAACCACGCCAGATACCGGGCCGTGCCGGCCTGGAGGGGCAGGACCAGAAACTCCGGCGTGTCGTAAGGGTGCCGCGCCAGGACCAGCTTTTCGAGGGCCGCCAGCCGGGCGCGGGTGGTCTTGAGCACCAGCAACACCTCGGCCCCGCGCTCGAGCCGGCCCTGCCACCAGTAATGGCTCTCGACCCGCGGCACCAGGTTGGCACACGCGATCAAGCGGGCCTCGAGCGCGGCCCGGGCCAGGGCGCGCGCGGTTTTGAGATCGGGCGCAGTGACAAGCACCACAGAGTAACGCGCAGCGGTTTTCATGGGTCAGGCGCGATCTTGTTGCAGCCGCAGCGCGGCGGCAATTACGGCTGGCAGGTTGGGTTGATGAAAGCTCATCTCCGGGGCGGGCACGCGGTGGTGCTTCAGGTGGGGCGGCACGTGCCGATGGTGGGGAAAGGTCGCCGCCAACTCGGGATCACCTGGGTGGGGCTGCGGATCGTACCAGCAGAGCTTCTCGGCGCCGCACCAGATTTCGTAGCCGTACCAGTCCAGCACGATCGGCTCGCGGTCCAGCAACAAGCGCTCGCGGACTGTGATCCGGTAGCCCCCGGCCAACACCAACTCGCCGCTGACCCGCGCCAGCGCGGCTCCCCGGCGAACCAAGGTCACCGTGGACCCGACCAGCTCAGGAAAGCGTTCCCGGAGAGTGTACAGGTAACGCTCGTACTCGGCCGCCGACCGAAACGGGTTCATGCGGCCACCTGCACCAGCCCGGCCAAAGACGTCTTGCCCTGCTGGAGGCGCTGGACTTCCGTGCGGTACTCCGCCTGGCGCGCCAGCCAGGTCCGATACACGCTGGCCCATTCCCCGAAATCCAGCGCCCAGGCCTCGTCCTCCGGTTCCTCGCCGGCACAGTACGCCGCGTAAAAGGTCTCCGAGCGCACGCCGTAGCGCCGCTCGAATTCGAGCAGTTCCTGCTCCAGCGCGTGGATGTCGGCCAGTAGGTCCCGAAGCTGCATGGAATGAATCTGCGCGCCGGCGCGGGCTTGCGCAAGCCCGCGCCGCCTCCCGCCATCTGGGCGTCAGGACTGGTCCAGCTTTTTCGCCGCCCGGCGCTTGGCCTCGAGCAGGCGGGAGGTGACGGCCGTGCGATCCGCGGGCGGCGGGGCGGCGCCTTCGGTCGGCGGCGCGGCGGCCGCAGGGCCCGCGGGCGCGGTCGGTTCGGCCGGGGCCGGGCGGGCGGGCTGGAACAGCTCGGGTTTGGGGGTGCCCGCGCCGGTGCGCTGGGCGCGCACCTGGCTGCGCCGCGCGAGCAGGGCGTTGAGCGATTCGTCTGCCACCGGCGGGGCGCTCGGGCGGCGCCAGAAAAACACCAGCCGCCGCAGGTTCTCGGTGGCCTTGAGCCACTCGGCGCGGTCCAGGTAAATGCGCCGCACGCCCACGTCCGCCACGAAGAGCACGATCGCCAGTTGCAGGAGCCATTCCCAGAGGTCGCGCGGCTGGAAGGTCTTCACGCGGTCGTGCAGGAACGGGTTGTCCGCGCCCGGCGGCACACCCGGCGGCGGCAGCAGACGGCCCCCGCCCAGTTCCGCGATGCGCCGCAACAGGCTCAAGTTGGGCGCCGTCTCGGCGAACTCCGGGGAGTAGTTCACGCTGGCGCCCACCGCCTGCGTGGCGCGCACCTGCCCGTCCTGGATTTCCTGGAGGTTGATCAGGTACGTGCCCACCTCGCGCGTGGGGAAGCGCGCCTCGTACCGGCCCGGGCCGGTCTGCTCCAGGCGCACGGTTTGCCGCTCGCCCTTGGGGCTGACCACCACCGCGGCCAGGTTCAGGAAGTTGCGGTAGTTGCCCGCGGCGTCGAGCGCTTCGACGCTGAGCACGCCTTCGCCCCGCTCGACCGCGACCTCGGCGTTGAAGTCGGCCGTGTCCACCCGCCGCAGCGCCCACTGCGCCACCTGGGTCCAGAACTGCCGGTACCGCGGCCAGGCCAGCCAGTCCTGCGCCCATTTGGCCTTGGCGTCCGAGGTGAAGGCCACGGCCCGGCCCAGCCCGTATTGCCAGTGCGCCAGCACGGGGTCGCCCTTGTCCGAGACCAGCGGCACCTCGGCGCGCGGCTTCGGCGTGGTGCACACGTAGCCGCGCAGGGTGGGGTATTCTTCGGCGCCGATGCCCCGCACCACTTCGCTGCCCGCAGCCAGCACCGGCCGGAAGGGTTCCTCGAAGATGGCTGATTTGAGGATGACCATCGCCTCCTTGAGAAAAATCTGCGGCAACTGGGCGGGGTCGCGCACGTCGTAGAACCGGCCCCGGCCCTGGTCGGCGATGCGGATCATGGTGTCCGGTCCGGCGTGGCCGGCGATGAGCACGGTGCTGACGGTGATCCGGTCGTTCACGATGGCCTGCATCAACGCGTCGCTGGGCGGGGCGGGATCGCCGTCGCTGAAGACGATGATGTGTTTGAGGTTGGCGGTGGACTGCTTGAGGTTCGGGCTGGTGGGGTCGTTGTAGGCGCGTTCCATCACGCCCTGGAAGGTGGGCAGGTCGCCCTGGTTCATGCCCGCGATCAAGCGGCCCTTTTCCTTGCGGTCGCCGACTTTGCTGAGGGGAAAGAGCCAGCGCTCGGAGCCGTCCCAGAGCACCACGCCCATTTCGTCCTGCGGGCCGAGGGCCTCGAGCACGCCCAGCGCGCACTCGCGGGCCACCTGGTTGCCGTTGTTGAACTCCATGCCGTGCATGATCAGCACCACCGCGCCGCTGGGCAGGACCTTCTTGCTGCTCAACTCCATGTCCACCGGCAGCGTCGTCTCCAGCGGCGTGCCGCGATACCCGCCGGCGGCGTAGGTCTGGTCCCCGCCCACGCACACCAGGCCCACCCCGAAATCCCGCACCGCGCTCTCGAGCAGGCTCATCCAAGTGTCGCCCAGGTCCCCGGCCGCGATGTTGCTCAGGAAGATCACGTCGTAGCTCTGCAACTCGGCGAGCGTGCCCGGGAAGGCGCCCAGGTCGCCCAAGCGCACCTCCAGCTTCGCGGCCCGCAATGCCTCCGCCAGCGGCCGGTCCTGCGCGGGGTCGCTTGACACCACCAGCACCCGCGGCTCGCCGCGCACGTGGGCGAAGTTGGCCGCCCGGTTGTTTTGCGGCACCTCGTCCCCCGGCACATCCACCTGCACTTCGTAGCTGTAAAAGCCCGGCTCGGCGAGGGTCTGCGGAAACGTGTAAAGGTTCTTGCCCGGAGCCAGCTCGACCTTCTGCTCGCCCAAGTAGCGGTCGTTTTGGAACAGCCGCAGCGTCGCCTCGCGGTTGGTGTCCGACTGGATGAACAGGCCCACGTCGAAGGTCTGTCCCACCTTGAGCCGCGAAGGGATGCCCACCTTTTGCACCGCCACATCGCCCCGGCGCACCGCCCCCAGTGGCACCACGTCCACCGTTACCCCCAGCGCCCGCGCCGCCGCCACCGCCGCCAGTGCGTCGCCCACGTTTTCGTTGCCGTCGGAGAGCAACACCAGCCGCTTCTGCCCGGTCTCGGGGAACGCCGCTGTGCCCAGCCGGATGGCGCTGGCGATGTCCGTGCGCTCGGTGCCGATCACCGCGTGAATCTTCTGCACGTCCAGCCGCGCGTTGGGCGTGGTCTCGATGGCCGCGCCGTTGCCGAACACAATCACCCCGCCGCGGTCGCCCGGCTTTTTGGCGCGGGCCACTTCGTTGATGAACTCCCGCGACCGCTCCTGTTGCGCGGCGGGGATGCTGTCCGAGCGGTCCAGCAGGAAGAAAACGTTCAGGCCCTCGAGTGGCTTGCGCCACTGCAAGCCGGCCAGCGCCAGCACCACGGCGGTGACCACCCCCAGCCGCAACGCCAGCGCCAGGCGGCGGCGCAGCGGCTCGGCTGCCACATCCGAGCGCACGTGCCACCACAGCACCCAACCCACTCCCAGGGGGAGCAGCCACAGCCAGCCGGGGTTGGTGAATTGGAACGACACGGCTCAGGGAGTCGCCAGCGGTGACGGACGCGGTGGCGGTCCGGCCGCCCATGCCGCGCGGTCCGGGGATGGCGCGGCCGCCGCCGCGGCACGCGGCAGCGGGGTGCGGCGGACCAGTTTTTGCACGCGGTGGTTGCCGGCGTCGGCCACGTACAGGTTGCCGCGCGAGTCCAGCGCAATGCTCCAAGGGTTGCTGAACCGCCCCGGCGCGCTGCCCGGGCCGCCGATCACTTCCAGCGGCCGGTCCTGCGCGTCGAAGACCTGGATGCGGCTGTTGCCGAACTCGCAGACAAACTGGTGCCCTTGCGCGTCCACGCGCACGTCGTACGGGTAGCTCAACTCACCCGGTCCGGCGCCCGCGCGGCCGTACGCGCGCAGGAACGTGCCGTCGGGCGCAAACACCTGCACGCGGTGATTGCACGAGTCGGCCACGTAAAGCCGGTCCGCGGCGTCCACCGCCAGGCCCTCGGGCCGGTTGAACTCGCCCGGCCCGCTGCCCCAGCGGCCGAAGCACGCCAGTCCGCGCGCGCCGTCCGGGCTGAACCGCTGCACGCGGTCCACCGCCGTGTACTCGCAAACCCAGATTTCGCCGCGCCCGTTCACCGCCACCGCGCGGGGCATGGTCAACTGCCCGGCGTTGGTGCCGTGTTCGCCCCATTGCCGGACCAGCGCGCCGGTCGGGGTGAAATGGTTCACGCGGGCGTAATGCGGCTCGACCACGATCACCCGGCCCGCCGCGTCCACGCCCAGGCCCTTGGCCTTGCCCAGGTCGGTCTCCGGCATCTGCCAGGCCAGCAGGTAGGTGCCGTCCGGGGCGAACTTCTGCACCCGCCCGGTCATGTCCACCACGTACAGGTTGTCCTCCCGGTCCACCGTCACCGAACGCGGCTTGTTGAACTGCCCCGGGCCGCGCCCGCGCTCGCCGATGACCTCGACGTGGCTGAACAAGCGGCTCTCCAACCGCGCGCTGCCGCCCGGCCCGGGCCCGCACCCGGCGCCTCCCAGCGCCACGCCCAGCAGCAGCATGGCGGAAACTCCCGCGCCGGCCGGCCGACCCGCCCCGCGCCGCCACCAGCAAAGCACCGCCCGGCCGGCCCACCACCCCAACGGCGGCAGACCAGCCAGCCCGAGCAGCACCAGGCACAGCGCATTCACTTGTGGGTGGTGACCGTAGTGCAGCAGGTTGAACACGCGCAACGCCAGCGTTTCCCAGCCCGGCGGCTGCAACAGCACGCCCGTCTCCACATCCCAAAGGCAGAGCAAGTACACCACGTACCACGTCAGCGCGAACACCGGCCCGGCTTGCGGCCAGAGCACCAGGCGAACCCACCGCCAGCCGCGCGCGCCGTACAGCCGGGCCGCGTCGGCCAGGTCGCGGTCCAGACTCTGCGCGGCGAGCACCGCCCCCTGCCGGCCCAGCGCCAGGTAGCGCAACCCCAAAGCCAGCACCAGCACGCCCGTGCCCCGGTAAAACGCCGTGAACGGCGGGCGGTTCAAGAGCCAGATCAGCGCGATGCCCAGCAACACCCCGGGCACCAGAAACAGCAACCAACTCAGTTCGCTCCCCGGCACCCGTCGCACCACCGGCCCCAAGCCCACCACCACCGTGGCCGTGATCGTGGCCAGCAGCGCGGACGCCGTGACCGCCCCCGCCCCGGCGGCCAGGGCCGGGGACAGTTGCGTCCACGTGCGGGCATCGCTGACCAACCGCGCCAACGGCAACCCCACGGCCAGCCCCGCGGCCAGGGCCAGGCCCACGAGGCCCGCCACAAACCCGGCGCAGCCCAGGCCCTGTCGGAACACCGCCGCGGGCAGGTGCGCCTGCCAGCGCGGCCAGGGCACGTCCCGCCGGCGCAACCACAGCCACAACCCCAGCGGCGCGGCCAGCACCGGCACGCTGGCGGTCAGCGCGCCGGCGTAGTCGAACTGCGTGCTGAACCGCAGCCAGATTTCGGCGGGAAAGACCTTCACCTGCAGGATCGTCGGCACGGCAAAATTGTTCAGCGCCAGCACAAACGTCAGCACCGTCGCCGCGGAGAGCGCGGGCGCGGCCGCGGGCAGCAACAACCGGCTGACCAGCCAGACGCCGCGCAGGCGGGGGTCGGCCTCGAACAGTGCCGGGTCCAGCTTCTGCCAGGCGGCAAAGGTCAGCAACGCGGGCACCGGCCAGAGCAAGAGGGCCAGCACGGCCGCGGCGCTGTGCAGTTCGTAAATGTTCACCGGCAGCCAGGCCCGCCAAGCCCCGGCTTGGCCCAGCAGGTCCAACCAGCAGTTGGTGGCCAGAAACGGCGGCAACGCCAGCGGCAACGCGGTGACCACCAGCCCCAGGACGCGCGCCGGACCGCCCAGACCGCACAGTGCGAGCGCCGCCAGCACGCCCAGCACTACCGCCAGCGCGCAGGCCAGGCCGCTGAACAACAGGCTGTTGAACCACAAGGCCCAGCTCATGCGGGAGCAGCGGGCTCGGCCGGGCCCCCGCGGAGAAGCGGCCCAGTTCGTGGCAACAGTTCTACCCGCCGGAGCGCCGGCGCGCGGGGACGATGGTGTGGGTTGGCGCAGGCGTTCACCGCAGGAAAATGGTTTTGAGCCGGTCCGTCACTGCCTCGAGTTCGCTCACCAGCCGGGACCAGTCCGGCGTCAGGGTTTTGACCCCGGCGGGGGCGGTCTCAACGCCTTCGAGCGCTCCGGCGGCGACGAGCCGGGCGGCGACCTCGGGCCGCTGCAACCAAGCGAAAAGTTCCTCGGCGGCCTCCGGATGCGGCGCGCCACGGACCACGGCCACGGTGTTGGGGATGAGCAGCGTTTCGTCATTCCAGGGCAGCGCTGCCACGGGCGCGCCTTCGCGCTGGACTGCTTGGATGTCATCCGAATCGGTCAGGCCCACCCACGCCTCGCCCTTGGCGACGAGTTTGGCCACGAAGGAGTTGCCGTCCACGACCAGCGGTTGGTTGGCGGCGAGGCCGCGGCACCAAGCCTCCCAGCGCTCGGCGCCCCAGTACTGGCGCAGGGCCAGGAAGTGCGTGGCCGTGGTGCCGAAGAGCGGATAGGCCAGGGCCACGCGGCCGCGCCAGGTGGCGTTGGTCAGCTCGAACAGGCTGGCGGGCGCCGGCAATCGGCCGGACGCGGCGCCGGGCGCGGTGCCGGGCAGGGCGATGTGGTTGGTGTTGACCACCACCCGCCGGCTGCGGTGGCCGAAGGCGGCCCACCCGTGGGGCTCGCGCCAGACGCCGCGCGCGGCCAGTTGGCGGGTGCGCAATTCCTCGTTGCCCCAGAAAACGTCGGCCTGCGGGCGCGCCTGCTCGGCCAGGAGACGGTTGGCCAGGCCCACGGTCTTGACCGCCTCGCTGTCGAACACGGCCCGCACCCGGATGCCGGTTTGGCGTGTGAACTCGGCCAGCAGGGGCTCGGCGAAGACCTGGTCCTGGGCGATGTAGGCGACCACTTCGCGGGCGGGGTCGCGGCCACAGCCCGCAAGGCCGGCCAGCACCAGCAGCACCAGCAGCGCCAGGGCGGCGCGACGACGGCGCGGAGGGGCGGAAAGGGTTTTCATGGCACGCGGATTTCAGGCGGTGCGTTTGTGGTAAAACCACCACTCGAAGAGGAGCACGGCCAGGGCGGCGGCGACGAACCAGCGCCACAACTCGAGGTTGGCCACCCGCACCGGCTCGGCTTCGGCGCGGGCGTAGCGGCCGAAGCGGATTTCCGTCTGCGGCGTGAGGTCGGTTTCGGCGGCGTCGAGCAGGTTCACCGCGAAGGCCACCTCGTTGGTGCCGGCGCTCACGCGGTACACGCCCCGACGGGCGGTTTCGCCAAAGACCACCTCGCGCGCCGCGCTATCCAGGGCGAGCACGCGTTCGGCGCCGTCGGGCAGACGCACCCGGGCCTCGCGCGCCGGCTCGGTCAACGGCAGGCGCAGGGGGTCGCCGGCGTGGACGAGCAAACGGGCGGCGGCGGCGGTGGCGGGGTTGAGCCACTCGACGGCGTTAGCGATGAAGATGGGGAAGGACACGCGCAGCGGCCAGGTGCTCTGGAGCGTGTCAAAGCCCAGCCAGATCACGCGGCGGCGGTCCACCTCCCCGGCCAGGATGAGCGCGGTTTCCCGGGCCTCGACCAGCGGCGCCGCCCAGGTGGGGGTTTTGACGGTGAGCGCCTCGGCCACGGCCACGTTGTCGAAGGTCACAAAACGCAGCAGGGGGTGCGTGTTGCGCCAGTCCACAATGGCCGGCGCTTCAATGCGACCGGTGACCTCGACCCAGTTGGTGGGCGCCACGCGCACGGCCAAGAGGTTGCCCGCGGGCCAGACGGCGGGGAGCACATCGTCCAGCACAACGACGTCAAACTCGCGCGCCTCGTCGGCGCAATCGGCGGCCACGGTCACGGTGGCCCGCGGCACGGCGGCGAGGGCCTTTTCGAGGAAGCGGTTGCCGCGGCTGACCAGCAGCACCTTCACGGGCTGCGGCAGCCGGCTCACCACAGAAGCTTCGTTGTCGGCGGGCAGGTCGTCCGCTTCGACCAGGCGCAGGGTGAAAATGCCGTCACGCTCCTGGGTGACGGTGAAGATGACGGGCCGGGTCTCGCGCGGGCCCAGTTCGAGGAGGCGGGTTTCGAGCAACTGTCCGTCGAAGAGCAACTCGACACGGGCGGGGGCGGGATTGGTGGCGGCGTTGGCGATGGCGGCAAACACGGCGCGCCGGGCCGGGTCGTCCGGGTGGGCGCGCACGTCCAACGCCACGATGCCGCGGTTGTCCGCGCGGCGGCCGAAGCGGTGGTACACCACGTTGAGGCCCTCGTGCTCGAGCTCGTCCAGCCCGCCCTGGGCGCCGTCGCTGAAGAGGTGAATCTCCGCGCCGGCGCGGTCGCGGACCAGCGGTTGGGCCAGCTTAAAGGCCTCGAGCAGGCGGGTGGGCGAATCGGTCACGGCGCAGGCCTGGAGGGCGCGGCGCAGGGCGGCCTTGTTGCTGGTGGGGGATTGTTTGACCTCGGTCTGCGCCGCGGCCTGGAGCACGACCATTTGGTCGTTGTCGCGCAAGCTGTCCACCAGGGCCAGGGCGGCGCGGCGGGCGCGCTCGAAACGGGAGGGCTCTTCATCGCGGCCCTGCATCGAGGCAGAGGCGTCGAGGATGACCACCAGCAGGCGGCCGCCGCCGGCGTGGCCGGCGAAGTACGGACGCGCCAGCGCCAGCGTGGCCAGGACCAGCAACAGAATCTGCAGCACGAGCAGCCAGTGGTAGCGCAGTTTCTGAAACGGCGCGCTGGCCCGGGTCTCTTCGAGGAACTTTTGCCAGAGCAGGGTGCTGGAAACCAGTTTCACCACCCGCTTGCGCTTGAGCAGGTAAAACAGGATTACCACCGGAATGGCGGCGGCGAAGGCGAAGGCGGCGGGGGCGAGGAAACTCATCAGCTCAGCTCCAAAGGGCGGCGGCGCGGAGTTGTTTGAGCAGCAGCTCGTCGAGCGAGTCGGCTGAGCTGGCCAGGACGAAATGCACGCCGCGGCCGGCGCAGAATTCCCGCAGGCGCTGCACGTAATTGCGCACGGTCTGCTGGTAGGCGGCCAGCCGGTAGCGGGCAAAGGTCACTTCTTGCTGCGCGCCGGTCTCGGCGTCCACCAGCCGCAGGTCGCCGTAGGCGGTGGGGGTCAGTTCCTCGGGGGCGAGGATTTGGACGGCGTGCACCTGGAAGCCGCGGCCGACCAGGGCGTTGAGCCCGACCTCGTATCCGGCGGGATCGAGAAAATCGCTCAGCACCACGGCCACACCGACCTGGCGGGCCTCGAGGGCGCCGCGGCGCAGGGCGGCATTGAAGTCTCCCGGCCCACCGGCGGTGAGCGCCTCGAGGTGCTGGAAAAAGGCCAGGGCCGAGCGACGCCCCCGCACGGTGCGCAGCCCGCGGCGGGCGGCCTGGTCCTCGGCGTGCTCCGGGAAGGGCAGGACGCTGACGCGGTCAAAGCCGCACAGCGCCACGTACCCCACGGCAGCGGCCACGCGCCGGGCGAAGTCGAACTTGACCGGGTCGCCGAAGGTCATGGACTCGCTGGCATCCAAGAAGACGCGCACCGGCAGTTCGCGCTCCTCCTCGTAGAGCTTGAGGAAGAGGCGGTCCAGCCGGCCGAAGAGGTTCCAATCCAGGTAGCGCAGGTCGTCGCCGGGGACGTAAGCGCGGTGGTCAGCGAACTCGACCGAGAGCCCGCGGGCGCGGCTGCGGCGCTCGCCGCGGAGATTGCTCCGGGCGCGGCGGCGGGCGAGCAACTGGAGTTGCTCGAGGCGGCGGAGCAGTTCGGGGTTGAGCAGGGGCATGGGTCAAGGGGAGGCGGACCGCAGCGCGGCGCGGCGCAGGGCCTCGAGTTCTGCCTTCAGCGGTTGCCAGTACTGGCGGTCGCGCTCGCGCTCGGCCATTTCCTCGGCCAAGAGTGCCTGCTCCAGGGCGGCCGGGTCTCCCCGCGCGGCCAAGATGAGCAGATCGGTGTCCCGGCTAAACTCCGCTCCGCCGTAAAACACGCAGGCCTGGCCGCCCATCAGCAGGGCACGGACCTGGTGGGTGGCCATCGTGGAAAGGACTTTCTGTATCCGGCTCGGGATCAAGCGTGCCTCCCACGGCCAGATAATGCGCCCAGAGTTCGCCGCTGCGATTCCACCGCTCCAACGGGGTGAGGCGATACCACTCCAACCATTCGACTTCGACCACGTCTTCCACTGACATTGGCGGAGAATTTGCCCGAACGGGGCCGTACCGGCAAGCGGGCCGCAGACCGGGACTTCTCTCCGGCGGTTCCGCAATGGCGCTCCTTCATACCGCCACCGTCTCGATCGTCCGCAGCACCTCCTGCAACACGCGGCTGATGATCTGGTCGGTCGTGACGCCCTCGGCCTCGGCCTCGAAGTTGAGGATGAGCCGGTGGCGCAGTGCCGGCAGGGCTACGGCTTGGACGTCCTCGAAGCTCACGTTGAACCGCCCCTGCGCCAGCGCCCGGACCTTGGCGCCCAGCAACAGCGTCTGCGCCCCGCGCGGGCTGCTGCCAAAGCGCAGGAATTGCGTGGCGACGGGCACCGCGGTGGGGGTCTTGGGGTGCGTGGCCAGCACCAGCCGCACCGCGTAATCCTTCACGTGCGAGGCCACCGGCACCTGCCGGACCAGGCGCTGGAGTTCGAGCAATTGGTCGCGCTGGAGCACGCGCCGGACATGCGGCTGGAGGTTTTCGGTGGTGCGGTTGAGCACCTCGGTCAACTCGGCGGCGCTGGGGTAGCCCACCAGCAGCTTGAAGAAAAACCGGTCCAGTTGCGCCTCGGGCAGCGGGTAGGTGCCCTCTTGGTCAATGGGGTTTTGCGTGGCCAGCACGAAGAACGGCTCGGGCAGGCGCCGCAACTCGCCCCCGGCGGTGACCTGACGCTCCTGCATGGCCTCGAGCAGGGCGGACTGGGTCTTGGGCGTGGCGCGGTTGATCTCGTCGGCCAGGATCAGGTGGGCAAAGACCGGTCCGCGTTGGAACTCGAAGGCGCGCCGGCCGTCGGGGGTTTCCATGACCAGGTTGGTGCCCAGGATGTCCGCCGGCATCAGGTCGGGCGTGAACTGGATGCGGCTGAAACTCAGCTCGAGCACCTCGCCCAGCGTGCGCACCAGGAGGGTCTTGCCCAGGCCGGGCACGCCCTCGAGCAGCACGTGGCCGCCGGC
>Ga0272446_1001043_pt1 | contig 41544 bp, 31 predicted proteins | sample YNPCB0061_FD_194587 | JGI IMG/M metagenome (GOLD analysis project Ga0272446, IMG submission 194587) | Hot spring microbial mat communities from Yellowstone National Park, WY, United States - YNP-CB-006-1 | ecosystem: Environmental > Aquatic > Thermal springs > Hot (42-90C) > Sediment | place...
GGGCGAAGGGGGCGTTGGACTTTCTGTCGGCGCAGCCCGACGCGCAGGAGCTGGCGCGTCAGCGGGAGTTGGCGCGGCACAACTACGTCTCGGGAATTCACCAGGCCGAGGCCAGAGGCGAGGCCAGAGGCGAGGCCAGGGGCAAGGCCGAAGCCCTGCTGCTACTGCTCGACACGCGAGGCCTGGGTGTTTCCGAGGAGCAGCGCAAGCGCATCATGAACTGTCGTGACGTCGCCGAGCTCGAGCAATGGCTTCGCCGGGCGGTGTCTGTCCTTTCCGTGGACGAGCTTCTGGGTTGACCCACCTGCTGCATCGAGGGGGGCGTGCGGCATCCCCGCCAAGGAGGCGCGCGAGTCCGGCGGCGGCACGTGGCTCGTCGACGTGGATGGTCAGCCGACGCAACCCGCTTCGTCGACGTGAAAACCCGTCCGGCCGAATGGACGATGAATCCTGCGCGGATGGCCTCAGTACGGGCACACGCCCGCGTCCTTCTCCTCGATGCAGCGGTTGAAGGCGTCGAACTCCGGGTTGCAGTCGTAGATGTCCACGCCCCACTTGCCGCTCGACGCGAGGAAGCACGAGATGGTCGTGGCGTTCGTCATGCACTGCGCGTAGGTTTGGTAGCTGTCGGCACAGCCGCCGGACAGGTAGAATCCGCAGATGGACATGCAGCGGTTGCCGTCGTTGTAGTGCTCGCAGCTCGTTCCCTTCGTGACGATCGTGGTGCAGTAGTTCTGGCAAGTTGGGTTCAGCGGGCCGACCGACCCGCCGCCGCCACCGCTGTTTCCCGTGCTGTTCAACGCCGGGGCGGCGCTCCTGTCGTCGCCGCAGGCGCCGGTGATCAGCGACAGCATCAAGAGGGCGATGGAAACGGTGCGCGCGCGCATGACTACCTCCGGCCGATCCAAGAAGTATACGGGAATAGCATGCAGGCGCCAACGGAACGCGCCTTCCAGGGTGCGTTCGGTCCATGCGGGTTCCGCCTTGCCCGCACCACGAGCCACCCTTGCCCGCACGCGCACGCCCGCGGCGCGTGTCCGCGGCGAATCGGGCGGCGGCGCGGACCGCACGGGGGCGCCCCACTCGCCGGCAGGCCGACCCACCGTTGCCGCCATCGGCCCGTCGCGCTTGCCTTCGCATGCACCCGTGGACCATGATCCGCGCATGGGACCGAACCGGAGGGAGACGAACGCGCTGCACGCCACCTCGTGGCTCGCGGCGGCTATGCTTGTTGCCTGCGCGTGCTTGCTCACGGCATGCCCGTCCAAGCCTGTCATGACCGTCAAGTCCGCGCAGGTCACCGGCGTCGGCTTCAACGGTGTCGGCGTGAACGTCACCACCACCGTCACCAACCACAACAGCTTCGACATCATGGTGCGTCGCGTGAGTGCCCGGGTCACCATCGCCAACCGCTACCCCATGGGCCCGATCGAGACACAGCCCAACGTGTGGCTCGGCGCCAACCAGCAGACCGATGTCGTTACGCCGGTCGTGATCCCGTGGCAGCTCGTGCTGCCGCTGCTGGCGGAGACCGTGGGCAACGAGACCATTCCCTATCACCTCGAGGGCTGGGCCGACGTGACCGCCACCCGGTGGTTGGGCCTGCGGGTGAACAACGAGAGGATCGACGAGGTGGGCGTGATCCCGCGTTCGGCGCTGCTGTCCGCGGCACGGGTGAGCTACCCTTCGGCGCGCTGATCACCACGGGTTGCGGTCGGGGGGCAGCGGGCGGTCGGACGACAGCAGCTCCCGAAGCTCGGGGCACGTTTGCGCGTAGTCGTGCCTGGCTCCGAAGGGATTGCGCATGTTGCGCTTGTCGGCGAGCGGGCTGCGGACGCCGAACGGGTCGCGCGAGAAAGGCTCGATGGCCAGGCGCAGCTCGCCGTGCAGGGCGGCCTCGCGGTCCGGCGGGTCGCCCACGCCCATGTACGTGAAGCGATCGCGCGGAAAGCCTATAGCCTCTCGGTGCATCTCGAAGCGCCGGCGCTTGAACGCCCAGCCCACCACCGTCACACGCCGCGGCAGATGTCCGCGGCACTCGCGAAAGCGGCAGATGCCGAACAGCAGGTTCTCGAACGAGTCGCGGGCGTAGCGCTCGGTCACGGTGCGGGAGGCGATATCGGGGCGGCCCCACCAGGCGAACCGATGGGCGACGGCCAGATAGCTCTGCGCCTCGGAGATCGGCCCGGCCTCCACGCGCGTCGCGCCGCCCGAAAAGACCAGCAGGCTACTCGCTGCACCGTGGGCCTGCTCGACGCCCGCGCGCACATGCTCGATGTACAGCCTCGCCTCCCCGGCCTGGTACGGCTGCAGCACCCAGGCATTGTCGTGCTCGATATCTTGCATTCGGTCGAGCCTGACCACGGCGTGTCCCGGCACGATGATGACGTCGGTCAGCGATGAGAAACCCTGGCTCTGCATGGGTCAGCGCCCGAAAAGCATAGGGCTGGTCCAGGTCGGGGCGGGATCGGGGCGCTTGCACGGGGGCATGGCGCGCCGGCCGGAGGCAGCGGCGGTGACGTCGGCATGGACGGTTGCGGGGACTTCGTCGGTGCGATCGTCACGGCGCCGCGGGATGGGCATGGTGAAAACGTGTTGCGGAAGGCGTCTGCGAGGCTTTCGCATTCCGCGAGGTTGTACCGGATGGAGTGGGTGGATGCCATGCTGGCGCGGCGTGTCCCAGGGGGCTTTTCGACACTTGGTGGACAGCGGCGGGTCGGGATGAATCCGGGCTCGGAGTTGAGCGGGGCGCGCTGGAGGGTGTCCTACGCGCCCCGGTGGCTTCCGGTGGACGAGTTTCGAGAACGATGTGGTGCTGCGTTGCAGCTTTGTGCGTGGGATTCCTGAACCGATTTGCCTGTGCTATGACGCCTGCACGCCGATGTCCCCCGCGAGTATGCGGGCGTGGTCGGCCTTTCGACGGTAGCTGCCAGGGGCAGCTCGCCGCCGCGATCAGGAGCCCTTCTCATGCACTTCGATCTCGCGAAAGCCGACGTCGACCTGCTGGTCGACTTCGACGCGCCGACCGAGGCTGGATCGACGATGGGCTCGGGCGGCATGAGCGTGATGGATGACACGACCTGCGTGGTCGACGTCGCCTGCTACTTCGTGCGCTTGCTGCTGGAGACTTCGACGCAATCCGCGTGACCCTGGGAGTGCCATCATGAGTACGCAACGGTCTACTACCACGGTATCCATCGCGATCGATGGGCGCCGCATGCAAGTCGCCCAAGGCTCGTACCTGCTTGCAGCCGCGCGAGCCGCGGGGATCGACATCCCCACGCTCTGCGACCACCCGGACCTCGAACCCGTCGGCGCATGCCGCTTGTGCATGGTCGAGGTGACCCACCCCGATTGGAACGGCTGGAAAGGGCTGGTGACCGCGTGCCTGTACCCGGCCGCCGAGGGGCTCGAGGTTTCCACGCGAAGCGAGTCGGTGCGCGCTGCGCGTCGTGGCGTGCTGTCCCTGCTGGCCGCCCGGTGCCCGAGCTCCAGGGTCATCCGCGATCTGGCGGACAGGCACGGCGCGAGCACCGACGGTTTGAAGGTCAATCTGGACGGCGACGATTGCATCCTGTGCGGGTTGTGCATGCGTGTATGCGAGTCCTACGCGACGGCGGCCATCACCACGTGCTACCGCGGCGCCAACAAGCGCATTGGCACGTTCGCGGATCTTCCTCCCGAGGATTGTGTCGGTTGCGGAGCTTGCGTGGCCGTGTGCCCGACCGGCCACTTGCACGGCGAGCGCACGCCGGAGGGCTACCGGATCTGGGGACGGTTGTTCCCGACCGCCGTGTGCCGCGTCGACGAATCGCGCTGCATGGGCTGCGGCGCTTGCGAGGAAGCCTGTCCATTCCACGTTGCGCGCGTGACGGTGCGCCGGGGTGGAGATCTGGTCGCGAGCATCGCGCCCGAGCATTGCCGTGGTTGCGGGGCCTGTGTCGGCGCGTGTCCGTCGAATGCCATCTCCGCGTCGGCTCCGGCCGAGCCTGTGTCGCGCAGCGCGCGGGGCGAAGGTGTCAGCGAGGTGGTGGTGGCGTGCAAGCGGTCCAACCTCGCGCATCACATGCCCGGCGGCGCCGCGCTGGTCGAGCGCCCGTGCACGGGCTGGACCACGCTGTCGAGCCTGCTCGAGCCGTTCGCACGCGGAGCGCGGGGCGTGCTGGTCCTTGGCCGCCACGAGAAGACCTGTCGCCTCGACGGGGGCGAAGCGTCGGCCCGGCATCGCGTCCAGCAAGCCCGCCAGCTCCTGGAGCTCGTCGGCATGCATCCGGATCGGTTGCTCTTCGACGAGCCGTGCAGCGGCCCCTCGGGCCCGCGAGACGCCATCCGGTCGTTCCGGGCTTCTCTCGACAAGCTCGGAACCCACCTGCTTCGCGAGGTTCCGCCAGACGAAATCCTCTCGGACGGAGGCATCGATGGCGTGCTCGCGCTGCTCGATTGGATGAGCCTGCGGCCTGAGCTCGAGCCCAGTCCGACCGCGTGGCTGCGGCGGCATGGGCTGCCGTCCGCGCTGCCGGGGTCACCCGTGCTGCTGCCGGGCGCGCTGCCGTTTCTGTCGGTGATCGCCGCGGACCTGGTTCGTCCCATCCGGCTCACGGACAGCCTGGCCGCCGCGATCGATGTGCTCGGCTTCTTCGGCTACGCGCGAACGGGGATCCAGCTCGGTCCCTGGCGCGGATCCGTGCGAGCGTCGTCGGCGGCCTGGCGCGACGGCCGTGTCGTGTTCGCCATGTGCAGGAGGCACAACGCGGATCTGGAGCGCGCCGGCCTGCGGGTCGTGTCGGTCGACGACCTGCTGCTCGATCGCGGACACCGCCTGCCGCGTCCCCCTCTGGCTGCCCCGGTGGCCTGCGACGCATCCGACGCACGGCAGGTGCGCATGATCGAGGCGCTGGGCTACGTGCCTGTCGACGTCGGCCCCGACCCGCTCCCCGACAGGTATCATCTCTCGCCGGCGCTGCGGCGCCAGGCGGACGAACGGCTGTGTGCGGCGGAGCGGATGGGGGCGTCGGCGCTGCTGGTGGGCGGCCCGCGGAGCCTCGCCAGGTGGGCCATGATCGCGCGCGACGGCACCTGGCGGCGCAGCCGGGTATTGCCGGCGACCGGCGCCACGCTCGCACGCCTCTGCTTGATCCAAAAGCCCCTCACGCGAGGCGCCCTGGCGCCCGACCCGACGACGCCCGGCAGCATGCGGGGCGAGTCCCTTCGATCCTCGCAGGAGGCGTCATGAAATCCTCCCTCCGTATCACCGAGCACCCCGTCCTCGCACCGCTCGATCCGCCGTCGGTTCGATTCACCTTCAACGGGCAGGAGATCCTGGCGCGCCGCGGCGAGATGATCAGCTCGGCACTCTTTGCAGCGGGTATCACCGTCTTCGGCCACCACCACCGCGACGGCGGCGCGCAGAGCATCTTCTGCGTCAACGGCCAGTGCTCCCAGTGCACCGTGCTGGTGGACGGCCGCCCGCTCAAGTCGTGCATGACCGCGGTCGGTGAGGGCATGGTGGTGCAGAGCTGTAACGGCCTGCCGAGCCTTCCGCCCGATCGCGACCGCAAGCCCATGGGGCGTCCTGGCGAGCATCGCACCCGCGTGCTCGTGCTCGGCGGCGGGCCTGCGGGGCTGTGCGCCGCCATGGAGCTCGGTCGAGCTGGCATCGACGTGCTCATCGTCGACGACAAGCCCTCGCTCGGAGGCAAGCTGACGCTCCAGACGCACCAGTTTTTCGGGTCGGTGGCGGATTGCTGGGCTGGAACCCGCGGCATCGACATCGGCCGCCAGCTCGAAACCGAGATTCGCAAGCTGCCGTCGGTCACGGCCTGGGTGAACAGCACCGCAGTCGGCGTGTTCGCCGACCGCAAGGTGGGAGTCGTCACGTCCGACGGCTATAAGCTCGTCACGTTCGACGCCATGCTGGTGTCGCTCGGAGCGCGGGAAAAGAGCCTGTCCTTCCCCGGATGCGACCTGCCGGGCGTCTACGGCGCGGGCGCTTTCCAGACGCTCGTGAATCGGGATCTGGTCAAGGCATGCTCGAAGCTGTTCGTGCTGGGCGGCGGCAACGTGGGGCTCATCGGCGCCTATCACGCCCTGCAGGCCGGTATCGATGTCGTGGGCTTGGTCGAGGCCCTGCCCCAGGTCGGCGGCTACAAGGTCCACGCGGACAAGATCAAACGCCTCGGCGTTCCCATCTGGACGAGTCACACGGTGCTGCGCGCCGAAGGACGCGAGCACATCGAGCGCGTCACCATCGCAGCCGTCGACGATCGGCTGCGCCCCATCGCTGGGACGGAGCGGACATACGAGGTGGACACGCTGTTGATAGCCGTGGGGTTGAGCCCCTGCGACGAGCTGCTGGAGGCCGCCAGGAGCGTCGGTGTGAAGGTCTATGCGGCAGGGGATACCGCCGAGATCGCCGAGGCGTCGGCGGCCATCTTCAGCGGGCGGATCACGGGCAGGCAGATCGCCACGGACCTCGGCGTGCCCGTGGACATCCCGGAGCACTGGCCCAAGCTGGCGGAGACGCTGCGGAGTCGTCCGGGCCCGGTGGCGTCGTTCGAGCCGGTGGACCTGCCGCAGCCAGTGTATCCGGTCCTTCGATGCATCCAGGAGATCCCCTGCGACCCTTGCCGGGAAGCGTGTCCCGAGCACCTCATCTCGCTGCGGGGCGATTCGATCATGAATCTGCCGCGCTTCGAGGGGGCTTGTCTGGGCTGCGGCAGGTGCGTGGCGGTCTGCCCCGGCCTCGCGATCAGCCTCGTATTCAACGACTACGACCCTGCGGGCGAGAAGGCTCTCATCATGCTGCCCTACGAGCTCAACCTCGCCGACCTGCCGCTGGGCAAGCAGGTCGATACGGTAGACTTCGACGGCGAGGTCGTCGGCCAAGGCACGGTCGTGGCCGTCCGGGACCGCCCCGAGCAGAACCGCAGGCACCTGCTGCTTGTCGAGGTGCCCTCGCAGGACAAGCTGCGCGTGGCGGGCATGCGCATCCGGGGGCCGTCGGTTCCAATTGAGCAGGCCGATGCTCCGCGAGACGGCGAAGATCCCATCGTGTGCCGCTGCGAGCGGGTTCGCAAGAGCACGATCGTGGCGGAGATACGGGCGGGTGTGCGGGACATGAACCAGCTCAAGGCACTGGCGCGGTCGGGCATGGGTGGCTGCGGCGGGAAGACCTGCACCGAGCTGATACGGCGCATCTTCCGCGAGGAAGGTGTCGCGCTTGCCGAGATCACGCCGCCGACCGTGCGACCCCTGGTCGCCGAGACGCCCCTTGAGGCGTTCGTGCACGTCAAGGAGGCCGAACATGAGTGAGACGTTCGACGCCATCGTGGTGGGCGGCGGATCGGTGGGCGTGCCCTGTGCCTACTACCTCGCTTCGCGGGGTCTGAAGGTGCTTGTGGTCGAGCGCCGTGCCGCGGTGGGACAGGGTGAAAATAAGGCGGCCATCGGCGGGGTGCGCGCCACGCACTCGGACCCGGCCAAGATCCTGCTGTGCACTCGCACGCTGGCGGCGGTGAGCACATGGAAGCAGGAGCACGGTGACGAGATCGGATGGAAGCCGGGCGGCTACTGTTTTCCCGCATACAGCGAGGCGGTGGAGTCGACCTTGAAAGGCCTGCTCCCCAAGCAGCGAAAGTACGGGCTGGTCAACGACTGGGTGGACGCCGACGCGATCGACGAGCTCGTGCCCGGCATCGAGCGGGAGGGATTGCGCGGAGGCACCTATTCGCCGGGCGACGGCCAGGTCTCGCCGCTGTTGCTGCCTGTCGTGCTCATGCGTCACGCCATGCGCATGAACGCTGAGTTCCGGTTCAACGAGCCCGTGGTGGAGTATCTCGTGGCGAGCGGCGCCGTGCAGGGCGTCAAGACCGTCAAGGGCACCTACTGGGCCCCGCGCGTCGTCGTCGCCACCGGCTCGGACGCGGCGCGAGACGGCGACCTGCTCGGCATTCCGGTGCCGGTCCAACCCGACAGCCACGAAGCCGGGATCACGGCGCCGGTGGAGCATTTCATCAAGCCGCTCGTGGTGGACCTGCGTCCCGGCGCCGACGGCAAGACGGCCAACTTCTACTTTGGCCAGAACCATGAGGGACAGATCATCTTCTGCTACACGCCGAAGGATCTTTTCGTCGGCACCAATCGCCAGAGCCTGTCGGAGTTCCTGCCGGTCCTCGCGGCCCGCATGATCGGCCTGGTCCCGCGATTGCGGCATCTGCTGGTCCGTCGCGTCTGGCGAGGTTGCTACCCGATGACGCCCGACGGGGTACCCATCGTGGGGAACGTGAACGCGATCGAGGGGCTCACGCTCGCCGTGGGGATGTGCGGGCAGGGGTTCATGCTGGGCATCGGCGTGGGCCAGGAGGTGGCGTCGCTCGCGGTCGATGGCTGCTACAAGCTGCCGCCGGAGGCGTCGGATACGTTGAAGTACGACCGGGACTACCATGCTGCCAGGAAAGAGGCGCTGAAATAGGTGCTCTTCGGCGGAATCCAGGCCGTCTGTTGCCGCTGAGTCGGCGCTGACCGGTCCGCGGGCGTAGGATTTCGACACCGGGCGTGAGTCTTCGCCTGCTCGCTCGGAGTGCGGCGTCGGGCACACAAGCGAGCCACGCCGTTCGCGCCGCGCCATCACGGAGGGTGTTGCCGGAGAGCTTGATCACATCCGGACGCAACAGACGCAATGGCCTGATCAATTCATGCCAGATGTCTTGGTCTTTCTTGCATGAGCATCGGGAGAACATTCACTCGGAACCTGGCAAAACCCGCGACCTGGCGGTGCGTGAGAGGGCGGTTCGCCGGGCACGCAGCGATGTCGTGCGTGCACGCCCGCGTCGCGCGACGGGCCCTTTGGGGAAGTCGTGCTCCGCGGCAAGCAGGGCCCCGAGCACGAGCTCTTCGGCATCCTGCATGGGGCCGACGCCCGGCACACGCCGCGGACGGCGCGCGATGTCGACACGGGCCGCCCCCGCACTCACGCTCCCCGATCGTCGTCCCTGTCGCGCTCGGCGTTGACCTCGTCCATGACCACGTACAGCGGCCTTCGCTTGACCTCGTCGTAGATTCTGCCGACATACTCGCCGAGCACGCCGGTCATCATGAGCTGCGCGCTGGAGGCGAGGGCCACCGCGACCATGATCGTCGCCCAGCCCGGGATCGTGCGCCCCGCAACGTGCGCCGCGACCGCCCAGATCGCCACCCCGATGCCGACCACCCCCGCGCCCGCTCCCAACCAGATCGCAAGGCGGAGCGGTAGCGTCGAAAAGGACAGAATCCCGTCGAGCGCGAACCGGAGCATGCGTCGAAGCGGGTAGTGGGTCTTGCCGGCGGCCCGGCCCTTTCGGACATACTGCACGGACGTCTGTCGGAATCCAAGCCATGCCACCATGCCTCGGACGAAACGGTTGGTTTCCCGAAGCGCACGCATCGCCACGACGACACGCCGGCTCATGAGCCGGAAGTCTCCGGCGTTGAGAGGAATCGGCACACCCACCAGGACGCGCAGCACGCGGTAGAACGCCGCCGCGGACCATCGCTTCCAGATCCCCTCGCCTTCCCTGCGGACGCGCACGCCGTAGACCACGTCGAAGCCCTCGCGATGCAGGGCGATCATCTCGCGCACCACCTCCGGCGGATCCTGCAGGTCCGCGTCCATCACCACCACGGCGTCACCCCTGGCGTAGTCGAGCCCCGCGGTGATCGCGAGCTGATGGCCGAAGTTGCGCGACAGCCGAACCAGGCGGTATCGCTGGTCCGCTAGGCAAAGCTCGCGAAGGCGTTCGAAAGAGCCGTCCGTGGATCCGTCGTCGACGAAGACGACCTCCCATGACTCGTGTAGCCCGGAGAGGAAGGCCGCAAGCCGGCGTGCAAGCTCGCCTAGGACCGGCGCCTCGTCGTAGACTGGCAGCACCAGGCTGATCGTCGGCCGATTCATCCGGCGGCAAGCGTATTGCACGAAGGTTCCGATGGGAACGGGGGAGATCGAACGGGGAACGTTCGCATGGCGCGCGGGCGTCCACCGCACGACAATGACAGGGCCATGTCCACCGACTTCGACGACTACGCCGACCGCTACACGGAGCTGCATGCCCGCAGCATCGAGGCGAGTGGAGAGTCCCCGCAGTACTTTGCGCAGTACAAGGTGCAGTGTCTGCTTCGCCAGGACGCTCCGCTCGACGCACCGTTGCTGGACTTCGGTTCGGGAATCGGAAATCTCACCGAAGCGCTCGCGGGCCGGTTCCGTGTCGTCCACGCCTATGACCCGTCGCGGTTGAGCGTGGCCGTGGCACGCGCGCGGCTTCCAGGGGTCATCCACCACGATCGGCTGGACACCGTGCCTGCGGGCTACTTTCAAACCGTCATCGTATCGGGCGTGCTGCACCACGTGCCCAGGGATCGGCGCGCGGAGGTGATCGAGCAGGCGCGCGACCGGCTCGCGCCAGGCGGCCGCGTGTTCGTGTTCGAGCACAACCCGCTCAACCCGCTGACCCGGCGCGCGGTGGACCGGTGCCCCTACGATCGGGACGCCAGCTTGCTGTTTCCCTGGGAAGTCAGGCGGGGGCTCGAGAAGGCGGGGTTCGTGCAGGTGGCGCTGCGCTACATCGTCTTCTTCCCTCGCCGCCTCGCGATGCTGAGGCGTTGGGAGCACCGGCTGGGCTGGTGCGCGGCCGGCGCGCAGACACTGACGGTGGGGCGCAAGGCTGGATGAGGGGCGCCGATCAGGCGAGCGAGGCCAGGACCTTCTTGTGGAAGTCCCAGAACCTCGCCACCGACGAGATGCTCACCTTCTCGCCGGGCGCATGCACGCCTTCGAGCTGTGGTCCGTAGGAGATGATGTCGACTTCACCGTCGACCTTGTCGGCGATGATGCCGCACTCCAGGCCGGCGTGGATCGCGGTGACCTTGGGGTCCTTGGCATAGAGCGAGTGGTAGACGCTCTTGCAGGTCTGGAGCAGGGGCGATTTCATGTTCGGCTGCCACGACGGATACGCGCCGACTTCCTGGTAGCGTGCGCCTGCCAGGCGCAGCACGGCGTTGCCCTGGTCGAGCACGGCGCGCAGCGCGGCGGCCACCGAGGAGCGGCTCGACGTGGTCACGAGCGCCTTGGCTCCCTCGGTGCGGATGATCGCGAGGTTCGTCGACGTCTCCGTGAGCCCGGGGATGTCGCGGCTCATGCTGATGACACCGTGGGGCAGCGCGACGAGCATGGTCACAAGCCGCTTGGAAGAAGCGGCATCGGCGGGGTTGGCCGGCAGATCGCGGACCGGCGTCACCGTGACGGTCAACCCGGGGTCGATGGTGCTGTACTCGGTGATGATCTGCTTGAGCGACGCCGCCGCGGATGCCTTGGCCTCGTCGGCAAATGCGGAGGGCACGAGCACCAAGGCGGATGCTTCGCGGGGGATGGCGTTGTGCTTGTTGCCGCCCTCGATCGAATCGATGAGCACGTCGCGCGAGGCCATCCATTCATTCAGGATCCTCGCCAGGATCTTGATGGAGTTGCCTCGATTCTCGTGGATGTTCAACCCGCTGTGCCCGCCTCGAAGGCCGGTGACGTCGATCCGCAGCGCGGCCCATGAGCCGGACTCGGCGCGCCTCGCCAGGTCGAACTCAATCTCGGTCGTGCACCCGCCCGCGCATCCCACGAACAGCGTGCCGTCTTCCTCCGAATCGAGGTTGAGAAGGATGCGCCCCCTCAGCATCGACCCATCCAGCTCCGTGGCTCCGGTCAGCCCGGTTTCCTCGTCGATGGTGAACAGCAACTCCAGCGGGCCATGCACCACGGTCGGATCGTCGGCCGATGCCAACGCCGCGGCCACGCCGATGCCGTTGTCCGCACCCAGCGTGGTGTCGTCAGCCACGACCCAATCGCCGTCGATCCGCACCTGGATCGGATCCTTGTCGAAGTCGTGGTTGGAGGTCTTGTTCTTCTCCGCCACCATGTCGAGGTGCCCCTGCAGGATGACCGTTCTGGCCGCCTCGTGGCCCTTGCTCGCGGGGACGCGCACGCAAAGGTTCCCTGCCTTGTCCTGCACGGCCTCGAAGTGGCGCGTCGCGGCCCACTTCTTGATGTGCTCGCGGACAGCGGCCTCGTTTCTGGACGCTCGCGGGATTTGGCGAAGGGCGTCGAAATGCTTCCAAATGAACTCCGGTTGGAGCGTGGTGATCGAGCTGTTCATGGGGATCCTCCTGGCTGCTTGCGGGTGGCGGTTGCCGCCGCGACGGTTTCGTCCATCGCATCGACGCAGGCGCGATGCAACCACCGGTCGCGGCAGTGCCCTCTTGACGCCTCCGAGGGCCGCGGGTTGGAATGCTGCGCCACCCACAGCAAGCCCAAGGAGCAGATGATGCCTCGTTCGCACCTCGTGACCGTCTCGGCACTGGCCGCCCTGCTCGCCGCGTGCGGCGGTCCCGCGCCCGAGCCCAAGATTCCACCACCGCCTCCCATGCCGCCGGAGCCCGCCGCCATGCCCGATGCCGTAAGCTTCGATCAGCCGCCCCCCGCCCTCCACGTCGCGCCGGACATCGATCCGCGCCTCGCCAAGTTCGCAACGCTGGAGATGACGTTCGACGACGCGACCATCGCGCCGGAGGATCGCCCACTCATCAAGAAGCTGGTCGAGGTCAACCGGCTCGTCCACGATCTGTTCATCCAGCAGATCGACACGGAGATCCCGACCATACGCCAGACGCTGGCCGCCGACCCGTCGAAGGCAGCCGCGCTGCGCTACTTCGACATCATGGCCGGACCTTGGGACAGCCTTGCGCACGACGAACCCTTCGTCGGCACTCGCAAGCGTCCGCCCGGCGGCACCTTCTATCCCGCGGACCTGTCCAAGGAACAATTCGAGCAATGGGTGGCTGCGCATCCCCAGGACAAGGACGCTTTCCAGGGGTTCTTCAGCGTGATCCGCCGCGGCGACAGTGGCTTGGTCGCCGTACCCTACGCGCAGGCCTACAAGGACCGGCTCACGGTCCTGTCCGCCCGTATGAAGGAAGCCGCCACGCTCGCTCGCGAGCCGACGCTCAAGAGCTTCCTCGACGCCCGTGCTGACGCCTTCCTTTCCAACGAGTACCGCGAGAGCGACAAGGCGTGGATGGACGTCAAGGGGCCGTTCGAGGTCACCATCGGCCCCTACGAAACCTATGCGGACCAGCTCTTGGGCCTCAAGGCGAGCTTCGAGTCCTTCATCTCCGTGCGCGACCAAGCCGAATCACGCCGGCTCGAGGTCGTCGGCAAGAAAATGGACGCGCTCGAAAACAACCTGCCGATCCCGCAGGACGTGCGGAAGCGCATGACGGCCCGGAGCCAGGGATCGCCGATCGACGTGGTGCACCTGCTGTGCAACGCGGGGCAGCAAGGCGTGCAGACCGTCGCGTACAACCTGCCGAACGACGAGATGGTGCGCAAGGAGAAGGGATCGAAGAAGGTGATGATGAAGAACGTGCTGCAAGGCAAGTTCGACCGCATCATGCTTCCGATCTCGGAGCGCGTGCTGACGGACCCGATGCGCTCACTGCTGAACTTCGACGCCGTGTTCTCGTACATTCTCATGCACGAGGTCGCCCACGGCCTGGGACCGGGCATCCTGAAGAACGCCGACGGATCGACCATCGAGGTCCAGAAGGCGCTCAAGGAGCTTTACGGCGGAATCGAGGAAGCCAAAGCCGACATCGCAGGGCTCGTCAGCGCGCAGTATCTCATCGACGCCAAGGTATTTCCCAAGGCCTACGATCAGCAGATCTACGTCGCCTACCTCGCCACCGTGTTCCGCCAGGTGCGCTTCGGCGTCAAGGAGGCCCACGGCCGCGCCGCGGTCGCGTCGTTCAACTACCTCTTCAAGAAGGGCGGCATCGTCTACGACGACAAAGCCGCGCGCTACGCCATCGATTTCCGCAAGATCAAGGGCGCTGTCCGCGACCTCGCCAGGGAGTACCTCACCATCGAAGGCCACGGCGACTACGCCGCAGCGAAGCGCTTCCTCGACGAGTACGCGGTCGTCTCCCCGGAGATGCAGAAGGCGCTCGACTCCCTCGGCGCCGGCATTCCCGTCGACATCGCGCCCGTCTTCCCGATCTACGACAAGGCCAAGGCGTGGTAGGACGAATCCGGCGCCGCCCGCGATGCCTGCGGTGAAGGGGAGCCATCCGCCTTGCGAACGCATGACCGCGGGGGTCTGACGGCATCCACCGGGATTGAGTTGCCGCGCGCGCACGGAAGGCTCAGGCCGACCAGGCCGGCGCGCGGAAGACGGCATCCCGTTGGGTGCCATTCCTTTCGAGCCCAGGAACGTTCTTGAGCGAGCGTGCGCACGGATGATGGGCGGACCAAGTACAACAAGGCTCGCGGCAGCGCCGAACGCGCCCGCCCTGCCGGACAAGGGCGCCGCAGCCCGACGCGCCCCCATCGCCCGACGGCGCTTCTTCCATCATGATCCCACGATTATCTCGTAAGCGCCCCAGCCCACGCCGCCCCGGTCGTCGCGCACGACAACCCAAACCTTGACCGTGCCCGCGGCGTCGGGAGCCGTCCACGCGTTCTCGGACTGCGGCGAGGACGCCTCGGCCTCCGCGCGCCCCGTACGGTCGTGGTCGAACTCGCCCGCCGTCGCAAACCAAGAAACGCGAATGGCCTCTCTGCGGGGCACGAGCGTACGGGTGCCCGGGTCGAAGTACAGGTACGGCTCGGACCCCGTGCAGCCCACGGGAGCGGCGCAATCCTCGGCGCAGTTGGTCGTGTCCTCCGCATCGCCGCAGATGCCGTCGCCACACCTTGGCTCGACGGGGCAGTCGGCCCACGCGGCTCGAAGCACGATGGTTTCGCCGGGTGACACAGCGGCTGAGCCGCCGGGCAGAATCTCCTGCGCGGTGCCCCCGCGGACCAGATGCAGCGAAGCGAGGGCGGGATTCTCGTTCGGGCGTGTGCGCCTGGCGTATTCGACGGCTTGCTCCTGGTTGGCGCCGCCGAGACCGCATTGGATGCGGGTCACCCCGATAAAGTACTCCGGGCCAGGGGACAGCACCCGCACAGGCAGGTAGTAGCCGCCAGTCGTATCGGGATCGGCAGGGCGGAGGGCAGGCTGGCCCGGCTCGGGCTCTGGGGGCGTGGGGCCGAATATGCGGCAGACGTTCTGCGGAACCGTGCCGGATACCGAATCACCCACGCCAAGCGGATCCAGCGCTTCCCCGCTTGGGGCCAGGCATCGGAGCGCCACCGGGCCGGGCTGGGCGATGGGCTTGGGCTCCAGGCACAGGGCCCAATCGAGCTCGACCCCGGCGGACTGGCCATCCGGCGAAACACGGAGCGCGTCCCACGCCACGGCTGCCCCGGGCTTCGCTTCCACGGGTTGCGATCGAATCGCGAGGATCCGGGGCCCCACCACCAGCGACGCCCGCCCTTCCGTCTCCGGCTTGCACGCGGACACAGCGAGCAAGCCAGTCACCAGAACCACTGTCGACTTCGTCACCATGCCAGCTTGCCTCCCAGCACGGGCAGGATCGGCAGGCCCGTAATGTAGGACTTTTTCGAGTAGTCGAAGTTGTAGATGACTTCTTCCGGGTTGCGGTGGTTGGTCACGTTCTGGACGTCCAGATAAAGCTCGGCAGAGGTGGCTCCGCCCAAATCGAAGCGCTTCGCCGCGCGCACGTCGATCTGGTAGAACGTGGGTATCCGCTCGGCGTTGTGGTCGCCGAAGATGGGTTGGTAGGCATCGACCCGGGAGTCGTACGTAGCGCCCACGACAGGTGTCCGAGGGTACCCGGTCGACAGGCGGAAGCGGGAGCCCACCTCGAAACCCCAGCCCAGGTCGTAGCTGCCCACCGCATTGAATACCAGTGTCTGGTCGAAGTCGAAGGGACGCCACCGCCCCGTATCGGCGTCGGTGCGCTCGGAGCGAATCACGCTTAGGCTGGCCCAGCCGAAAAACCGTCCGACGGGATCATGCCGCAACATCATCTGCGTGCCGAAGGCGCGGCCTTCGCCGGTGTCGACCAGCGCCTGGGCGCGGACCGGGGAGGGGTACGGGCTGCGCACCGCCAGCTCGTGAGAACGGGAGTAGAAGCTCGTCAGCTCGAGCGACAGGGGTGTGGACAGGCGGAAGCTCGCGCCGGCGAGGTAGTGCACCGCACGGGACGGTGGCAGCTTGGGATTGCCGAATACGGCGCTCAGGTCTTCTGCCTGGGGAGCCTGGTGATATGTGCCGGCCGCCGCCTTGAACGACACCCACTCGTCGGGCGCGTACTTCAGCGCGATTCGGCGATCGACGGGCGTATCCTCGCGCATCGTGCCGATCGGCGGCAGGTCCCCGTCCGGCGGTGTGACGCGGCTCGCGCGTACGATCGACGGTCCGACGCGTAGGCCTGGTATCGCGTGCAGTTTGTCGTTGAACCAGGATCCGTCCATCTCGACGAAGGAGGCGAGGCCAGCGATGGTGGTACTCCAGGTGTCCGCGTTGACCTGGTCATTCGGGGTCTGGCCGAACACGCGGACGTCTCCCTCGCGCGGCGGGGTGGTGACGGAGCCTTTGCGGCGCAGGTCGGTAACGCTGACCTCGGCGTCGACGCCGACGCCCAGGGCCAACCAGGGCGCGACGCGTCCGCGCCAGACCGCGCGGAGGCCGTAGACGTTCGCGTCGGCCACGAACTCGGCAGGCACGGCGCCGAAGCGGCTCACGAGCTCGGCATGATCGGATCCGAAAAACGGCGTGAAGGTGCCGATGCCGTCCTCGGTCTCGCGACGGTATCGTGCATACGCGCGTTGGAAGCCGGTCCTCTTCGATTCGGTGCGCATCTGTGAGGGGTCGGCGTCCACGATGGAGCGATCGAGCCTGTCGGAGGAGATCATGCCGCCCGCTTCGATCGACTCGCCCGCCCGCGGGGTCCACGCCACCCGCGCCTGCCCGTCCCAGTATCGCGGTATCGGCACGAACTCGCCCACGTCATCCGACGTGACCTTGCTCAGAACCCAATCCAGGTGGCTCCGGCGCAGCCCCACGGCGTAGTGAATATCGTCGCGGAACGGCCCGCGCAGGGACGCTGCCGCGTCGATCGCGTCCAGTGCGACGCTGCCGTGGTGGGCGGTGTCGTCGAGCGGGCGAAGCCCCACGGTGACGAGGCCACCGAGCCCGCGTCCGTACCCGGCGCCGTAGCCCCCCGGCTGCAGCTCCACCGAACGCACCAGGTCCGAGTGCACCACGGAGCGAAACCCTCCCTCGTGGTAGAGCACCGGCACGTGAACGTCATCCACGTAGACCCGCGTATCCTGCGCGCCAGCACCCCAGACCACGAGCGCGCCGGACCCGACCGTCGACCGCGCCACGCCGGGCAGGTTCTCCACCACCTTGGCGACATCTCCCCCGGTTCCCGCCACCCGCGTGCTTTGCTCCGCGCTCACCTCCGTGGCAGCGACTTGCTTGTCGAGCTTCGTCGCGTAAATGACTATCTCGAAGTCCGACTGCTCGTCCTTGGGCGCCGCGACCTGGGCCACGTCAACGTCGTAGCTGGCTTCATACCGCTTGCCCGCCTCCAGATGCTCCTCGGTGCCGATGGGCGTGAAGCTGGGACCGTACAGCGTGACGGCGTGGATGCCCGGAGCAATCCCCGATAGCGTGAATCGGCCTCGTGCGTCGGTTACCGCGCTTTCCCCGGAATCGAGCTCTACGCGCACGCCCGGCAGCGGCTCGTGCGTCTTGCCGTCCCGCACGACACCCGCGAGCTCAGCGGTGGCGGGCGTGGACGGTCTGGCGACGGTCGGAGGGAAGTCGTAGCGGTAGTTGATCCGAACGGCCGCGGGCTGCCCGTCCATCTCGGCGGGCTCGAACACGAACTGGCGCACGGCCTCCATCGCTGCCCGATCGAAGTCTTCGCCGCCGGATTCGATCACCGAGACGTCGTGCACGGTGCCATCGGCCGCCACATGGACCTGGAGCAGTACGGAGACGACGTGTTCTCGCGGCTCGGTCGACGGATCCTGCGCCGGCACCGCCTGCACGAGCTTGGGCGGCCGGGTGAGCTTGGGAGCTTGGGCGGGGTGGGTCGGCGGGGCCGAGGGCTGTGCCATCGCGGGCAGCGGATGCAGGAGCAGCAGCGATGCGGCAGCAGAGGCCATGAAGATCTTCATGAGATTGCCTGACAACGCGGCGCGCTCACGCGCCCAGCACGAAGCGCATCGAGATGATGAACGGGGCTTGCACGGGCCGTCCGCAACGCGTGGCGGGACGGAATCGTATCTTCTGCGCGGCGATCATGGCTGCCTCGTCGAGCCCGTATCCGAGTCCAGAGAGGATCTTCGCATCCTTGACGGCGCCGTTCTCGTCGACGACAAGCTCGAGACGCACGCGGCCCTCGACGCGGGCGTTGCGCGCTGCATCGGTGTATTGAGGCTGGGCGAGCTGCAGCGGGCGAGCCTTCACCAACTCCTCGGCACAGGTGTCCTGATTCGCGCGAGCGGTCAGCACCTTGGGCCTGGGACGCTCCACCACGACCGACTTCGGCTCCTCGATTGGCCTGGTGGAGACAGGCACGGCGACGCCGCCGAGCGCGGTTGAATCGAGGGAGATGCCGATGTCGGTGAATGCCTCCGCGGCCCGGGCCGTCTCGCGCGGAGCAGTGTTATGCGACGCCGTGCGTGGAAGGCCTTCCGGCCTGGCGGGGCGCTCCTTGGGGCGATCTTCCCGCTTTGCGGGCTCTGCCTTCTTCTCCTCGTGACGAGTCTCCGCCAGGGCTATCGAAACCACCTCTCGCAGCTTTTGCCTGGGAATCGCCGCTACACCCAGACCGAGCGCGACGTGCAGCCCAATGCTTATCACGTAGACCTTCGAGAGCCGCTTGCGTCGCATCCAGGCCTCCCGTCAACGCGATCGCTCCACGTTGATCGCAAACTTCACGATCCCCGCGCTCTTCGCCACATCGATGACATGCACCACATCACCGTGATATGCCTCCTTGTCCGCCGTCACCACCAAACTCACCTCCTTGTTCGCCGTCGCTGCCTTTTGAAACTCGGCCGTCATTCCGGCCTCGTCGACGGGCTTCTGGTGCATCAGGTAGCTGCCCTCCTTGGTGATCGTCACGGCCAGCGGGGTCTGCTCCGCCTGGTCCGAGTTTGCCGCCTTCGGCAGCTCCACCTTCAAGGTCTGCGACACGATGTAGACCGCGCTCACCATCATGATCACGAGCAGCACCAGAACCACGTCCACCATCGGCGTGACGTTGATACCCACGATGGGTGCTCTCCGGCCTCCGTGTGATTGCATCGTTCCGGCCATGGCTCGCCTCCTCTGGTCAGCTCGCCGTCTGGGATAATGCGAGCTCTTCTACGTCGGACACCCTGGATGGGGTCAGGTGAGCGAGCTGCTGCTGGTCGGCTGGTTCGCCGCGGGCTTGCGCCTTCAGCAGCGCCGTGAGCTGCCTGGCGATGGCGGAAACGTTACCCTCGATGTCGCCAATACGTTTCTGGATGATGTTGTACGCCACCACCGCGGGAAGCGCGACGAACAGGCCAACGCCCGTCGCCACCAGCGCCTCCGCGATGCCCACCATGACACTCGCCATGTTGCCCGTGTTGCCGTTGGACGCGCCGAGCTGCTGAAAGGCGATGATGACGCCGATGACGGTCCCCAGCAGGCCGACGAACGGAGCGTTGTTGCCGAGCGTACCCAGGAGGTTGGAGCCGCGCTCCAGCTCCTGGCGCATCTTGATCATCTGGCCGTCGATGGCGTCGGACAGGGCCTCCGGCCCCGCCTCGAGATAGACGAGCGCTGGGCTCAGCACGGTTGCTTCGACGGACTTCTTCTCCTTGCTCGCAACCCAGTCGCGGGCCGCCTTGGTGTCCCCGGCCCGCAGGTGCTTGAGCAGCCCCTCCTCGAGCTCGTCGGGGTCGACGTTGCGCCGGAAGAAGAACCACCAGCGCTCGACCATCGCGCCGATCGAGATCACGGACAGCGCAAGCAGCAGGTACATGACCCAGCTCGATCCGAGCAACGCGACGTGCAGCAACTTCTCGACGATCATGGTACTACCTTTCGGATCATTGGAAATCAAACTCGTAGAGGAACAGGCCGCGGGCCTCGCCGCCGTTGGCCTGGAAGTCGAGCAGCTCCCCGCTCGCCGCGTACCACTGCTTCAACACCTTGCTTCCGTCGCCGTTGTCCACGGCCGTGTACACGGAGGCCTCGAACCGGACCGGCCCCTGGTTGCAGGAATCGAAGAGGTTCGCGTAGATCCCGTATCGCCCCTTCGGTGCGACGCTCTGCCATACCAGGTTCTCGTAGCGGATGCCGTCGATGACGCAGTTTGCGTTCGAGTCGCGGTCGATCATACCGGCTTCCGGGGGAATCACCCCGGCATCGTCCGAATCGTGCGTCGCGGGATGCTTGGGATCGGTCACCCGACCGTCGGGCGCCACCACCTGCAGATCCAGGTCCACGTTGGTATCCCAGGTCAAGGAGATGACGGCTTCCGGCGGCGGCGACGAGGGGTCGCAGAAGTTGAAGTTGTCCGGCACCCGTCCTGTCACGCACAACGGCTGCGAGAGCTGTCGCCCGGCTTGGCCGTCCTCGGACAAGGCAACCACCCGCAGATCGTGGAATCCCGGCTTGATCGATGGATCGAAGTCGCACAGGGCTTCCCAGGTGAGCTCGCCCGTCGGCGGGTCCACCACGCCCGTGGGCAGCACCCAATAGCCGCTTCCCACGTCGGCCAGGCGTATGCCGACAGCCCAGCCGTTCGGGCTGGTGCGCCCTGCTACCTTCTTGTTGCCCTGCCCCTGGTGGACCACGATGTTGCTGAGATCGAGCGCGGTAACCGACGGGGGTCCCGACAGACCCGCATCGGGGTCGGCCGGGGGTTGTCCGGCATCGGTCGGGGCCTCGCCCGGCAGGTCGGCCTCGATGAATCGGCCGCCGCGCACACGAAATGGCTCGGACGGGCCCTGGATCGCGGGCTCGCCTTGGGAGCAGCCGCTGGCCGCCATGGCTGCCAGCAAGGCAATCGCTTGTGCTCGCCTCATAGATTCACCTGCAAGCGAAGCGTCCACTGGTTGTTTCGGAAGTCCGCGGGCACGCCCAGGCTGTCGCGAGCCAGATAGTCCTTGATCATGTCATACTGCAGCACGAGCCTGGCCCGATCGGGGAGCTGCGCGCCGATCAGGGGGGACAGGGTGCGAATTCTCTGGGTCGAGGGCAGGATCTTGTTGGACCTCGTATCGAGGATATCGGCGTTCGGATCGTAGGAGTCGATACGGAAGCCGGCCACGGCGTACCGCGTGACCTCCTGCGTGATCGCCGCGTACCACCCGAACTCGCGGACATCGATGTGGGTCAGGACCGGGTCCGCCACGAAAAGGCCCCGGTCCATGTTGCTCGCGGCCACGATCTCGCCAAGCAGCGTGGTCTTGCCCAGGGGGCTCTCGAAGCAGAGCTGAAGGTCGGCGCCTGCAGCCCACCTGTCGAAGTCTTCCGACCCAATGGCAGGCGTGCCGGGAATTCCATAGGTCTCGCCGGCGTCAACATTGCCGTTCTCGTTCAGGTCACGCCAGCCGATGGAGTCCTTGGTAGCGCTCGTGCCCGCGTGGAAGCCCTTGCCGCGGGAGAAGGAGACACCGCCGGAAACCATCAGCTTGGGGAAAAGCTCGCCCTCGGCGCCGAATCGCGCGGTGACATCCTTTCTCGTGTTGGGATCCTGTAGCGGGTACCCGCTCTTCTGCCCAGGAGGCTCGCCGTTCGTCAGCGAGATTCCATAACGCAGGAACATCACGCCGCCGGACAGGCGCACCCCGACGTCCGTCTCCACCGGCCAGAGGGCACGGGCCAACGTGGAGCGTTCCATGAACCACCGAGTACGCGCGGATTCGGGCTGCTCCCAGCCGAACGGCAGACGGAACAGCCCGGCCGTGAGCGCCGCAGCCGGCGGCTTGGCGGCGTCCTTGGGGCGCGGCGTGTGGATCGTTGCCTCGGCCCGAAACAGGCCGAAGGAGGCACCGTTGGTGGTGTTGCCGTCAAGCTCGACCTCGAACGCGGTGTACTGCCAGGTCCTGGCGAACTGGAGGCGGCCCCGGCGGACCAGGAAGCGATTCTGGTTCAGCAGTGTACCGCCCTGACGTAGCTGGTTCTCCGAGTCCTGGTGGGATTCGTATTGGACCTGGAGGTATCCACTGATATCCACCTCCAGGGATTGGGGCTGCTCCGGGCCTGAAAGGCGTGCGGGCGACGCGGGCGACGCTGTGCTCGTGGGGGACGCGGGCAGTGGGGCCGGCGGTGCGGGCGTGGGTGCGGAGCCGGTGACCCCGGCCGACAGGGCGGCTTGGGGCGCTGCCCCGGTGGCAGGCGGCTGCTCCCCCGGGCTGGCAGAGGAAGCCGATGCGGCCGTGGCGGTGATTTCCGCATCATCGACAGCAGCGCCGGGCAATGGCTGGGCGAGAGACCGGCCAACCAGCGCCAGCGAGGCGAGCCCGAGGGCGGCAGGAGCGCGGGAGTGACGTGTCAGCACCAAAGATTCTCCAATACGGACGTTCGCGCGAGCACTTCCTGCGGCACCGCGGGCGGCTGGCCCACCGTGCCGCAATGCCGCCATCACGGCAGCGGGGGCAGTCCGCCGTCCGCCTCGAGCTTCGTCAGCGAGGAGTTATCAAATCCGCTGCAGGTCGCACCGGTGCAATGATTCATGAACTCTTCAGTGGTTGTTGGATCGCACTGGAAGCAGGTGCCGCCGTCGACCCAGCAGTCGACCGAACCGCCCGTGCCGCCGCCGCCGGTGTTCGTGGTGCCGCCGGTATTCGTCGTGCCACCCGTGTTGGTCGTACCGCCCGTGTTCGTGGTGCCACCCGTGTTCGTGGTGCCGCCCGTGTTCGTGGTACCGCCGGTGTTGGTGGTACCGCCGGTGCCACCAGAGCCGCCGCCCGCACCGCCAGTATTGGACGGCGTCGGGTTGGTGTTGGAGGACTCGCTGCCGCAAGCCGCCACGAACAAGCCGAGGCTCAGGGCCGCTGCCGCCGCCGTCTGGACAAGGATTTGCGTCTTCATGTCACTGAACCTCGCAGTATCCGTAGTTGCACTTCGGAGTCGCGGCAGGGCACTCGCTGTCCTGCGCGCACGTCTGGCACGACGCCGGCGCCGCGCCCGTTGCTTCCTTGACGAACTTGCACTCGCACGACCTCGCGGGCATGTAGCTCATCAGCGGGCCTATCTCGGAGTCACGGCGGACGCGCATCGCGCAGTCCGGAACCACACCGCCTTTGGCCTCGGTCATGATGAGATCGAACGTCGTCGGGTCGACCGCACCCGAGAGATAGTCGATGATGACCTTCGCGTTCGGGTTCACCGGATTGCCGCCCGAGGTCTTGGTGAGCATGTGGAGCGGTCCCCAAATCATGTAGTGGCCATCGCGAACGTTCGCCTTGTCGAACGCGTTGACATCCGAGTCGGGCCAGTATCCGCACAGTTGGCCGAAGTGCTGGTAAGCGAGCGACTTGACCGAGCTACGGTTCACGTCCACGTAGTCGGCGGCCAGGATGCCAAGGGTGTCGTCTGCGTGGCCGGACGAGGCTGCGGCCACCAGGTCTGCCAGCACATCGCCGCTCTTCGCGTGGCCCTTGCCCTTGAACTTTGCGGCAGGCACCCTGATCGCTGTGGCGATCATCTGCTGCGTGCCGCTGGTCTCGCTGCGAACGTGAATCAGCGTCTCGTCGGTCCAGGGCGACACCTCGCCCGCCGCTCCCAGCCCGAATACCAGGTAGGCCGCCTCGGCGCTGATCGACGTCTTGGTCGACTGCACCGGCACCGCGAAGGTCATCGCCTGCACCGGCCCGTAGAAGTCCGACACGTCGGCGGGCAGGCCCGTAACGCCCGGGCAACTCGTGGCAAACACGTCGGATACGCCGATATCCACGGTGTTGCCGGAGAGGCTGAGGGTGCATCCGCCGGCGACTTCGGCGCCGGTCGTGTCCCAGATGACCCCGGTTCCGGTGATGGTTCCAACCGGTGTCGTCGTCAGGTAGTTGACGCCGGTGCAGGAGCCCTGCCCCTGGTAGACGACGGTGATGGGGGTCGCCAAGGTGGCCAGCTCGGCGGCGACCTTGGCGAGAAAGGGTTTGATCGCGCTCGACCCGGCCACGTAGACCGGGTTGGGCAGCGAGCTGCAGTTGTCCGCACGAGCGGTCGCCGCTGTCGCGAGGGACAGCGCGGCGCCGGCGAAACAGGCCAATAGGCGAGGCATGAACGCTCTCATCGGGTCTCCTTCCGAACACCCCCATTGTCGGGGCGCGCGGGGAGGCTAGGAGGGCTATGTGGCAATCCCGGGAACAGATTGTGAGAAGTGCGTTGCCGCGAGCTGACGAAACGGGAGCGAGTGTGACAGCACGATGACGGCGACCGCCATTGCCGTCGAGCCCCGGAGGTCTTGCAACAGCGCGCGTGGAGGAAGCGCTTGCGCAAAAATGATTCGAATCCTCATGGCCCCAGCGGCAACGACGCCGAGCGTCGTCATCGTATCCACTCGCCGGGCCTGGGCGGTGCGCCGTCAGGGGCTCTGGCCAGCGGTCCGAACCCAGAGCTGCTGCTTGCCTTGCGTGGCAGCAAGCACGAAGCCGGGCAATCCCTGCTTGAGCAGCCCGGGATGGCAGGTCGGGTCGTAGACGACGAACCCCGCTTCACGCGCAAGCGCTTCGAACGAGTCGCCTCGACCCGGCGCGAGCGCGCGATAGGGCTTTGGGTATTCCGCCGCATCGTGCTTTCCGGCCCCCGGGACCGACATCGTCTTTCGCTCGTACAGTCCCGGCTGGTAGCCCGTGGGACACCCCGCGTACAGGACCGAATCCGGCAGGTCGGGCGCGATGGCCAGTTCGTCGATCGCACACATCGACAGCCCCTCGTACTTCTTGTGGTCCCGGCAGTGGCGGAAAACGACGCCGAAAAAAGCCAGGTCTCCGGCGAGGCTGTCGATGCCGCGGGTGTTGAGGGTCGACCACACGATGTGCGTGACGCCCATGGCGCGCAGCGTGTCGCAGGCCGCCCGCGCCGACGATAGCCGGCCATAGCTGATTGCCCCTTGATAGCCCGGCCAGTCGTTGACCGAGGGAGCGCGCAGCCCGGTGTGCGGGTGCTGCTCGTGCACGAGCACCACAGCGCCCCGGGGCAGGTCCCGTCCTATTTGGTACCAAGCCCCGTAGGGCTGAAGCCGCTCCTTGTACCGCTTGTGATACCCTGTCCCGATCATGTCGATGGCCAGCTTGGCCGGCGAATCGTGGATCATCGTGTGGGTAGGGATGAAGTAGACGTCGCTTCCCCAGACCGCCTGAATACCCGCGATACCGACGACGAGGATGCGGGCGAGGAGGCCGGACCGCCAGGCCAGGATCAGGATGGCGGCGGTGGCGGCGACCATCCAGGGCAGCAAGGCTTGCAGATATCGGTCCTCGTGGTGGACCCAATACCAAAGAGCGATTCCTGACCACGAGGCGAGCACGGCGCCCCAGATCCGTTTGCCTCCTTGGACGAAGGGCAGTCCGAAGACCAGCAGGGTGAACAGGAAGCCGAAGACGGGGGCCATGCCGTGGAAGGCGCCCCAATCGTGGGGCTCGAAGGCGAAGGTGAAGATAACCTTGACGGTTTCCCACAGCTCCTTGCGTAGCGGGCCGGTGGGCGCCCACATGTTGTCGGTGAGTTGGTTGCGGTAGAAAAAGGCCGTGTCCGGGGTCCACGGGCGCGGATGAAAGTGCTGGAAGGCGATGGGATAGACGGGGTCGCCGTACCAGACCCAGTTCTTGAGCCAGTGGGCGGCGGTCAGGCCGAGGCCCACCAGGCTGAACGTGGCAAAGGCGGCGGCGGTGCGCGCGGCCAGGACACCGTCACGGCGCAGCAGACCGCGACCCGTCAGGTAGAGCGATCTCGCGAGGGCCGCCAGGATGGGAAACACGGCGATGATGGCGGCTGTGTACTTGGTGAGCAACGCGGCGGATACCAGCGCGGCGAGCACGCCGGCGCGCGCGGGTGTGAGCTCGCGCCAGGCGCGCATCCATGCAAGATAGATGGGGATGGCAAAGAACCCGGCCACGTGATCCGCACCGGCGCACAGGCTCGAGTCGTAGAGCATCACGCCCGGAAAAAGGAACAGCACGACCCACGACCATGGCGCGCGTGTTCCGGGCAGCAGCCGCCGCACCATGGCGGGCACGGCGGCTAGCGTGAAGAGGAAGAGCGTGAGCTCGATATGGGAGCTCAGCATGATACGGTCGAACAGCGCGGTCCTCGGGAGCAGGAAAGCCCATGTGTACAAGACGGACGCCAGGTGAGGGCCCGTTCCGGGAAACCAACCTGCGGGAAACCGGGTTATCGCGCCCAGAGCGGCGTAGTGTTCGGCCAGCGGGAGGTGATACCACCGGGCGTCGTAGGACACGTTTTCCGGGTTGATCGTGTTGAACCACAGCAGCGCCACGCACAGGACCCCGAGTCCGTAGATCGGCACGCGCCAGAGAGGCGTGGACCGCTGGGCCTTCTTGCGCTGGTAACGAACGTGCCGTAGGAGCCTTCGAACGTAGCGATACGCGGGCGCCGCGCCGGTCGCAGCCAGCGCCGCTGGAAACACAAGCGCAAAGGACCAGTGCAGCAGGTGCAGGAGACCGAACACGAACATCCCGGCAAAGAAGGCGACCACGCCGAGCGCCATGGAGACGGCGACGTGCTCGCCGATGGGCGCGACTCGCCGAAAAAGCATCTTCTGAACGCGATGGCCGACGCTCAGGCAGGCGACGGTGAAGCCCGCGCTCCAGAGCACATAGGTGCTGTAGCGCCAGACCAGCCATTCGACGATCGGGTAGTGCGCGCTCGTGGCGGCCACGATCTTCGCGATGCCCAGCCCGAGCACCAGGAGCAGGGCGACGTAGCGCGCAAGCCGCGTCCAGCGATGGCTCGGCCACCGGGTCACCATGGCTCCGGCACCATGAGCAGATACAAGGCGCGCCCTCGGGTCGGGTGAGATCGCACCACCGACGACTGGCGGACGGACCAGCCCGCAGCCCGCGCCAGGCCCTCGTATCCTTCCCGGCGGCGGCAGAACCTTCCCCGATCGAGCGCCGCGAGCGCGTTGCTCAACGGCTCGTGTTCGAGGTACACGATGTCGAGCGTGACAATGCGCGCGATGGACGGCGTGCGGCGGAGCAGGCCGAGGATCGCGAGGGCGTCGGGGTCCGGGACATGGTGCAGCACCCCGGCCAGCACGGCACGCGTGGGGGCGAGCGATGCGATCAAAGCGGGATCGGCAGTGCCCACCTCGAAGCGCACGCGCGGGTCACCGCCGAACCGCGATCGGGCGCGGGCCACCGCCGCCGGGTCCGGGTCGATACCCAGGTAGCGGTGGAACGCCCGGAGGTGGCGCAGCGCCACGCCCGTGCCGCAGCCGATGTCGACAATGACATCGCGCTCCGTGCTCTCGAGACTGCGGAACAGGGGATCCATGTCCACCCCGCCGACCACGAGGGGACGGACCACGTCGTAGACGAGCGGATGACCAAGAAGCCGCGAAAACAAGCCCATGCATTGAAGCCGCTGCAGCATGCCACGGGGGGCACGGAGGTTCAACCTGCGATCCCCTCTAGACCACGAACGCTCCCGCCATGTGCTGCGCGCCGTTGCGTCGCGTGGCGCACCGTGCCAGCCTGCAACGTCGTGGCCTCCATGATTCCCCGCACGGCGGTCGATGCTTGTCCGGATCTGCCCGGCCATGGCTGCCATCACGCCGCCCCCGCCGCAACCGACGACGCCCCGACGTCATTGGACGCGAGCGCGCCGCTCGCGGTGCTGGGGCAGCTCACGCGTGCCGCGCTGACGTTCTTCGGGATCGGCGCTTCGCTGGCTACCGCCCTTCAATTCACAGTCTACGACAAGACATCCACGTTCACCTCCACCAACGCGATGCCGGCCAGCGACCGCCGCCTGCTGCTATGGACTGCCCTGTTGGCGGGCCTGGGAGCGTGCGTCGTCCCCGCCGCCTACCTTCTATGGTTCCGCACACGAACAGCGGTCGACAAGACGGCTCGCGCGGCCAGGGTCTTGTCGCCCGGCCTCCTCTCGTTCAGCCTGCCCCTGCTCTTCAATTGGCGGGTCTTCAAGGATGAGCCGCTCCTGCTCGGATGCGCGGGGGCGCTGTTCGGCCTCGCCGCCGAACGCCTCCTTCGCCGATCGCTGTCCACCCGTGCCTGGGATGGATGGCTGGAGCGCGCCGCCCCCGTCAAGCTCGCCTTCCCACGCGCATCCAGGTGGATCCCCGGCGGCGTCGTGACCGCCATGGTCGTCGTGTTCGCGTCGTACTTCGCCCACTACACCCTTCTGCATCACTACAGGATCCAGACCCAGAGCTGGGACCTCGCCATCTTCGACAACCTGATGTGGAATCTCCTGCGCGGCGAGTGGTTCAAGGCCGCGCCAGACCTCGGACGCCACGGATCGCACATCCAGTATCACGCGAACTTCCTCGCCTACCTCTTCGTGCCCTTCTACGCCCTGAAACAACGCGCCGAAACGTTGCTCGTCATCCAGGCGATCGTCTGCGCGCTCGGCGCGGTGCCCGTCTACCTCCTCGCTGTGCACAGGCTCGGCAGCCGCTGGATCGGCGTGGCCTTCGCCTACGCGTATGTCGTGTATGCCCCTCTGCACGGTCCCATTTTCTACGACTTCCACTTCCTCACCCTCGCCCCCTTCTTCGTGGGCTGGGTGCTCTACTTCTTCGAAACCCACCGGCGCGGTTGGCTGATCGCCGCATGGCTCGCCGCAATGCTCCTGCGCGAGGACCAGAGCGCCGCCCTGAGCCTCGCCTGCCTGTTCTTTCTCGTCTCCGGATTCCGCACGCGTTGGGCATTCGCCCTCGGGATCCTCTCCGCCGCCTGGTTCGTCCTCATGAAGTTCGTGGTCATGCCCGCCCACCGAACCGCCGGCGCCGATGCGGAAACCTTCACCTGGATGTACTCCGGCCTCCTGCCCCAAGGCGAATCCGGCTTCAGCGCCGTCCTCCGCACCATCCTCACCAACCCCGTCTTCGTTCTCAAGAGTCTGCTCGTCCAGGACAAGCTCGTCTACGTGCTCAAGCTCCTCGTGCCCGTGCTCTTCCTCCCCCTGCGCAACGCTCGCGCCTGGATCCTCTTGCTCTACCCCGCCGCCTTCACCCTGCTCACCACCAACTACGGTCCTACCGTCCAGACTACCTTCCAGTACGCGTCCAACTGGACCTCCTTCGTGTTCTTCGCCTCCATGGTCACCCTGTCGTCGTGGACCGCCCTGCCATCCGGACGCAAGCGCATCCTCGCCGCGGTCGCCGCCCTCGTTTGGACCAGCACCGTCATGAGCGTGCACTTCGGCGCCCTGTTCCAGCAGAACACCTTCGTCGGCGGCTTCAAACGTATCAAGTTCTCCGTGTCCGACGAAGACCGCCGCAACCACGACGACCTCTACGCGCTCATCGCTCAAATCCCGCACGATGCGTCGGTCACCGCCACCGAGACCGAAGCTCCTCACGTGTCCAACCGAGCCGACTGCTTCACCTTCCGGTTCGGCGCGGATGACGCCGACTATCTGCTCATCAACGCGGACGAGGTCAGGGCGGGCAACTCCAAGCGCAAGATGGAAGATGCCCTCAAGTCGGGCAAGTACGGCCTCATCGAGGCCCGTGGCCGATTCTCGCTCTGGGGCAAGGGCAGACCCACCGACCAGAATGCCTCGTTCGCCGCCACGGCGTTCGGTATCACGCTGACCCCCTGACCGACTCGCCAGGCATCGCCCACCCGCGCTCCCGCCACCACCGCGACCCTCCCATCCGCGGCTTTGGGCGACACGCCCGCGCACCCAGGCGGCTACTCCCCCGGGTAAATCTCCACCTCGTTGAAGTGCAGCCAAGTGTTCTTGTCGGCGGTGAATCGAACGTAGCGCGCCCGAGCCGGAGGGAATACCGCCCGCCACGTCGAGAACTCAACGTCCCGGCGTGCAATCGGCTGGAACTGCTTGCCATCGACACTCGCTTCCACGATGAGCGGCACCGCACGGTCCTTGCAACAGTCCCCTCGGTTATCGACGACCACCTGCCGGATCGTCTGCTCGCTGCCGAGATCCACGAGCAGCCATGGTCGTTCCTGCTGCGCTGTGTGAAAGCCGATGTCCGTCGTGTTGCCGTCGACCGCTCCTGCCGCGCTGTCGTAGCCGGGGAACATGCTGCTCGCCGTCGCCTGCTTGCCAAGCGCAAGGTTGGGCCCTCGCTTGTGCGATCGCCAACCCCACCACGCCGCCACCGCGATCGCCGCCACACAGCCGGCCACGGCGACCATGCGAGCCGCACGCTTGACGCGCAGCCGCGTCAGCCTCGCCATTCCCCCTTCGAGCGGGCCGAGCATCCGCGCCAGCACCTCGCGCATCGCCCGCAGCTCGCTAACCCGGACGTCGTCCGGCGCCGACGCGACCTCCCATCCGCGCTCGACAAAGGCCGTCCGGGCCTGCTCGACGGCCGCCTCGTCGAGGCCGCCCACGAGCACCCCGCCCGGTCCCTTCATCACCGTCGCCCAGAGCTCGGCGAGCGAAGTGGTCGCGTCCACCTTCGCATTGCTGCGAGCCGCGTGGGCGTGCAGTGCCCACCACAGCGCCTGCCGAACCAGACCGAACGCCGCCGCGGTGCCGTCGGAGTGCTCCAGCCGAACCCGCCGGCCAAGCAGGCATTCGGCCGCTTCCAACGCCGCCAGGGCTCTGCGGGACTCGGCCGTACCTGGTTCGCCAGCCCCTCCGGCCCGCGCCTTGGCCTCGGCAATCTCCTCCTCCATCAGGAAGAATCGCCGGACCGCCGAGCGTCGCGGCGTGGCCGTGATCGAGCCTTCCACCGTCACCGCCCCAGCCCCCTTTCCTCCCCTGCGCCGGCCGACGTCGGCCCCGACTCCGAGCCATCCTCCTCGCGGTCTGCTTTGGAATCCGGCACCGCAACCACGGGCGCCGGAAGGACCGGATCTCCCGCGAGATCCGGCGTCAGCATCACCTCCTTCTCCTTCCACGCCATCCAGGCCATCGGCGCCAACATCGCCGCCAACCCCACGAGCAATACCCAGCTCTGCCGTTCGTACAGCACGTCCACACGTCGCTCCGTCAGCGTGTAATACAGCAGGACCGACATGACCATCGACACCATCGCCACCCACCCGAACAGCTTGTCACGATCGGAGCCGTCTTCGCGCGACGCCACCGCGAGAGGCAGGAGAAACACATAGTGGCAGTAGTAGTTGGCGGGATAGAACACGAAGGGGATGAGGAACATCCCGATGATCCCGGCCTGATCCAGACGCTTGTTGCGCACGGCCACGGCCGCCATCGCCACCATCAGCGCCATCACTCCATAGTACAGCGGCTTGCGTCGCTGCAACGCCGCGGTCTGGTAGTGCTGCCAGTCCGTCCACGGCTCGGCCAGCTCCTTGCGCAGCACCCTGTCTCCGGTCTTGTCCGGCTCGAACGACATCACGGTACGCAGCCCCAGGTGATTGACGTTGGGCTTCTCCTGGTGAATGGTGATCTTCCTGTACCAGTTGCCCCAGGAGGCATCGGCGCCGAACAGCCCCGACGACACCCCCACCAGGGCGACGACGCAGGAGACGACGCCGGCGCTGGCGAGCAGGAAGGGTTTCTGGTCGCGTTGGAAGTCGGCCCAGGAGGGCAGCTTGCGTTGCCTGCGCCACACCTCGACGAGGTACCAGACCGGCGGGACGAGCAGGAAGACGGCGGAGATGCCGGGGAATCCGCGGATCAGCCCCGCATAGGCGAACAGCGCGCCGCCCAGCCACCATCGCCGGCTCTTCAGCGCGCAGGCCCCTAGCCCCACCGCTACCATCCAGTCCATGCGCAGCGTCGAACCCATCAGGTTCGTTCCGAACCGGGACAGATCCGTGGTGCCCCAGATGATCAGCGCGATGAGCGACGTCCGCAGCCCGAAGCTGCGCGCTATCGCGTAGAACATCACGCCGAGCAGCAGCGGATCGAGCAGCGCCGCCAGGCTCAACGTCAGCTCGTTGGCCGGAGCGCGATGGAACAGCAGCCAGGCACCCAGCAGCCACACCGGTGTCGCGTTGCCGCCGTGGTCCCGCAAGCTGCCCAGATAACCGCCCCTGCCCATGACATCCAGAAAGTATTGCATGTCCTTGCGGAACTCGGCCCACCGCTGCGGGCTGAATCGCCCACGGATCGCCTCGATCCGATCCATCACCTCCGCCGCTTCCGTGACCTGGTTGTTCGTCAGATCCCGCAGCCGCACCGACGCCACCGAAGCCGGGGTCGCGCCCGTGTTGTCCATGTACGCCGCCACGCTCGCCAGGTACAGACCGTCGAACCGCAGCTCGTCGAAGTACTTGGCGATCGGGAAGTAGACGCGCATGTCCCACGGGTGGACCAGGGTGGGACGATCCTTGGCCTCGTCGCGGAACTGCGGCATGCCGAAGTGGTAGTAGCAGGCCACCGACAGCACCGCGCAGGCGGCAAGAACGCCCGTCATCAAGCGCCTGTCGCGCTCTTCCCGCTTCGTGACGATGAAGTACTCCACGAGCACCACCGCGCCGGCGATGGCCGCCACCGCCGCGCGCACCAGCGTCTGCTCGCTCTCGTCCAGCGGCCAGAGCTCGGCCATCAACACCGCGACATAGGCCCCGATACCCACCGGTATCAACCCGGCCCAGGTCATCCAGCGTGGGCTATTTCGGCGACGAATGACCAGGAACGCAATCGAGGCGACCACGAGCATCTGAATCCAGACATGGACCTGCTCGGTGAGAACCTTGCCCTGCAGCGCAGGCGGGCGCACCGGCCAGCCGGCCGGCTTGTGCGAGAAAAGCTGAACCTCGGCAACGCTGTAGCGCCCGTCACCTCCCGACGCCGACAGCCGCACGAAGCGCCCGGTCGCGTCGAGGCCCGACACGTCGCGCGTGAGCATGCCGCCCCCGCGCACGGGCCCGGCCTCCCACAGGCGCTTCCATGTCGCGCCGTCGTCCGAGACCGACAACGAATATCGATCGTTGGCGTCGCCCTGAATCGTGGCGCAGCAGATGGGCACCGAAGCCCCGAGATCCCAAACCACGTGGGCCCGCGACGTTGCGAACACCGAGGTCAGGTCCGTCTGCCAGGGGTCGCCCTCGACCGCGCCCTGCCCGTCGGTCAGCCGCCCAGGCCGCGATACGCCGGTGTCGGTGACCGGAGACCGGCCAGCCAGGAGGTTGCCACCCTCCGACGCGGCCTGCTGGGCAACCGCGCCGCGGCTCGCAGCGATCACGACCAGCGCCATGGTCACGAGCAGGAGCATGGAAACCAGCCCGCCGCGCCGGCCGGCCAGGAGGATCCTCCGCATCATGTCGAGCATGGCGCGCAGTCTCGCACCATGCGCCGCGTCCGTGCAAGGCGGGCACCTCCGCACGGTCCGCTTGGCAGCTCACGCGCGACCTTCAGCGCGAACGTCCACACGCAGCACCCCCACGCCTTCTACCTCGACCTCCAGCTCGTCGCCGTGATCGAGCGGCCCTACCCCCTCCGGCGTCCCTGTCGCGATCAGATCCCCCGGCTCCAGGGTCATGGCCTGACTCAAGTGCGATACAAGCCGGTCCACCGGGAAGATCATGTCCGACGTGTTGCCGTCCTGCCGGACCTGGCCGTTGACCCGCCCCACCACCCGGAGACGGCGCGGGTCGATCCCGCGGACCACCTCTGGTCCCACCGGGCAGAACGTGTCGAATCCCTTCGCACGGGACCACTGGCCGTCGGCCTTCTGCAGGTCCCGCGCGGTGATATCGCCCACTGCCGTGTAGCCGAACACGTGGTCCATCGCGGATTCGACGGCAATCCGGCGTCCGCCCCGGCCTATCACCACCCCCAGCTCGGCCTCGTGCTCCACACGGGAGCTCTCCGGCGGCAGCAGCACCGTTCCCCCCGGATCGAGCAGCGCGCTCGGAGCCTTCAAGAACAGCAGCGGCGCCTTCGGAATGTCGGCCCCCATCTCCTTCGCATGCGCCCGGTAGTTCCGCCCGATGCACAGGATCTTCCGCGGAGCGACGGGCGCCAGACGCCGCGCCGCAGACATGCGCTCCTGCCTCCCCGTCTCACGTCCCCCGTACCACGGTGCCGCGCTCAGAACGAGCAGCACGTCGCCCTCGACTCGTGCGTAAGCGACCGTCCCGTCCTCGAACGCGAATCGTCCATAGCGCTGTGATGTCATGTACCTCTCCTTGCAAGGCTGTTGAAGGCAGCCATCCGTCATCGGTCCACCATGGCCGGGGAGCGGGCGACGCGAGCGCAAGCGTGCACGACCTTCGCCTGGGCCGCGAAGGTAGCCCCTGCCCGTGTCGATGGGCCAAGTCGCGTTGCTGCATGCTCGTCGCTTTCCCCACCGGTCGAGCAGCCTCTCACCCGGGTCCGGGGTCGTAACGCACCACGACCAACCTTGCGGAAGCGCCGGACAGCGACAGCGTGGCGCCTGCCTCGCCCACCGCCAGGTCGAGGAAGCTGGCGCCGCCGGCCTTCATGCTGGCCGGATGCTGGGACCAGGGCCGTCGCCTCAGGATCGGCCCGGACCCGGTGGCGCCCACGGTCCACTCGTAGCGAAGCGTGGGGCCGATGAAGCCGCCCCAGACCGGGTCGGGCACGGCGGCTCCGATTCGGTATCTGGGATTCGACGCCGTCGCGGACGAAACCTTGTCTCCCAGTGAGTCGACCAGCAGCGCCGCCGCGAAATCGGTATACCACGCAGCAATCGGACGCCCGTCCGCGGGCCCGATTCTGCTCCATCCCGACGGCCCCATGGTAAACGAGTCGACGAACCCGGCCCCGCCCTGGTCCGTCACCAGGCTGCCTCCGCCTTGCACCGCGAACCCACCCGATTGCTGCGCGAGATACTGCTGCACCAGAGCCCCGAATCCGTAGGAAGCGAAGCTCGCGCTCGGCTCCTGCAGATACGAGGGCGATACCAGCCTCCACAGGGAGAACTCGCCCGGGTCTTCGAGCGCGGCCACCATGGGAGGAGCGTGGAGCTGTCCGCTCCATGCCATCGCCATCGTGGCAAGCCCCTCCACGGCGTATACGTCGCCCGCGATGTCCGCCGGCACGCTCTGCGGATCGGCAAGATATGGGCTCAGCCTGCGCCCGAAGTAGATCAGGTGCTGCACCTCGTGGGCGAGAATCGCCATCAGCTCCGCCTCGCCCAAATTGCCATTCAGCCCCTGCGCGTACGCCACCTCCCCGAAGTCCACCTGCGTGTCCCCGGGCGGAGAGGGAAACAGCGTCCGCGTGGGAAACACGAAAGCCGCAGCCGACGACGTCGGGAGCAAGTCCGTAAACAGAATGTCGACTCGCCCGTTGCCGTCGACATCCGTGGGTTGGCCCGAGAGCACAATCACGCGCGGAAGCACGGCATCGTCGATCCGCGCCAGCACGTCGTCGAGCAGGGCGTCGGGCAGCAGCGCGCCCGGCGGCGAGACCGTCTGGTCTTCCCACAGATTGACGAATTGGCCCACGGCACGCAGCTTCGCCGTACGCACGAAGACCACCGCGCCGTTGGTGTCGGGATCCGGCACGTGGAACTCCCGCGTTTCGTCGGACCGCGGCCACATCGGAACGGGCTGCGCGATCGAGGCGCCCAGCGGACGCTGCCGCGCGAGCCGCAGCGACGTGCATGAGACCCGTCGCAGTGCCGTGACCGGGTGCGCCGACACCGACGCATCCACCACATCGCCGGTGACGCTCGCGGGGAACGCGATGTCGAGGTCGTTGCCCGTGGAGGTGTCGACGACCGCAAGGGCGTAGCGACCAGGTCCGAGCTCGAGATCCTGACCCGGCTCGCACGTGATCACGCCGCCGAGCGGAGCCGACGACGACACGCACGCGCCTGCCATGCACACCTGGGTGGCGTCGCACGGCTGGGCCTGCGTCTGGCTCGTGCCGCTGTCGTCGCAGACGAGCACGCTCAGGTGGTCCGGGGAGCACTGGGTCTTGCCCGGTGTACAGATCCGGTTGACGCACTTCGAACCGGTCGCGGTAGGAACGCACGACGCTCCCTCGGCGCAGGGCATGGAAACATACGCGAGCCTGCTGTCGGCGCAGACCGATCGGGCCGGATCGGCGGGGCCGCCGTCGCAGCGCGACTGCCCCGGATCGCACACCGGCGGCTGACAGGTGCCGTCGGCGGGATTGCACACGAGGCCGCTTTCGCAAGGCTGGTTCAACCACACCGACCCTTCGTCGCTGCATTGCTGGCGCGCGGCCGTGCCCGGGCTTCCGGAGCATCGGGCAGCCCCAGGAGTGCACCGCGAAACGTCCGTCACACAAGTGCCCGTCGTCGTGTCGCACGACGAATGGGCTGGACAATCGACGGTGACCCAACCGCGACCATCCGCGCGGCAGATGAGTTGGTGAACGGGGTCGCCGTCGATACACCGCTGCTGGGCAGGGGTGCACACGTCGCCTGGAATCGGCGGCTGGGGGTTGGACGGCTCCGGCGTGTCGCTGCACGCGGCGATCATCGCCGGGGCTGCAAGCGCCAGGACGCGAAGACAAGACGACGGACGGCTGCGCGGCGGAGGCGGTGTCGACATAAGAAGCTCCTCGGGCAAGGTTCCCGGGGGGGAACAAGTCCAAGGATCGTAGCATGGCCGCGGCGCGGGTGCGGGATCAGCCGGCGTACATCAGCGGCGTGGGCATGAACAGCAGCACGAAGAGGAGCAAGGATCCGGCCGCCACGATCTTTCTGACCGTCCCGAGCTCCCCGGGCTCGGTCGGCGGATGGTCGCGCCCGCCGATCCACTTGAGCAGGAACAGCAGGCCGAACCACACCAGCCAGAACGCGCCGCTAGCCACCGACACTTCGAGGGATCCGCCCAACGCGAATCGCGTCGCGATGATGAGCGCGCCAAGCCCGGCCAGGCCCCCATGAACCATCCTCGCGATGTGATTCTGCGCCGGACCGAACAGCGCATACGCGATGTGCCCGCCATCGAGCTGCCCCACCGGCACCAGGTTGATCATCGTCAGGAACAGCCCTGCCCAGCCCGCGAACGCCACCGGGTGCAGCATCACGTCGTATCCCGCGGGGATGGGCCCCAAGGTCACACGCTTGAGCAGCAGGTACAGCAGGCTCTCGCCCTCGAGCATCCCGGCGCCCGTGGCGCGCTGCACGGGCGAATGCAGCAGACCCCAGACCAGAACCGGCAGCGCCACGACCATGCCTGCAAGAGGCCCGGCGGCCCCGATGTCCACCAGCGCGTCGCGGGACTTGATCCGGTCGCGCATCGAAATGACCGCGCCCAGCGTGCCCAGGGGACTGCCCCACGGAACCATCGGGATGAAGAAGGGCAGCGACGCCGGCACGCCGTGCAGCCGCGCCGCGATGTAGTGGCCGAACTCGTGCGCGAGCAGGATCGCCAGCAGAGGCACGGCAAAGACCCAGCCCTGGAGCAGGAGCTTCCCGTCGAACACGTCGCCCGGCTGCGCAACCTGATAAGCGCCCGCCCAGAAGACGGTCCCCACGGTCGTCAGGAACATCGCCAGGTTCCAAGGCCATCGGGGACGACTCGTGGTCCGTGGGGCATCGACTGCCTCGGCGGGCTCCGGGGATGGGGCACCCGGGACGGGGTAGAAGGGACGGTCGCTATGGGGATATCCTGGTTTCATCGGGACTCGGCCGGGCAGCCGGCTCCGACATGATGGCGCCAACGGTGTGAAACGCAACCGGCAGGCAGAGGTGAACGATGGACCGGGAGCGAACGATTACCCGCCCCCGCTGCAGACCCAGCTATTCGGACGACGCTGTGTCCGATGGTTCCCCGGCCGGGGGCTCCTCGGGCGACGCGGGACTGGAGGAGCGCGCGATGGTTCGAAGCGCAGGCACCAGCGCGTCGGCTCGGCGCTTGCCCAAGGCCACCGTCGCCAACACCTGCAGGTGGTCGTAGCGGTCCTCGACCAGCGCCGCGAACTGGTCGCGCAGAATCGCCTCCGCAGTCCGCTTGGGGACCGGCGCGGGCGCACCGCCCGGCACCAACTGCTGCACAAGCGCACCGCCCAGCGTGGCCAGCCGGTCGAGCTGCGCCTTGTCGAACGGATGCTTGCCCGCCAGCGCTGCTTCGTATTCGGCGAACATCCCCGCAATCGCCACGAAGTCCCTCGCCTTGTCGAGCTTGCCCGTGCCCTGCCGAATCGCCCGTACTCGGTTCTCCGGAAGCAGACCCAGCACCGGGTGAGAGACGACCTCCAGATACCGCAGCATGACCTCGCGCCATGGCGCGCCTTCGTCCAGCATCGCCTGGATCTCGCCGGTGCTCAGCTTCGCGACAGGCACCCGGTTCGCCGCAAAGTCGAGCGCCATCACCAGCGACGGCAGCTCGAACAGCTCCTTGAGCGAAGCGCGCGGCAACAGCTCGACCGCCTTGGGCAGATGCGGTTCTATCGCCTCGATCGCCGCAAGCACATTGGCTCGCATGACCAGCGGCTGGCCGGTGAAAATGGGTAGGTTGTCCGTCGGCACCCGCTCGGCAAGCGGACGGAAGTGATCGAATGCCACCTTCGGATTCTCGTCGGTAAAGGCGGCCTTGCGGGCAGCCGCAATGTGTTTGGCGGCGCGGTCGGCGGCAGGCTGCCTGGCTGACGCGGACTTGCTCTTCGATGTCGTCATGTTTCCCCTCACTGGTCGTGGTCGGATGGGCTCCCGTATCACGAACGCAGCGGCGGTCGCAAGCGGCGCCGGGCGCGGCCGAGACGCGGTCCCCCCATGATGGCTGGCGGCGGCGGACGCGCCGGAAGGCTCGGACCTGGCTCTCGCCGCTCCCGCACGGCCTGGCCCCATCCGTTTCGCTTCGGCTGCAAAGTTGCTGTGGAACCGCCTCGATGAGCTACTAATCCGTTCAAAATCGACGGTGGGACCGTCGATCCGTACTCACAACCGTACTCGGATCGACGGTGGGACCGTCGATCGGTACTCACGACCGTACTCGGATCGACGGTGGTACCGTCGATCCGTACTCACAACCGTACTCGGATCGACGGTGGTACCGTCGATTGGTACGCACGACCGTACTCCGAACCGCGGGTCGGCGTGGGGTTGGGGGGGCGGTGGGGACCCGCGAAGGGCGAGGGCGGGCGACTGGCCCGCTGTTGCGGGTGCAAGGCACCGGTTGGGGGCATCGCCCAGGTGCGCCTTCGGCGGCGGTGCAGCATGCAGGGGGGCGGGAAGGCGGTGGAGCGCGAACGACGCGAACCCGACGAGACCGTGCTTGGGCAGGTCATCCACGGCTGGATCGAGGCGTTGTTGGACGGGGCTTGGCTGACGTACCACGGCGAGCTTCCGCGGTACGAGCAGAATGCACACGGGTGTGCTGCGATGGCTCAAGCGTCACGGCATGGGCGATGCGCGACGCTCGACTTCGACGTGACCGGCGAGCCGGTGCCACCTTGGGCGGTGGGGGGCGATCCAGGACCCGCGGGGCGCGTGCCTCCCGCGGACCATGACGTGGTCGATCCGCCGGCGCCTGACGAGGATGCGGCGCCGCTGGCGGGTCGGGCGGCGCGACCTCGGGCGCGGCCGGGCCGGGGTGTGCGCACAGGAGGCGTCTGACGCTTCACGGACTGGCGAAACGGGGGGCATCATCGGCTCCATGGGTCGGTGGGTTGGCAAGGTTCGCGCGGTGCGTGGGGTCGCGCGGACTACCCACCACACGTTCGCGTGGCGGGTGCTGTGGTTCGTTCTTTCTCTCGCCGCCGGGTTCGGTGTGATCGCCCCATGGCCGGATCGCTGGCCGAGTCGGCGCACGTCCAGCACACGCCCATCCTGAACGTCGGCGTCGGGTGGTGGTAACGGTTCAGCGCTTGTCGGCCGTTCGCAGAAACGTTGGCCGAACAGCGACAGATATTCCGACGCCGAAGGGATCGAGCGACCAACCTGACCGAGCGCGACGTGCGACCGGTGGCGGCGGACCGCAAGGTGACGGGCGGAACCCGATCGGAGCGGGGCAGCAAGGTGCTGGCTCCCTGGATGACGGTGACCCAAACCCTGCGCAAGCATGGGACCGCGCTGCGTGACTGGATCCGCCAGGCTTGCGAGGCCAGGCTCCACGCCACACGCCCGCCGTCGGTGTTTGCGCGGCCGCAGATCGAGGCTTGATGGCGAACATCCGGCGGGTAGGCTTGCGGTCGCGGTGATAACCGATGAACGGTTACCATGCGTTTGTGCGGACTACTCGCGCTTGCGCGCGCGCCTTCGGGGCGCAGGACGAGGTGAAACATGCGTGACGTTTGGAAGTTGGGGTTCGGGTTGGGTTGTATCCTGGTGGGACTCGGCGCTTGTGGGGGCTCGACCGACGAGTCGAGTGCGAGCCCCCAATCGAGTGCGAGCCCCGTGCCGAAGGACCAGTTCGCGACGAGGTTGGCGGCCGCCATCTGCGACAACATCGGCAACTGCTGTCAGAGCGCCGGCTTCGCCTACGACGCGGCGGGCTGCAAGGATCTGTTGGTCAAGTTCTACCAAACGGAGATCGCCAGCGACAAGGCGAGCTATGACGCGACCAAGGCTGGGGAGTGCGTGAGCTGGGCCGCCAGCGTCTCGCAGACCTGCGCGTCGAACCCTGCGCCGGGCCCCTGCGATCAGGTGTTCACCGGTACGGTGCCGAACGGCGGCGCCTGCACCAGCTCGGTCGACTGCGTGAAGCCGGCCGGCGGCGGCGTCTACTGCGACAGCAGCCACAAGTGCGTGCAGGAGCCTCGGGGCAAAGAGGGCGACGGCTGCTTCGCAACGTGTACCGAGTCGGGGTCGTCGCTTTCATGCGGGAGCGGCGTCGGCCCGGTCGGCGGCGGCAATGCGACGTGTTACACGAACGACGGCCTGTACTGTGCTCAGAGCGGCCAGTGCGAGAAGCTCGCGGCCATCGGAGCGAGCTGCGCCACGGACATGGGCTGCGTTGCCGGCGCTTGGTGCGATTCGCAGAGCCACAAGTGCGTGGCGACGGTCCCGGCCGGCAGCGCATGCACCGATGATGCGGCCTGCCAAGAGGGGAACTATTGCGACCCGGTGAGCAGCAAGTGCGCCGCGGCGAAGGCAAACGGCTCGGCGTGCGAGAGGGATTCCGAGTGTGCGGGCGGCCGGTGCTGGGGCGGGAAGTGCACCGTGGACTCCATCGCTTCGCCCATGACTTGCTCCGGCGCGGTCAACTGAAGCTTCGCGTGGCGGGGTGCTGAACCAGCGGGCCGCGGAGATGGCGGTGCGCGACGCGCTCGCTCTCGGCTGCGAGATCCACGAGCGCAGCATCCTTGCCCGCAAAAACTACCAAGGCCAAGATCGCCCAGCTCGCGCGCCATCGGCGAGCGCGTGTGCAAGATGCTGCGTCGCAGGGGTCTGCTCGGCGACGCAAACCACGAGAGCACCGAGCCGCAGGTGGTGGAGGCGGCGCTTGCGGCCTGCCGCGCGGTGGGGCTGAGCCGCGCGCGCTTCGAGCGCATCGACGAGCGCGGCCGGGCGCAGCAGGAGCTGTTTGCCGACGAGGTGCTGGTCTCGCGACGCAGGAACGATGCGTGGGTGGGTGGGTGC
>Ga0272446_1001044_pt1 | contig 41495 bp, 37 predicted proteins | sample YNPCB0061_FD_194587 | JGI IMG/M metagenome (GOLD analysis project Ga0272446, IMG submission 194587) | Hot spring microbial mat communities from Yellowstone National Park, WY, United States - YNP-CB-006-1 | ecosystem: Environmental > Aquatic > Thermal springs > Hot (42-90C) > Sediment | place...
CAATGTCTAGCCCTATCCAGCACTGCTTAAACGGTCTGTTTGTCAAGTACAATTTATACAAAATAAGTGCGATTGCCCTGGTTGAAAGAGCCACGTGCCTGAGGTTATGGGGGATTCAATGGCGGAACGTTGTTTCCATTCAATTGATTAGCTCTGTTGAAAGAGCCCTTCGATTACGCGGAATGTACGCCAAAGAGATAGCCAAGTTTCCATTCAATTGATTAGCTCTGTTGAAAGAGCCCTGGGTCATATTGGACCTTTCATTGAAATTCAAAGAGGGGTTTCCATTCAATTGATTAGCTCTGTTGAAAGAGCCCCTGAGCTGGCATTAAGAGAGGGAGGCTATATTCCTAGGTTTCCATTCAATTGATTAGCTCTGTTGAAAGAGCCCAGATCTACTACTGGTAGACCCCAGCTTGATTTACTTAGGTTTCCATTCAATTGATTAGCTCTGTTGAAAGAGCCCCTACCTCATTGAAACCCAGATTTCATTGGATGTCCAGCCTGCACTTGCGAGGGGTAAGCAAAATTGCCTGCGATCGCGGTTGATGCGGCCAGAAAAATTGCTGGAAATCCTTTGTAGATAGGCCATCGAGGACCTCAACCTAGTCATGGGTGTTTCGCCTGTTGTATTTACCCCCTGATTGCCTCGCAGTTACGAATCAAGGATGGATGTCCGCGCAGCTTGATAGAGCACCTGCGTAGGCTGGCAGAACCACGGAACTGGTTGGGGCGATCGCTGAGAAGTTGTAGCAGCCCTCTCTGGCTGGGTGGAGTGTAGCGGTAGGGAGACTGTTTCCCTCTAAAAACTCTCACTTGTAGTTGTATGGTTATGTCTGTTTCAGCAGCCCACCGATCGGCCGATCCGGTGCGGGGAATTGGCAGCCAGGCAACTGAGAATGAGGTCATGCCGCCATTTTCCAATCGCCCATCTAAGCAGTCAGGTTGCGAATAAATTCCAGGGGCAAACCATCGGCATCGGCAATAAAGGCAACTTCGTAGACGCGATCGCCAATCATCTGCTGTTCCGGTTCCAGTAGCACTTTCAGGGGAGGGATTTGCTCTGGGTGGTCCTGTCTGGCCTGGATAAAGCGGGTCTTGAGGGCTTCTAGCCAGTTGGGCAGGTCGGCTGTCTGCTCGGTTAGATCAAAGGAGAGGTGGTAATAGCCGACGTAGTGCTCATCACCAAAGGCGTCGGCAGCGGGTTTGGGCTGGGGGATCTGGATCAATTCAATCCGTCCACCCAATCCTTCCATCCAGCAGGCCAGGGTGTAGCCGGTGGTGAAGCGTTCCTTGACGGAAAAGCCAAGCTGTTCGTAAAACGCGATCGCCCGGTGAATATTGGCAGTCCGAATCGATGCATGGTGCATGGCAGTTGACCATCTCTTCCTATTGCCCTTATTCTGGCACGAGGAATGGACCGACTGGCCCAGCGGTGAAGTCCACCAGTTTGCCGCTATAGTAATCCTATTTGATTTGTGAATGTCTGGATGGTGAAAGGGCTTTGTGAGAAGGGTTTCCTGCGGAAACCTTTCACAATCCTGATCGGATCGCTATAGTCCATCCTGGTTACAATGCTGCAGGAGCAGTTGGCCCTTTATTTCTGAACGATGGCCCGATGACCCACCCGCCAGTCCTCAAGCTTCTATTCATTCGCCATGCCCAGTCCACTGGCAACCAGGAAAAACGGATGCAGGGCCATGGCGAGTATGAATTGTCGGATCTGGGCAAGCAGCAGGCAGCCAAGCTGGCTCGCCGTCTTTTAACAGAGGGATGGATTCCTTCCCAGGTTTATAGCAGCCCTCTACGGCGGGCCGCCCAGACCACCCAAATCCTGCTGGACCATTTCCAGATGGCTCCTTTGCCCGCGGCCGTGAGTGATCTGATGGATGAGCCGATGACTCCTGCATTAGAGCAACTGGACACACCGATTACCCAAATCCCCGTTGCCTATGCGGATGAATTAAAGGAATTTCAGAATGGCATTTTCCAAGGGCTAACCTGGGCTGAAGCTGTCAGCCGCTATCCGGAGTTGTGTCAGGCGTTAGAAGCGTCGCCAGACTGGATTCCCATTCCTGGCGCGGAGTCATTGCAGGCAGCCCGCCAGCGAGCTGGTCAGTTCATTCAACATATCCTGCAGCAGCATGGTAATGGAGAACACCTCTGGATCATTACGCACAGTTGGATTTTGCAGCATCTATTGGCTGAGTTATTGGGTTGCGATCGCTCCTGGCGACTAAGGGCCAGTAATACCGCTCTGTTTGAATTCTGGATCGATCATTCCCGCTGGGAAATTGCGGACCAGAATCGTTTCAACACTGACCTATGGCAGGTGCGGCGATTCAACGATTATCAGCATTTATAGAGCAATCCTCAATGATTTGTGAACGACTGGATGGTGAACGGGCTTTGTGAGAAGGATTTCCTGCAGAAACCTTTCACCATCCTGATCGGATCGCTATAGAAACCCCACGACGGGCATTAAAACTGGCGCGCCAACTCACAAGGGTATTGAGCCCTGGTTGGACGGCGTTAATCGGCGGTGGTAGCGATCGCCTCACATTCCCTGGAAGCCAATGCCAGCTTCAATTTCCTGCTCTGCTTGAATCGTGCCAACCTTGGGCATGACTGGTTTTGAGGAGCGTTGGGACTGAATACCAATTTGCCCCAGGCCAATTCCCAGCAGAATCAGGCTGCCCCCAATCAGTTGGGCCCTGGTTGGGGTTTCCCCCAGAATGAAGTAGGCTGCCAATAGGCCAGCGATCGGGGTAAATGAGCCAATAACTGCCGCCGTAGAAACGCTGGAGGCTCTGGTGCCAATAATCCATAAAGACTGACCTAAGACCACGATAATGACACCGTAAACCAACATCCATTGCCACAGGAACGGTGAAAAGGCGTCCATAAAATGATCAGAACCATAGAGGACTAGGGCAATGACAAAAAAGATAAGGGTTCCCAGTGCGGTTCGGGTCACACTGTAGATGCCCAGGGGAACCTCGGACAACTGTTGTTTGCCCATGATGGCAGCAATGGCCAGGGCGATCGCACCTGCCGCTGCCAGTAATTCGCCACTCCCTACACCAAACCCACCCATGGGGCTCATGTTGGATGGCAGTAGGATAGTGAGAGCTACACCCACAAAAGCTGCAATTGCACCCATCACTTCCCAACGGTTGACCGGCTCCTTGAGAAGCCAGATGGATAAGACCAGGGTCAGAGGAGGTTCTAAGCGTCCAACTAAAATCACATTGTTCACCCTGGTCAGGGCCAAAGCTTGAAAAATCAGGCTGGGAGCAAGTGCCCCAGCTAGAAGTGCAACTATGATGAGACTGAACCACTCTCGCTGGGATATTTTCCTTAAGGTTGAACGATTCCACCGTTGCCAGTGGAGGAGGCTCAAAACCATGAGCGCACAAAGGTTGCCAACAAACAAAACATTGCACAGGGAAATCGGATTCCGACCGTCCACAAAATTTTGTGCCCCCAGCATGGTCAGTTTCCGCGTGACCGAACTGGATGCACCAAAGATCAGGATGGCAATCCAGAGGTGAATTTGTCCTCGAATGCGGTGATTCAAAGACCGTGGGTATCTAAGTCTGGATATAATTCTGGTTGGCATTATTTGAGATTTCATCGATGGAGTGCTATTTCCATCAGAAGGATTTGCTAATGGTTTGAGTTAGACCCAATTGCTATGAGAATTGCAGTAAACTTGATTTAGCTGAGAGTAATTTTAAGAAAACCTGAAAGGACGCTAAGAGGTAAGTTGGCGAATGAATGGGTAAAATATTAGTCAGTTTGATTTCTCAGCAAAAACTAATCTTTTGGTTAGGGTTGAATCACTCTTTTGTTGCTATTTTTGTTTAATCTAGATCCTAGATCATCCAAATAAGATTTCTTGTGGCTAATCAGTGTTGACAGACACAGCCCCAGTTTGTCCCCACTAACAGCCCCATACAATATAACAATCCTAAATGACTTGTGAACGACTGGATGGTGAAAGGGCTTTGTAAGAAGGATTTCCTGCAGAAACCTTTCACCATCCTGATCGGATCGCTATAGTTGCTTGGTGAATATTTCATTAGGCGAAGGCCTCGCGCCTGATGCAGCATGTTATTCCAGCCAGCAGTTAGGTGGTCAAACTTTTTAGGACTATTGTAGGTTCAGGATCTTGTGGGTAATTGTTTGATCGATAGACCTTGGAATCGGCTGGGGTTAAGTCATAACCGGGAATCACTGTTCAATGCAACTGATGCGTCAATTCTGGCGGTCTATCGACCCAATTTGGAGAAGGCAACTTGATCCATCCTCTCTACAGTTTCGCCTGACCGTCGAAGTAGCAGTTTTGTTTACAGTGGGTTTGGGCAGCGTTGCAGCTTGGACAAGCTGGAAAATGCAGCAAGTGCTGATTGCCACCCACACCCAGAATATTGATTACATTGCCACTCGGTTTCCCCGTGATGTCGAGCTTTACAGTGAAATGCTGCCGATCGCAACCGGGTTACAACGAACCATCAATAATGTGGCTGTACCTGGCTTAATGATTTGGGTCAAGGGAACCAATGGTCAACTGCTGGCCCAGTCAGCCAGTTTGAATATGTCGGCCAGTCTGAGAGCTGAGCTGATGTCTTTAGCCGAGATGCCTCGGACGCCGCAGGTTTATCCGATTCATGGCCGGTATGTGGTGCTGTGTGAAAGCCCGGTCATGGTCGAAGGGAAACACTTGGGCAGGGTTTATTTGGCCCAAGATGTAACGGAGGATCAGCGGCAGTTCATCAATGCCATTAACAGTTTGATTGGAATTTGTCTACTAGCGATCGCAGCCATGCTGATTCTGATTTTTCTGCGGATTCGGCGATCGCTGCAACCGTTGCAGGATATGAACCAGATGGCTGGCGCTATTTCTGCCGAAGATTTAAATAAGGCCAGGTTACAACTGCGTCATGCCCCCAGTGAGGTCAAGGAATTAGCCCAAACCTTTAACCTGATGTTGTCTCGGTTGTCGGATGCCTGGGAGCAACAGCGGCAGTTTGTCAGCAATGTCTCCCACGAGTTACGCACGCCTCTAACCGTTGTGCTGGGCTATTTACAAAGCCTACTGCGCCGCAGCACGAACCTGAGTGATTACCAGCAAGAGGCGTTGGCAACCGCCATTTCAGAAACGGAACGGACGGTACGCCTGCTGCAGGATTTACTCGACCTGGCACGGGCCGATAGTGGATACATGCCGTTTCATCTGGAATCGATTGTGCTCAATGATCTGCTGGCTGAAGTCGCGGGCATGGCGGAAAAGTTTAGTCATCGGTTGATTCAGGTGCAGGCGACAGAGGAAATTGCCGCGATCGTCGATCGGGATCGTCTGAAGCAGGTTCTCATTAATCTGATCGTGAATGCAGTGAAATATTCGGAGCCTGATCAGTGGGTCGAATTAGTCCTGGAACAGGTTGATCACCAGGCCCTCATCCAGGTCAGAGATCGGGGGGTTGGCATTCCCCTCCAGGACCAAGGGCGTATTTTTGAACGCTTCTATCGGGTGGATGAAGCTCGATCCCGGTCAACAGGAGGGCATGGGTTAGGCTTGGCGATCGTGAAAACCCTGGTGGAAGGGATGGGCGGCAGTATTACCGTGCGATCGACCTTGGGAGAGGGAAGCGTATTTGAGATCACGTTGCCAACCCAATTGCCAGAATAGTTGCTTTATCGGTTCTGAATCGAGGACGGACTGCGATCGCAACCTGAGAAATGGCTGAGTTGCAGATGAAAGGCGTCTCAGGTTGAACTTAAGTAAACCTCTGCCCAGTCTTCAGAAACGGTTCAGGCTTGACCGAGATGCTTTACTCAGTGAACCGATTGGGTTCACCTGAAATTGTGTCATTTTTCAACATTGAGTCAGGAGTAACCCATGAAATTAGCGTCTTTGCTGACTGGTATGGCAATGGTTGGCCTGGTTACGGTTGGGGACGCCTCCCTCAAGGTGTTCCAACCTACCCTGGTTGGAGCTGCTACCGCTGCTGAAGCCAAACAGTCTGGACCAACTGTGCAAGAGAAAATTGCCCTGATTACTAAGAGCAAAGGTCAGATTGGCAGTGGTGATCAATTGCGTCGCTTCTTCTATGGAGACTTGGAACCGATTGGTATTCAGCCAGGCGGGGCGGGGATGGTGGTTAACCTTTACAACAAAGCCAACAACGTCACTTTTTCCTACTGTTCCACCTATGATGTCGTCGTCGCCGTAAAGGCTGGCAAAGTAACTACCTTTGCAGCCAATGAGGTGAAGTAAAAGGCACATCAACAAAATTCAAGGTGGTGCTGAATAGCAATATGAATTGGAACGTAGTTTCAATTCATATAACTTCTGATTCATACCCGGAATCAGCAACGCCAAATTCAAAGTTGGATGCCAGAGATGAGACTTCAAGGGAATGCTCCTATTTCTTATCTCTGGCTTTTTGTAATTGGTATTTTGGTTATCTCAGATCTTGCACCATTCTCAAGAAGACGCATTTCCAGCATTTCTGACGATAGGCTTGCCCCGCCCTGAACTAAAAGTTTGGGCTAATAGGGGCAAGTCCACTGAAGTAGACTGGAAAACCCAAGTTGTGGATCGTCAGTCCGTTTAAACGGACTTAGTTCTGTTAGCCCGCAATTCATTGCAGGGCGGGTTGTTGCGAGCGATGCAAGTCTCAATTATGCTATGGCGATCCGATCAGGATTGTGAAAGGTTTCCGCAGGCAATCCTTCTCACAAAGCCCTCTCACCCTTCAGTCGTTCACAAGTCATTTAGGATTGCTATAGTGCCATCTGTGGTTCCACGAACCTGAAAAACCCCGGCATGTTATTGCTCCCTCAAGGCATAGCCAACACCCCGCACGGTTTGAATCAAACGGGATTCGCCTTTCTCTTCCAGCTTTAACCGCAAGTAGCGAACGTAGACTTCAATGATATTGGAATCACCCATGAAGTCATATCCCCAAACGTTTTCCAGGATCTGATCTCTGGTGAAGACCTGACGGGGATGGGTGAGTAGATATTCTAATAAATCAAATTCTTTGGCCGTTAACTCGATCGCCCGCTGGCCGCGAAACACTTCACGGGTTCGACGATTCAAACTTAAATCCTCGAACTGCAAGACATCCTCGTTCGGTTCCTGGGTGCGGCGCAGGTGGGCTCGAATTCTGGCCAGCAGTTCTTCAATGCTGAAGGGTTTGACCACATAGTCATCCGCTCCGGCATCCAGGCCCGTGACGCGATCGCCCACCTCATCCCGAGCTGTCAGCAAAATAACCGGAATTTTACTGCCGGTTGCCCGTAGGCGACGACACAGTTCCACTCCCGTTAACCCTGGCAGCATCCAATCCAAAATTGCTAAATCCGGTTCAGACTCTCGAGCCAGACTGAGCCCTGACATGCCATCATGGGCCACACTAACCCGATAGCCTTCACTGCCCAGTTCCAGTTCGACGAACCGAGCCAATTTAATTTCGTCTTCCACCAGGAGAATGTGAGGTGTCATCGGTTGACTCCTGAGGTGAGTAGGGTAACATCTTCTACTGTAGTCAACATAGGCTGAGAAAATGAGTTTTTCCTGAGTTGGGCGCTAGCGTTTCATGAGACCAGCGCGCGCGGTCTAAGTCAGGACAACGGATCGGTCAGCCTGCTCGTCCCTGGGATTGGCTGATCGGTTGACTAATTCGGGGCTCTTGTGCTGGGCGTCATATTCGGCAAATTGCTGGATCAGTTTCGCTATCAATCCTGTCCAGCCGGTTTGATGGCTGGCGCCAATCCCAGCACCATTATCGCCGTGGAAATATTCATAGAACAGAAGCAAATTCCGCCAGTCCGGATCGGTCTGAAACCTCTCCGTTGCGCCATAGACTGGCCGTTGCCCGGTGGGAGTTTGCAGAAAAATGCTGACCAGTCGCTGCGACAGTTCCGCCGCCACTTCCCAGAGGGTTCGCATCTGTCCTGAGCCGGTGGGGCACTCCACTTTGAACTCATCACCCAGGTAGTAATGGAACTTTTGCAACGCTTCGATCAACAGAAAATTCACCGGCATCCAGACCGGCCCACGCCAGTTGGAATTGCCACCGAACAGGCCGCTGCTGGATTCAGCCGGTTCGTAATCGACGCGAAATTCGCTGCCATTGGCATAGAACTGATAGGGATGCTCCGCATGGTAGCGGGAAACGGCGCGAATGCCATAGGGACTGAGAAACTCGGACTGATCCAGCATTTTTTCCAGAATGCGTCTGAGTTTATCCCGTGAGACGATCGCCAGTAGGCGTCGGGCTCCCATCCCTGGGGTCACCATACAGGCCACGTTCTGGCGCAAATCGGGCCGGTTTTGGATAAACCACTCCAGTCGTTTTTTGAAGTTGGGCAACTGGTTCAGGGTTTCCGGTTCCAAGGTTTCAACCGCAAACAGGGGAATCAGGCCCACCATCGATCGCACTTTGAGTTCAATTTGGCGATCGTCGGGCAAATGCAGGACGTCGTAATAAAAGCCATCTGCTTCGTTCCACAGGGAAGCTTCCCTGTCACCAATGTGGTTCATGGCATTGGCAATGTAGAGGTAATGTTCAAAAAACTTGGTGGCAATGTCTTCGTAAACCGGGTTGGTCTTGGCCAGTTCCAGGGCGATCGCCAGCAGGTTGAGGCAATACATGCCCATCCAACTGGTGCCATCGGATTGGTCAATATGTCCACCCGTTGGCAGCGCCGCACTGCGATCGAACACACCAATGTTATCCAGGCCCAGGAAGCCCCCCTGAAATACGTTGTTGCCTTCCACATCCTTGCGGTTGACCCACCAGGTAAAGTTGAGCATCAGTTTTTGGAACACGCGCTCCAGGAACTGCCGGTCGGCCTTGCCGTGCATCTTCTGTTCAATCTTATAGACCCGCCAGGTGGCCCAGGCATGCACCGGCGGATTGACATCGCCAAAGGCCCATTCGTAGGCGGGAAGCTGTCCATTGGGGTGCATGTACCATTCCCGCGTCAAGACGTCCAACTGATATTTGGCAAAGTCGGGATCAATCAGAGCCAAGGGAACGCAGTGGAAGGCCAGATCCCAGGCGGCAAACCAGGGATATTCCCACTTATCGGGCATGGAGAGAATGTCATCAGTGTAGAGATGAAACCACTCATGGTTGCGACTACGTTTTCGTTCCGGCGATGGCGGTGTTGTTGCATCCCCTTTCAGCCAGTCTTCCACAATGTAATGGTAGTACTGCTTGCTCCACAGCAGCCCAGCAAATGCCTGACGCTGAACCATTTGGCGATCGCCATCCAGGGGGAAGGGGGTGATCTGGTGATAAAAGTCGTCAGCTTCCTGTTGGCGGGTTTGCAGGATGCGATCAAAGTCAGCCCCAAAGAGGAGTTGGGGCAGGTCTGGGGAAAAATTTTGGGATTGACCGAATGCACTGCCATCGGTGAAGGTTTGATCACCGAAGCGGATTCGAATGGTTTGGCTTTCTCCCGCCCCCATCGTCAAGACGTAATGAATGGCCGCTTTGGTGCCTACCTGATCTGGATTGACTGCAGCTTTATGGCCCAGAACCACGTAATCGTTAATCCCGTCTTTGACATAGGCGGAGGGATTGGCCGTACCAAAAATCCGCTGGTGATTGGTTTCATTTTCGGTAAACAGCAGGGGCGTAGGGCTGCTGCTGCCTTCTGCTTGACCAGACAGCCAGCGCTTGCCCAGGTCAGGATGAACCGCTTCAATAACATTCATTCCCGCTGCTGGCCTGGCCTGCAATACGGGCTTTTTAGTATCGCCATTCCAGCTCCAGGTATTGCGAAACCAGAGGGTGGGCAACACATGCAGCGTTTGGGTTTCCGGGCCCCGGTTGACCACGGTAATTTGAATCAACATCTCTTCGGCGGATTGTTTGGCATACTCGACCCAGACATCGAAGTAACGGTTTTGCTCAAAAATTCCGGTGTCCAGTAATTCAAATTCCGGCTCTCGTCGGTTGCGACGGCGATTTTCTTCCACCAGTTGGGCATAGGGAAAGGCCTTCTGAGGATATTTATACAGGGCTTTCATGTAGGCATGGGTGGGAGTGTTGTCCAGGTAAAAGTAGTATTCTTTGACATCTTCCCCGTGGTTTCCCTCACGCCCTGTAAGGCCAAAGAGTCGTTCCTTCAGGATGGGATCGGCACCGTTCCAGAGGGCGATCGCAAAACAGAGTCGCTGGTGGTTGTCGGAAATCCCTAACAAGCCATCTTCGCCCCAGCGATAGGCCCGCGATCGCGCCTGATCATGGCTGAAGTAATCCCAGGCTTGACCATCGGGACTGTAATCTTCTCGTACAGTGCCCCACTGGCGATCGCTCAAATAGGGCCCCCACCTGCGCCAGTGGACCTGGTGAGTCAGAGCTTCTTGCAATCGCTTGGATTCTGCCGTGAGGGTAGCCATAGTTGAAATTGCTCCGTTGTAGAGAATCTCGAGTGGTGAGTTTACCGCTATCTGGAGTATCCACCTGAAAGCCAATCAGTGGTTGAAGACTAGATGAGAAGTTGCTGAGGGGATAGCTCCCAGGTTAATTCGTCAGCGAGGGCTGACCCAGGGGAGTATACTTTTTTCATCACTATTCAGGTCCAGACACATCCAGCCAGAAAGATGAGAGGATAGCGGTGACAGAGATTGCCAAACGTCCACAGCAACGGGCCCTGGAGGTACTATCTGGCCTGAGTTATCGGACGGGGGAACTCAAGCCTTATCTCCAGGAAATTGCAATGGGGGTGAGTGAACTCACAGGGGTGGACTGGTCGGTCGTTACCTTTTGCAAGGGGAATGCTGAACGGATTCTGGCCAGTTCCATCGATCTGGGCGATGCCGCCGATCAGGTTTATTCCCTTCACGGCAGCCTGACCGGAACCGTTGTGAAAACAGGCAACTGTTTGGTCGTTGAGGATGCAACCGTCTGTCGAGATTATGGCGAAGCACCAGAGGGCTATCAAGCCTATTTGGGCGTTCCCCTGCGCACCCCTGAAGGAAACGTGATTGGCACTATTTGTTCGTTTAACCATGCTCCCCGTCACTTTCAGGAGGAAGAAGTGCGGCTGGTGCAGATTTTTGCCGACCGGGCCGCCACTGCCATCGACAATTACGATCTATATCAATTGCAGCAACGTGTGAATCAGCAGTTGCAGCAGATGAATCAGCAACTGCAAGCCGAAATTCAGGAACGGCAAGAGGTCGAACGGGCCTTGAGGGAGAGTGAGTCCCGCTTCCGAGCCTTGGTGGAACAATCGGTTGATGCCATCTTTGTGCTCGAACCTTCGGGCCAGTTTCTCGATGCCAATCCGCGCGCGTTGGAAAACCTGGGCTACAGCCATGAGGAATTATTGACGCTAGCGGCGCCGGATGTGCAAAAACAACTACCTGACGGTGGGTTTGCGGCAGCCTGGGAACGAATGGCTGCTGGAGAGATTGTGATCGTGGATGGGCTTCACCAACGCAAGGATGGCTCCACTTTTCCGGTCGAGGTGCGCAGTGGGGCGGTGGAATGGGGGGGACGGCAAGTGGCGCTGGCGATCGCCCGAGATGTGACGGAACGCAAACAGGCGGAAGAAGCCCTCCGTCAGAGTGAGGAAAAATTCCGGCAATTGGCGGAAAACATGCACCAGGTGGTCTGGATGTATTCCCAGGATGGTCAGCCCCTCTACCTCAGTCCAGCGTTTGAGCGTGTTTGGGGACAATCCTGTGCAGTCTGGTACAACAATCCAGCCGTTTGGTGGCAAGCCATTCATCCAGATGATCAGACACGGGTGCGGACGGCGTTCTATCAGGATCAGGAAGGCAATTTTGAAGAGGAATATCGGGTTATACGGCCCGATGGGTCAGTTCGGATTATTCGCGATCAGGCCTTTCCAATTCGGGATGCAACTGGAGCCATTTATCGCATAGCCGGAATTGCTGAAGACATTACGGAACGGAAGCAGGCTGAACAGGAGCGATTAAAGGCGATCGCTGCCCTGGCGGAAGTGGGGGAATTAGCAGCCATGATCGTGCATGAACTGCGGAACCCATTGACCACCGTGCTGATGGGCCTGAATGCTATCCGACGCATGGATCTGCCTGCATCCATTCAGGAACGCCTAAACCTATCGCTGGAGGAAGCGGAACGGATTCGCAATCTGCTCAAGGAAATCTTGCTGTATGCCAAACCCCAGGCTCTGCAAACATCGGAATTAGAGCTGAATGCCTGGATGGCTGAAATGTTGGAAACCATCCGCACCATGCCATCGGCCTTGAGTCGTCGTGTCGAGTTTATTCCGGCCAGCCAATCGGTCACTGTGTTGGGCGATCGGGACAAGCTGAAGCAGGTGTTTATTAATTTGATCGACAATGCCTGTGAAGCGATCGCAGAAGGTGAGACCGTTACCTGGCAGATTCATCCAGATTTCCAACTGCATCAGGTTACTATTCGGGTGCAGAATGGCGGCCCTCCAATTCCGCCGGACATCCTGCCCAAACTTACCCGACCCTTTTACACCACAAAGACAACTGGAACAGGACTGGGATTAGCGATTGTAAAACGCATTGTGGATGCCCACGGTGGTGAACTAACTATCACATCCACCGCCGCAGAGGGCACCACCGTCAGCATCAAATTAGCCATCGCTCCAACCAATCCAGACCCATCACAGCCGGTGTAAGGTTCCAGCGCCATCTCCCCATCCTCCCCATTCCCTAGCACGATCGCAACCGCGTCAATAGCAGCACCACTTCATCCACCGCACTTCGCATTGTATTGGCTGAGGCGTTGCCGTCATTGACCAGAATGCTGAACACCAGAGGGGGATAGTTGGGTGGGGTGAGATAGCCTGAAAGGGCAACTACGCCAGAAATCGTGCCAGTTTTGGCCGATAACCGGCCTTGGGCTGGGGTGTTGCGAAAGCGATTTTTTAGGGTGCCGTTAACTCCGGCAACTGGCAATGAGTTCCGAAAAATAGTAGCATCGCTGCCCATGCCCATGGCCTGTAAAGTTTGCACCAGTGCTTCCGCCGTTGCGCGGTTGCGATCGGCCAGGCCGGAGCCGTCCACCATGGCATACTGATTGGGATTGACGCCCAGTGGTGTGAGGACGGTCTTTATTGCCGCGATGCCACTGGTGGTTGCATCCAGGGCCGTCGGGGTTTGCAGCCTGCCCAGCAACTTCAGCAGAGACTCGGCATAGATATTATTACTTTCCCGGTTGGTCTCCACCAGTAATTCAGATAGGGGCGGAGACTGGACGACAGCCAACTCCACTTCCCCCGCCGGAGCTGGGGTTTGCCTGACCAGGGTGGACTGTTGGACGGTAATGCCGCTATTGGCCAGGACAGTGCGGAACCGTTGCACCAGATAGTTGCCAGGGTTGGGGATAGAGGCCGACACGGGTTCCGATTCGGAACCGGCCCGGAGTTGTCCGCTAATTCGGACGACCCATTGCTGGGAGTCTCGAATAGCATCAATAAATTCTGATTCCCTGGCGGAAACGGTGACCGATTGGTTGTTGATCCGCCAGGTTTCAGCATCCAAAGGGTCATCCCACTGAACCCGTAGCGGCTGCCCGACCCGCTGGGGAAATAAAGTCAGCATGATGGCGTTTTGGTTCAGCATCAGGCTGTTAACCGGAGCACCATAGCCAGCCAGGGTATCCTCGGCATCCCAGTTGGGGTTGATGACCGGACCGCGAAAGAAGGTGTCATCCCCAATCAGTTGGGCCACCTGGTGTACCTGCTTCTGTTTCAGTTGGTCTGCCAGCAGGGTGAGTTGGCGAGTGGTCAGGCTGGGGTCTCCCTGGCCAATAATTCTCAACGTAGCCAGGTTGGCAGCCTGGGTGTTGCCATATACCGCAGTGCGAAATCGATAATTGGCTCCCAGTTGTTTCAGGGCGGCAGCGGTGGTGAACAGTTTGTTGTTGGAAGCGGGAATCAGCAGGGTCGTGGGATTTCGGGCAAACAGGGTGGTGCGGTTGGCAGGGGTGGCTGCTTGGGTTTGGATCACCACGCCCCAGCGCGATCGCCCCAAAGCGGGACGGTTGATCACCTGGGCGATCGCGGGCCCCAACTGAGCCGGACAAAGGGGTGCCTGAGTCTGGGCCAGGGCTGAGCCCGGTCCAAGTAGGATGATGCCGCTGAGCAACGAGCCGATTCCTACTGGTAACCAATGCTTCACAACAGTCTTCTCCCCTGCAACGGTAGACCACTCTTGATAATGCCATACCCTTTGACTGACCTATCCACCGGGAGTTCCCAGATCGGTCGATGGGATGGGTGTGGTAGTGCCACAATCGTTCCTCTTTAGTCAGATATAGCGGTTTTCATATTTATAGACTACGGGGTGAGGTGCAGAAGGCGTGATAGTAAGGCTTCTAGGTGTTCTTGTATTTATGCAATCCGCTATATCATCCTGAATAACTTATCAAAACAATAATTTTTTTCTTGTTGCCTCCTCTTCCATTGAAGGGATGAAACATGGTTAAAATCTTTGTACTTTCGAATCAAGCAGGGAAGAAATGAGTTGTAGAACTATAAAGTTTTCTCGATTGTTTGAATGTAGATTTTCCATGGATTGAGAATCTACTCAGATCGGCCAAGAATAACTGGTTCTGCAGAGCTGAAGTTTCTAGTGAAGCCGTATTACTAAAAATTTGTGGTTCTTCCGAATCAAGCTTTTCTATCGAATTTTTGTAAAAAAATCGGTGGAGAAGTGGTTTTAAATACGGCTTCTTTGCATCAGTTCTCCACATCATTGCTTCATGGGTCACCTACTGGTAGTCAGCTTGTCCTTTTATCCAATTTTGATTTAGGTCCCATTCTAGTTCTTGTCGTAAAGCCTGAATTGTGACTTAAGGCAAATCAAGCGGGTGATGTTATTTCGCTTTCAGTAGCCCCAGGGCAACTGATCTACAAATGCTTAATCAGGTCGTGTGAGGATTACCGTGAATCACTATCTATCAATGTTTGCCGGTCCTATTCGGTTACGGTGCTTACTGGCGGGCTCCTTGACTGTGGGGCTCGCTGCGCTGGGATGGTCGCCTGCAATTGCAGCGGAACCAGCGTCAGCTTTGCAAGGGGCAAAATCAGATCCGTCCTCTGTGGCAACCGATCGCTCAATCTCCTCTGTTACTGGAACAGCACAGGCGAATGCGCCGGTCCCGTCATCGGTGGATTCGTCGCTCAGTCGCTTGCCGTCGGTGGATCAGCTATCCGACGATGGAGCATCCAGAATCACCCCGCTTGACCCATCCCCGATGGGGCAGGTGACTTCTGTCTCTCAATTTACGGATGTCAGTCCGACGGATTGGGCCTTCCAGGCATTGCAATCGCTGGTTGAGCGCTATGGTTGCGTGGTCGGCTATCCTGACAAGACCTATCGTGGCAATCGGGCCATGACCCGGTATGAGTTTGCCGCCGGTCTGAATGCCTGTATGGATCGGGTCAACGAATTAATTGCGGCTGCAACCGCAGACCTGGTCCGCAAGGAAGACCTGCTGCTGCTGCAGAAATTGCAGGAAGAGTTTGCGGCGGAACTGGCGACCCTGCGGGGGCGGGTGGGTGCCCTGGAGGTGCGGACTGCAACGTTAGAGAAGCAACAATTTTCCACTACGACCAAACTGAACGGTCAGGTCATCATGGCGGTTGTTTCCGGTTGGGGCGGGGCCAGTGGTGACGGCAGCACCCCTAAAGGGGAAGGCGGGATTCCGACCTTAGTTGATCGGGTTCGTCTGGACTTGAAAACCAGCTTTACGGGTAAGGATCTGTTGATTACGGGACTGCAAGCCTATAACTTCCTGGGCAGTCCGGTGACAGGCGATGGCAGTTTGCAGGCGGCTCTGTTCCCAGGACAGGCGTTTCTCACCTCTGGGATGACCAAACTGGGGTTTGAACCCCAGTTTCCTGGTTTTGATGTCAAGACCTTGACCCCCCAGGCTGCTAACTCCGTTAATCTCTACAAGTTGCTCTATGTTTTTCCATCCGGTTTAGACAATCTGACCCTGTTTGTGGGGCCAGCGGCTGAAGTAACCGATGCTTTTCCGGCGGTGACTCCCTTCTACGGAGAAGGGACCGAAGCGATTTCCCGGTTTGGTTCGCTGAACCCCGTCTTACGAGTTTCAGGCGGCACCTCGCTGACGGGGTTGGCTTCGGCGGCAGGCTTTATCTGGAGCATTACGCCGACCATTGACTGGCGGGCTCTGTATGGCAGTGTGAATGCCAATTTGCCAGGGACCGCGCCGGATATTCTTCCCGGTGTTTCTGCGACGCCGTTGGGGGCGGGTTTATTTAGCGGCAGTAGTGTGATTGCGACGCAACTGACGCTCAAGCCTTTTAATACCGTGGAAGTGGCCCTGAATTACGCCCATAGTTACCATGAAATCAATATTCTGGGCACTGGTTTAAGTACCTCATCCGCTAATGCTCTGGGTGGGCTACCTGTGGGTATTCCGGTGCAGTTGAACTCTTTTGGTGGCACCCTCACCTGGAACATTACGCCCCAGATTGCGTTCAGCACCTATGGAGCCTGGATTTTGGTCAATGACCAGAGTAGTCGAGTGGATGCCTCTTCCAATTTCAGCAGTTGGATGACCGGCTTTCATTTCAAAGACGTTCTGAAGAAGGGCAGTAGTGCCGGACTGCTGTTTGGACAGCCGCTCTATCGCTATTCCTCTGGCGGTGATGCCCGCCGGATTGCCAATGCGGTTCCCTATCAGTTGGAGGCCTACTACCGCTATCAGGTTACGGACAATATCAGCATTACGCCTGGCGTCTTTGTCATCTTTAACCCGGAAGGATTGACGACGAATGACACCACTACCGTTGGGGTGTTACGAACCACCTTTACCTTCTAGGTTCTAGGTTGCACTCCTGATGCGAAGCGTCTAGTGCAGCGTCAACTCTAGAAATTAGGGTTTGTAGTCAGCGCTTCAGCGCTAAAGCGCCGACTACGAGCCAATGGGTTCACCTTAAAATTAGGGTTTGACAGAACACTAGCTGGAATGGGTTTGACAAACCAGAAGTAAATGGTATATATGTACTACTAGCTTCATCACTCCTTAACGTCCCTGCCCCCGTTGTCCCTGGGGGCAATTTTTTGCCGAAACCCTTGCTCATCGGTCACAATCTGGAAAGTTGGTTGTGTTCCTTGCTCCGATCTCGGATTGTTGGCGCAGGGTCAGTTGGATCCTGCGGCCGTAAGTGTGCGTCAGTCCCGTGCAGGGATTGTTAACATCAACTATTGCGACGTCACGACCAAACTGGGATGCAGTTTCTTTCGATTGGCTTCAGGACTCTGGCAGGGATGGGGGCGATCGCCGCGATCGCCTACCTGACCATTTGTGGCTTCTTGCTGATGGCCCAGAACCGGCTGATGTTTTTTCCCTCGTCAACCATTGAAACTACACCAGAACAATTGGGCCTGCCCCACCAGGATGTCTGGATTCCAGTCCAGGTAGGGAACAAAGTTGAACGGATGCATGCCTGGTGGATTCCCGCCAGGGGAACCGAACGGGGAGTGGTGCTATACCTGCATGGCAACGGGGTCAACGTTGGGGCAAATGTGGGCCAGGCGGAACGGTTTCATCGCTTGGGCTTTTCTGTGCTGTTGATTGACTATCGGGGGTATGGCCTCAGTCAGGGCGGCTTTCCGACGGAAACCAGTCTCTATCAGGATGCGGCGGCGGCCTGGACCTATCTGACCCAGACCCGGCAAATCCAGCCGGCCCAGATCTGGTTATACGGCCATTCTCTGGGAGGGGCGATCGCCATTGAACTGGCCACCCACCACCCCGACGCGGCGGGCTTGATTGTGCAGGGATCCTTCACCCGCATGCGGGCCATGGTGGATCACGTCGGTCAGTTCTGGCTATTTCCGATTGACCTGATTCTGCAGCATCGATTTGAATCGATTCGCAAGGTGCGATCGCTGCATCTGCCCGTGTTATATGTCCATGGCACGGCGGACAGTGTAGTTCCCTCCCAAATGAGCCGGGAACTGTTCCAGGCCAGTTCCCAACCCAAGCAGCTTTATCTGGTGGAGGGGGCCGATCACCATGACGTGGGTGAGGTGGGGGGCGCTGCCTACCTGCGGACCTTGGACCAGTTTATGAGCCAGTTTGGCAGTCAAGCCACGGTCAAACAATCGCCACCAACTGAATCTCAAAGGTGAGATCTTCACCAGCTAAGGGGTGATTGGCATCCAGGGTTACACTGGCATCGGACACATCGGTTACAATCACTGGGATGATCTGACCAGACTCGTGCTGCAGTTGAAGTTGCTGACCAATTTGGGGTTCCATTTCGGCTGGCATCTGATTGCGCTCAACCATCACGACCATTTCTTCCTGATAGGGCCCATAGGCCTGCTCTGTGGGAATGACCTCTGTTTTCTGGTCTCCTGGAACCATACCCACTACGGCCTTCTCAAAGCCTGGAATAATCGACCCTGATCCAATGGTGAACTCCAACGGTTCACCCTGGATAGACGAGTCAAAAACGGTTCCATCATCTAATTTGCCTGTGTAGTGCACCTTGACTGTGTCACCGAATTTGGCCTGTGTCATGAACATTTCTCCAAAACTGTTCGTCTCTGAACGACTCCTGCACTGTTAATCGATCAGATGGCAACTATCAATGTCTAGCTGCTGATCAACCAAGGGAGCACATCACATCTTGTTCAGTATGGTGCGCCTGCCTGGAAAACCGAAACTTCCTTAAGCTTGTTTTCCGAATCTCTCTGCAGGTCACATATCCTGAAGAAGTGTAAGGTTTCTTTGCTAAAACAGGCTGTGCAACGATTTAGAGTTGGGCGTTTTGGAGTTGGACGTTTTGAAGTTGGGCGTTTTGGAGTTGGGCATTACATGCCATCGGATTGGGATGCAGGTGTAATTGTGATTGGCAGCGGCATCGGGGGGCTGGTGGCTGGTGCTCTGTTGGCTCGCTATGGTCGGCGGGTGGTTGTCTGCGAAAGCCATTCTATTCCGGGCGGGGCGGCCCACGGATTTTCTCGTCAGGGTTTCCACTTTGATACGGGGCCTTCCTTTTTCTGCGGCCTCAGCGATCGCCACGGCCTTAATCCCTTGCGACAGGTTCTGGATATCCTGGAGGAATCCGTGCCAGTCATTGCCTACGATCCGTTGGGCCACTATCACCTGCCTGAGGCAACCCTGCCCATTTACGGTGACCGGCAGTGCTATCGGGCCGAAATTGCCCGGATCACGCCGCAAGGGGCAGTTGAATTTGCGCGCTTAGAAAAGCGATTGCTGGCGCTTTACCAGGCTTTGCGGCGGATTCCAGTGCCAGCTTTGCGGGCCGATTGGCAGTTGCTGCCGTTGCTGTTGCAGCGGTATGGAACGGCCCTCCTGCAACTGCTGCCCCACCTGCGGGCGATCCAAGGATCGGTGGCGGATCTGATGGCGGATGTGGCGGATCCCTTTGTCCGTCGGTTGGTGGATCTGGAGTGTTTTTTGTTATCCGGCTTGAAAGCGGCAGGCACGGTTGCGCCAGAAATGGCCTTTATGCTGGGGGAACGCTCCTACTCGGTGATTGACTATCCTTTGGGAGGCAGTCCGGCGATCGCCCAGGCCCTGGTCAGAGGGCTGCAAAAGTGGGGCGGTCAGATCCACCTGGGCAAGCACATTGAGCAAATTTGGCTGGATGGGGGCCAGGTGCGGGGCGTGTATCTGCGGGGTGGGGGCCAATTGACAGCACCTGTGGTGATTTCCAATGCCACCCTCTGGGACACCTATGGCAAATTGCTCAAGCCCCAGGACTTGCCCTCTAGTTACCGGCAACGGGCAATGGCCACTCCGGCGATCGACAGTTTTATGCATCTCCACCTGGGGATTCGGGCCGATGGACTGGAGGGATTAACCGGCCACCATGTGGTGCTGCATGACGGCCAGGTGGATCTGACTGCTCCCGGCAATACCTGTATGATCTCCATTCCCTCGGTTTGGGATGCCAGTCTGGCCCCAACTGGTCACCATGTCATCCATGCCTATACCCTGGAACCTGCGGCTGGCTGGCGGCGGGATGCGGATTATCCGCTGCGTAAACAGGAGCGGGCCCAACCCCTGTTCCGGGCTCTGGAGCGCATCATTCCTGACCTGCGACAACGCATCGTGCTGCAACAAATTGGCACGCCCCTGACCCATGCCCATTACCTACGCCGCCATCAGGGAACCTATGGTCCAGCGATCGCCGCCAGGCAAGGGATGTTTCCGGGCCCGCACACACCGATTCGGGGCCTCTATCGGGTGGGAGACAGCACCTTACCGGGAATTGGCGTTCCGGCAGTAGCCGCCTCCGGCATCCTGTGCGCCAATACCCTGGTGCCGCCGCATCAAATGGCGCCGTGGTTGGATCAGTTAGCGGCTAGCCAATCGTGATGAGGCTGCACCGATTGGCTGTCCGGCTAACAATGTAAGGCGGGACATTTTCTGAACTAGTGTTCTGTCAAACCCTAATTTTAAGGTGAACCCATTGGCTCGTAGTCGGCGCTTTAGCGCTGAAGTGCTGACTACAAACCCTAATTTCTAGAGTTGACGCTGCACTAGGACCTTATGGCATCAATTCCCTGGCTACAAGACTTTCGGGGTGAACTGGCGGCTCTCGCAGCGGCCTTTATCTGGGCGATCGCCTCGGTGGTTTATACCGGAGTCGGGCGACAGATTGCCCCAGTGATGCTGAATTTGGTCAAAGGTCTGGTGGCGATCGCCTTGATGCTGCTGACCCTGCTGCTGACCGGCAACCTGATGCCCGCCATTGGGGTTTATCCAGTGGGGTTGCTGGCCCTCAGCGGCGCGATCGGTATCGGATTGGGCGACACGGTCTACTTCAAAGCCCTGAATACACTGGGCCCCCGCCGTACCCTGGTGCTGGAGTCCCTGGCTCCGCCCCTGGCAGCCATCCTGGCCGGGGTCTGGTTGCAGGAGCAATTGACGTCGGGTGCCTGGCTGGGCATTCTGTTGACCGTTGCCGGAGTCACCTGGGTGGTGGCGGAACGGGCCCCCGAGTCGCCCCATCCTTACCCACAGGTCATGCGAGGCTTAATGTATGGCCTGCTGGCGGCTCTAGCCCAGGCGAGTGGAGCCGTCCTGTCCAGGGCGGCGCTGGCTGGAACCACCATTGATCCGCTGTGGAGCAGCCTGATCCGTCTAGTAGCTGGGTGTCTGGCCCTGTTGATTTGGGTCGCCATGCGAAGCCACTCCTGGCGACAACTGCAACGGTTGGCCGATCGCCGACTACTCATGACCGTCGCCGGAACCGCCTTCGCCAGCACCTATCTGGCTATCTGGTTGCAACAGACCTCGCTAAAATATGCACCGGCGGGTATTGCCCAATCCCTGAGTGCAACCAGTCCGCTGTTTGTGATTCCCATTGCGGCTGCCATGGGAGACAAAATCAGTCTGCGATCGATTCTGGGGGTTTGCGTTGCCCTGATTGGAGTCTGGTTACTCTTCACTCGGTCTTGAACAGGCCGTTGCAAAGGCGCTTTTGGGAGGGGCTATGGAAACGTAGCTGGGTGAATCGGCGGCGGCTGACAGCTCACTCCCTGCCAATCTGAACCATTCAGGCTACTTCGAAGACTTCACGCCGACCGCTGCCCCGGTAAGCTAGCAGATCGGGGTTCTGAACGGCCTGTTGCAGGGTTGTAGATGGACGGCCGACCTGATCTGCAGCAACATTGACCTGATTGATCGTGGCACTGGTGAAGACTAGCAATGAGACGGCGCCAGCCAGGAGGGGAGTAAGTGTAGACCACATAGCCATCAATATTCCTATCAAGGTGTCTATACCCAGATACAGGAATTCACAGGATGGATCAGGAAAAAAATCAAAGATTAAGTTTCTTCTTTAAAGAACGGCATATTTTCTGTGTTTTTCTCAAAAGTTTGGTTTCGACTGAGCGGTTGTTGCTCTGGTTTGAAAAAATTGACGATTTGACTTTTTCAGATCTTTCAAGGATCATTTTCGATGCTGGATAATGCTGTAAAGCGGCTGTAAATAAGGGGTCTTGCCCCCTAAGGGCTGGGCTTCCCGGTTGATTGAAGGAGCAAAATTATCTGCGGTTGAAACAGTAATTCTGTTCTATTTAACAGCAAAATCTTGAATAAAAATAATGTGACTGTCTGTCATCTGAATGGTGGATTGGAGGGATAAAAATCAGGTTTTATTTTCTACAAACTGGGTTTGATTGCCCTATTGAAATTGGTTCTCAGTCTGCACTATTGACAGCGTTTGCTAGGCTGCCGGTTTTCCCTAAAACACTACTGATGAATCGATTGCGGGCAGGGATGGCGATCTCAAGCCTACGGGATCTCGCTGCAACTGCAGTTGCAATCTGACTCCGTGGTTGGCTGGGTTCAAGTCGCTGAGTGAGCCAGTCTGCACGGCCAGGGACTCTAGTAGGAAGGACGCCTAGCTGATCTGGCGGCGGAACTGATGGATGCTGACGGTCATCAAGGCCAGGGCGATCGCCCCCAGGGCTAGGGCATGGGGCCAGAGCACACCCAGACCCACGCCTTTGAGCAGAATGCCCCGCACGATGGCAATGTAGTGGCGCAGCGGATTGGCCAACGAAAGGATCTGGAAAAAGACCGGCATGGTCTCAATCGGAGCAATGGCGCCGGAGGTTTGAACCAGCGGCAGGTTGATGAAAAAGGCGGTCAGGACCACCTGTTGTTGCGATCGGGAGATGGTGGCCAGCATGATGCCAATGCCAATGCCGACAAAGACATAGAGACCTGACAAGGCCATAAACAGCAGAAAATTACCTCGAAACGGCAGACCAAACACCAGCCGCCCCAGGGTCAGAGCCAATAACACATCCCCCATCAGCAGGACAAACAGGGGCACAATCTTGGCCAGCAGAATTTCCCAGGCGGCAGCCGGGGTCATCAGCAACTGTTCCAGGGTGCCGGTATCCTTCTCACGCACCACGGTGACCGCTGAAACCAGGGTGCCAATAATGGTCAGGACCAGGCCCATCACACCGGGCACGAAGAACCAGCTACTGGTCAGACCGGGATTGTAGAGGAAAACCACCTGGGCCGTGACCGGCGGCGGCACGACTGGGTCGGATAAGCGCCGACCGTATTGCCGCACCATTTGCGACAGATAGCCACTGGCGATCCCGGCGGTGTTGGCATCGACGCCATCAATCAGGAACTGGATTTCAGCCGTTTTGCCGCTGGCCAGTTTTTGGCGGAAGTCCGGTGGAATGATCAACCCCGCGGTCAGAAGTCCCTCTTTTACCTGCGTGGCCAGATCGGTTTCACTGCTGGGATAGTCCGCCACCTCAAAAATTCGATTTTCGGTCAGGGCAGACACCAGTTCCCGACTGGCGGGCACGTTGGCGTAATCCACCACGCCCAGTTTGAGGTGGTGCACCTCCGGATTGAGGGCAAAGCCGTACAGCAATAATTGCACCGTGGGCGGGATGGTGAGTAAAACCAGGAGTTGTTTACTGCGGAGAATCTGGTTCAGTTCTTTGCGGATCAAGGCCCATAGGCGGCTGTCCAGAAATGGGTTGAGCCAGCTAAGCAGGCGTTTCAGGGGGGGGTTCCAGGTCATCGCAGCCTATTTCCCTTTGCTGGCATCGTTAATTAACAAGGGCAACAGCGCACTGCTGCTAATTACAACCGTATCCATCCAATTGAGGGGGGCTATGTGGAGCAATTGTCGCAGACCGGGAACGATCGCCGACAGCAGTTGCAGCCCAATCGAGGCCGACAGGGCGATCGCCAGATAGCGGTTAGGCGGTAGCGGTTGGGGGCTAAATAGACAGCGGGTTCTGGATCGACAACTGATGGCATGGAGCAATTGGGCCAGGGTTAGGCTCATGAAACCAATGGTGCTGGCCTGGGGGCCGATGCCGTAATTGCCGATGGCGTAGCCGTAAGCGGCCAGGGCACTGAGGGAGAGAACCACGGCTTCCAGGGCAATGCGCTGGAGGTCGGCTGGGGGAACAATCGGTTCGCTGGGGCTGCGGGGTGGTCGATGCAGCACATCCGCTTCCGGTGGTTCCAGGGCCAGGGCCAAGCCCGGAAAGATATCGGTGACCAGATTGAGCCAGAGCAGTTGCAAGGCGTTCAGCGGTTGGCCCAGGCCCAGACTGATACCGGCCAGCATGACCAGAATTTCGCTCAGGTTGGTGGCCAGGAGAAAATGCACCGATTTCTGGATGTTGCTGTAAATGGTGCGGCCCTGACTGAGGGCGATCGCCAGTGTCTCCAAATTGTCCTCCTCCAGCACCACATCCGCCACTTCCCGCGCCACATCGGTGCCGCTATGCCCCATGGCGATTCCCACGTCGGCCGCTTTCAGGGCCGGTGCATCATTCACCCCATCGCCGGTCATGGCTACCACCTTCCCGGCCCGCTGCAACGCCTGCACCACCTGTAACTTATTGGCGGGACTAATGCGAGAAAACACCTGCACCCGATCGCAAAGGGCGCTGACCTGTTCCGGTTCCAGGCTGGTCAGATCGGTCGAATCCAGAATTTGCAGGTCCGACCCGGCCCCCAGATTCAGTGCTTGGCCGATGGCGTAGGCAGTGGGGCGCTGATCACCGGTAATCATAATGGTGGCAATTCCAGCCTGATGGAACAGCTCGATCACGTCCTTTACCCCTTTGCGCAGGGGATCCGCCAGTCCCACCAGGCCCAGCCAGACCAGATGATCCCGATTTTCTGCGGTTGCATCGGTGGTGTGCCCGTAGGCCACGCCAAGTACCCGCAAGCCGTTGCTGGCCATGCGATCGTTGTCGGCGGCGATCGCCTGCCGTTTGCTGGGAGTCAGGGGCGTTACCCGTTCCGCTTCCAGATACCAGGAGCACAGGGCCAGCACCTCGGTGGGATTGCCCTTGACCGCCAGGAAGGATTTGTCCTGCCCCTGTCGGTGCCGGGTCAGCATGAAGTTTTGGGCCTCGGAACGGTGTTGCACCTGCTCTAGGGGCAAGGTTTGTCGCAGCAGGGGAATATCCAGCCCCGCGGCGATCGCCAGTTGCAGCAGAGCATTTTCAGTGGAGGAACCCATCAGCACGGGTTCGGCCTGCCAGTCATCAACCAGGCTTTCATTGCAGAGGGCCACCACTTGCAACAGTCTGTACCAGCCGTCGCTGGCAGTGGGCTGCAGCACCGTGTCGCCGTCCAGCAATCGACCCTCCTGTACCCGCAGACGACGATCATCGATTTGCAATTCCGCCACCGCCATCTGATTAGTGGTCAGGGTGCCAGTTTTGTCAAGACAGAGGGCCTGCACCGAACCCAGGGTTTCCACCGCATCCAACTGCCGGATCAGCACCTTGTGCTGGCGCATGGCCCGAATGCCTAAAGCCAGGGTGGTGGTGGCCACTGCTGGCAACCCTTCCGGCACCGCTGCCACCGCCAGGGCCACCGAGGTTTTTAGCATCTCCGTCAACCCGTAGCCCCGCACCAGGCCGATCGCAAACACCACCGCGCAGACCAAACTGGAAAGCAGCACCAACTGACTGCCAGCCTGATCCAGTTGCCGTTGCATGGGCGTTTCAGGCGTCGCCGCCTGTCCCACCAGGGTTTGGATGGTGCCCAGTTCAGTCAGGTGACTGGTCGCCACCACCACCGCCAGTCCCTGGCCGCCTGTGACCAGGGTGCCAGCATAAACCATGTTGGTGCGATCGCCGAGGGGCAACTGCGGATCGATGAGGGTCGCCACGGTTTTCGTAACTGGCAAACTTTCCCCCGTCAGGGCGGACTCATCCACACTCAAATGTCTGGCTTCAATTACCCTGGCATCTGCCGCCACATCGGTTCCTGGCCGCAACACCAGCAGGTCGCCGGGAACTACCTCCTGGACGTTGATCTGGCGCAGGCTGCCGTTCCGCATCACCCAGGCAAGGGGACTGGCCAGTTGTTTGAGAGACTGAATGATCCGATCCGATTGGGTTTCAGTGGTGAAGCCGATCGCCGCATTGATCAACACCACGGCCATAATCACGAGGGCATCGGCCTGACCGCTGGTGAGGACGGAAACTCCAGCGGCAACGCTCAGCAGCGCCACCGGTACAGAGGTAAACTGGGCCAGAAAAATGGCCAAGCGAGAACGGGAAACCGCTTCCGGCTGCACATTGGCACCGTATTTCTGCAGGTTGAGCTGAGCCGACTGGTCGGACAGGCCAGTTTTCGCCGAGGTCTCAAATTGCGCCAGGATCGTCCCAACATCCTGGACATGCCAGGGAATCGGGATGGGTGGGTTGGCTGGGTCTGACATGGGTGAAGTCACTGCCCCAATTGCTCGTGCCTCATAGTGCCTCAATGGTGACACGTTTCCAACCAGTCCGGGAGCCGTTGGGGATAGTGAGAGACAACGACAGATCCTTTTTTCCAGATTCCAGCATTGGCGCAGCATGACGGATGCGACCTTTGCTTTCGTTATCCACACCATGGAGTCCGCAGCAACCGACGTTTCGGTAGTTGCTGTTCCCGTTAAGACGGTGGTTGCCCGTCAGCAAAATGTTGCATCATCCCGAACTTTAACGGGAACCGTTGAGCCAGCCGAAAGTGTCACCCTGACCAGTCGGGTGATGGGACATATCCATGAATTGCGGGTTGATGAAGGCGATCGCGTCACAGCCGGAGCGGTGCGGTTTCGCCCTATTTTGCTCACCAGTGTTACCACCATGCTGGGCACCCTTTCCATTCTCAACGATCCGGTCTGGGCCGGGCTAGCCTGGGCTTTGTTGGGTGGCATGCTCACCTCTTCGGCCCTGACCCGATTTGTCATTCCACTGATGTACTACGGCCATCGGTCTCAACACCAATCAGCGCAGGATTCTGCGGAAGCAACTGCTTTCCCCCAGGAAGCCTTAACCAGCTAAGGGTAGTCCAACTCATCAAACATCCCATCGGTGCCCTCACCCTAAATCCCTCTCCCAGAGCGGGAGAGGGACTTTGAGATGGTCCGGCTCCCCTTCTCCCATTTTGGGAGAAGGGGTTGGGGGATGAGGGCTAGAGTTGCTGACCGATGGATAATTATTTTCATGGACTACTCTAAGGCGAATTTACAGCATTTTTCACAGTGACATAGCAGATTGCAGACGTATTTTCCAGAGGGGTTCCTCCTGCAGCGCCAACTGATCCAGGACAATCAGGTCAGGGTTGTAGGCTGACTGATCGGTCTCAAGTGGTTTGACGATCGCCTGGCGAGGAATGATGTAGGGCAATTGCAACCGCTTGATTTCTAAGAACAATTCACCTGCGAGAAACCCGCTAACCTGCTTATGCGTCCCAGTCGGTTGCATTTCAACGACGGTCCCATTCCACAATTCATAGCGACCATAGCCATCCGGATACCAGTCCAGAAATTCCTCTAAGGTCATCTGTTGGGGAACTGCTTGAGCCACAGTTCTGACGCTCCCATCGCTGCATTATTTTCAAGTGTAGTCTAGCGATGTAGGGGCGATCGAGCACAGGTGGAACCATTTAGGTGAGGAATGGCAAGTTTGTAGTGGCTAATTTTTGCCCTTTAACTCTACCGACAGGAGGGTGCGCCCTGCCACTAGTTAGAAGAGGCGAATTCCCCGTGCCAGCATTGCTGCGAATAGAGGAATGAGGGCCAATCCGGTCAACTCTCCCTTAATCAACCAGGAGAGTCGCTGCATCTGCGGGAGTTCCAGGGTGGGAGGTTTGCCATCCCGCAACCCTTTAACCCAGGAGACAAAGGAAAAAGTAGGGTAAAGGGACAGCAAGCTCACCAGGATGAAGATGCCAACCTTGGTATAGAACACCGGACTACTGAGGTAGTAATCGGTTCCTTTGCCAAAGTAGATAACCCTTAGAATCCCGGTAATCAGAACGAGGGTAGCGGATAGACCATAAATGGCATCGGCTACCAGTATTTTCCAGGCCTCTGCCAGATTGAGATCGTTTTTTAGCGTTTGACTTTCAACCACTAAGGCCCCAAATGCCAGCATGAAGCCCAGATAGTGTAAATAGGCTGTAATTGCACTTCCCCACATGGGTTTCCCTGCCAGAAAATAGGCGTGTCGTCTTGCCTGAAAAACTTTAGGCCTGATTGCACCCACAGTCACCCTCGTGGTCATGGTCTGATTCATGTGCATGGGAATGAGCGTGTTCTTCAGGAGTACTGACCACAAGACAACCGGCAAGATAGGCAGTGACCGCTGTATCCGGATCCGTCTCAGGGGTGATAATCGGCAGAATTCCCTTTGAGTCCAAACGACGGGCTAATCCCTGGCCCATGCCGCCGCTAATTAATACCTGCACCGTATCCAGCGGATGAGGGTCTTTGGGAGAACTCTCATGAAAGCTCTGGTCTTTGGTGAGTTGTAATAGTTGTTTGCCCTGAATGGTTGTGGTCTCTACGTCATAGAGCCAGAATCTCTGGCAATGTCCGAGGTGTCCGGTCACATTGATTCGGTTTTGGCTTGCCACGGCAATTTTCATAAGGTTCTTGATTCCTGGTAGGTTCGGTTTGAGAATTTAAGGAATTTGCAGCGGGTTTAGAAACAGGGAGGGGTAAAATCAGGATGCAATGGTAGCGCAATAAACCACCTAGTGTTCTGTCAAACCCTAATTTTAAGGTGAACCCATTGGCTCGTAGTCGGCGCTTTAGCGCTGAAGCGCTGACTACAAACCCTAATTTCTAGAGTTGACGCTGCACTAGATTGCTCATCCTGCCACCCTCTTACATCCTGGGCGTTGCTGATTCTGGGAATGAATCAACAGTTGTATGAATTGAAACTGCGTTCCAATTCATACTGCTATTCAGCACCACCTACATCCTGACTGTCTCCTGATCACTCACGGTTTCTTCAGACCCACCAGGGTTTTTCCCCTGTGCGGGGATCGGTTTCCGTCCAGGGGGAAATCAAAATCCGATCCTCCACAACCGCAACGTGGACAATCTTAAGTGGGAGTGGCGCTGGACCGCGAACTACGCTTCCATCAGGAGCATAGAGAGAACCATGACAAGGACATTGAAATTGCTGATCCATCGGGTTCCAGGGAAAGGTACAGCCCAGATGGGTACAGTTATCCACAATTCCCATGTTGTCCAAGGTGCCATCTTCTTTAACGATCAGGTATGTTGGTTCTCCTGCCAGACCGGCGACTAAGGCACGAGTTCCTGGCGCCTCTGCCAAAATTTGGCTAGCGGGGATGGGGTTGCCCAGGATATCTTTAGCCAGAATGGCGCCACCAGCTCCGGTCTTTTCTGTTGGAGGAATGAACACCTTGCCAATCGCATAGAGCGCCGAACCTGCAGTGACCGCAACTGTTGCTCCGGTGAGAAAGTTGAGCAGCTGCCGTCGGGATAGAGATGGACTTTCGAGTGGAAGACTTTCATTCATGATGAACCTCCTAGAGTTAGATGGCATATTCAGATTGCAAAGCACTGAGCTTGATCTGGGGTTGATAGGTAAACCCTGCTAAAGCTGTTCGTTAGTCTGACCAGTGTGAATTCCCAGCAAGCGATATAGACCGCAAAAACCGATCAAAGCAGTGATTAGCAAAACGCCACCGATAACTACCAGCCCAACACCCAGAGTAGAGTTGTTGTAGAGGAATAGACCCAGATAAAACAACACCGAAGCCAACAGTAAGCGGATTAGGCGATCGAGGGAACCAACATTTGTTTTCATAATGGTAGTCTCCAATGCTAGCTAGACTGCAAGACATCTGTTGCGGTTATACAGAAATAGTCCTTAACGTATCGCAGCGTTTCCTTGTAACCCTTTTTAATATAACTGATTGGCTATAAAGTTGTAAAGCGAAGCTGGGATGGGCGATTTCCTTGCAGATGGTGCCATGAGATGGGTCAACCTGGTAACTCTTAAGTATTACGAGACCAGTGATTGCTCCCCGGCGGATAATTGTCAGCGCTGACCTCTATTGCATTCAGATCAAGCTGAGACAGAGCGACAGTCGTCTGCCAGTACTGCTTGCTGTGGTGTTCCATTCAGTGGCAATCTCTGGCATCCCAATCCCCCAGGGATGAAGAATCTAGGGAACGGCTAAGGAAACGGTGATTTGACGATTTCCTCCCCAGCTTTTTTCCATCCTGTGAAACTAGGCGGAAACCCCTTCGCATTCTCGTAGCCCAACAAGTGTAACGTCATGACTCCCATTGCTGTTCGATAGCCGGTTGAACAATACAGCACGACGGGGCGATCTCGGGGAATTTTGTCCAGATTATGAGTTAAGGTGCGGAGGGGGATATTGATCGCATTAGGGATATGTCCCGACCGATATTCAGAGGGCTCTCGCACGTCCAACAACACAGTTTGAGGGTTCTCTAACAGACTTTTTAAGCCTGTGACATCGGCGATTGTGTAATAGCCTGACGGAATTGATGTGACAAAGCGATCGACGCCTGATTCTAGATTGCGGGTTTCCTCGGACAGTGTCTGCATCTTTTCCTGCGGGATCGATCTAACTCCGGGGAGAGTTGCTGCCACTATCAGGTTTTGCCCAACCCCCAACCATAGACAAATCCATAAAGTGGATCCCAGCAATAGGGTCTGAATTGACTTTTTGCCGATCATGCTTTTCTCCCCAAATGGGTTTTCTCGATTCACTCCGTCAAGCAACTCTTTCAGCACCATTGGTGATCGATTTTTGGGTTGCGATTCCGGCAATATGAGGGCCGACAATCGGAACAGACAGTCGAAAGCGTTGATAAACAACAGACTCGAAGCCGCCCTGTTCCAGGTATCTCCAGGTTTCCCGATTGGGGTGACAGTGATCAAATGCTCTTTTCCAGATCGGAGTAATCCCCTCTTGCACAGTGCGAGTACAGGTGCCGTCGGTCGCAGCAACGTGCTCAAGGAAGACAAAGGTGCCACCCGGTTTGAGAACCCGCTGAATCTCTTTTAAGGTGGCGTCAACGTCGGCGACAGAACATAGGACATAGGTGCTGACCACCGTATCAATGCTGCTGTCTTCTACTGGCAATATTTCAGCCCGTCCTGGATGCAGTTTGACCGCTATGAGCCCCTGGTGCTCTGCTTCTTGATGAAGATAGGGATACATAAAAGGGTTCGGTTCCACCCCAATCCAGTCAATGTTGGTTGGGTAGTAGGGGAAGTTGGCACCAGCACCAGGGCCAATTTCTAAGACCCGACCCTGCAACCGACCCAGCAGCGATCGCTTCAGTTCTGCCATTGTGGCATACTCCTTGCACTCATGCAGTCGGATGGCGTGATCATCGGCATCATTGGCTTTTGCCATGCCCCAGGCAAATAGCCGTTGATGCCAGCTTTTTAGGAATGGCTGTTTCATGGGTTTACAGCAGGCGAGGGACTTTCCCTAATTTATTCAACTTGTAGTATTTTTCCCACGCCAGTTTGGCCCAGCGGGCCCAGGCGCCTCGGGGAGCCATTTCCCGCTGTTCATCGCGGTAGACAAACACCCCCTCTTTGCCCGTATCCATAATGCACAGCAGGTTAATTTCTTCCCGGAAGCTTGCTGTGGCAGCTTCTCCCCGTTCTTGCTGAGCGATATTTACGGCGGCGGTTCTGGCCATGACTTCGGCTAAATGCCCTTGCCGGGCTCGCCAGGTAGGTCCTTCAAAATAGGAACTGTCGCCAATCGCATAGCAGGTCTCAAAGCCTTCCACCTGAGCGGTATCATCCACCGTCACGAATCCGGCTGCCGTCAACGGCAGGTCTGATTGCTGCAACAGAGGGTTGCCCGTCATCCCCGGCGTAAAGACAGTCAGGTCAGTATCAACCTGCGTCTCATCTTCAAACACCACGCCACAGGCAGTAAACTCCTTAATTTTCTTGCCCGTGATGGTAGTGATGCTCCGTTCTTGAAACAATTGTTGTAACTGGGCCAGACCGCCTGCACCCAGTCGCTTTCCAGGGGCGTCCGAGGGACTAACGAAAGTCAGTTCAAAGCGATCGCGTAGCCCTTTTTCCCGCAAATAGGTATCGAAATTAAACAGCACTTCAAAGACCGGCCCCCCTCGCACAGCGGTCGCATCCTGAGGATTGCCACTGAATCCACAGGCGATCTTGCCGGTTCCCTGCTCCACCAGCCCCAGGAATCGTTCCTGAATCTGGACCCCATCCATGGGTGAACCACAGATGGACAGGGTATGCTCGACGCCTTTGGGCCTGAGTTTAGAGCCTCCCAAGGCAATGATCAGGTAATCGTAGGCATGCTCCTGTGTTGAGGTCAGGACAATGCGCTCTTTCGCTCGTACACCCTTGACCGTTTCCAGCAAAAAGTTAAAGCCGTGAATCTCTGCCAGTTGGGGCAGGGGCAGCGATAGGTCTTCCAGGCTGCGCTTGCCCACGGTGAGCCAAATGGAAGCGGGATAGACATACAAAAAGTCGCGGTTGGAGATCAGGTCAATTTGATAGTCCCCTTTGAGTTGGTGGGTCAGGGAGATCGCCGCTTCTACTCCGCCCATGCCACCGCCTAAAACCAGAATTCTTTTCACTGTGTTTACCTCACGGGGCGATCGCGCCATTGGCAGACAGCCACCCAATGTATGCAATATACCATATAACTATAGAGTGATAAAATGAGCATGGACTATTCAGGTGCTAGTTGTCCCTTCTATAGCGATCCGATCAGGATCGTGAAAGGTTGCCGCAGGAAGCCCTTCTCGCAAAGCCCTTTCACCATCCAGGCATTCACAAATCAAAGAGGATTGCTATAGGAGTCTGACCTGGAGTATGACAAGCCGTAACTATTGCCAGCAAACTGCTCGGAATCCTGTTGGGGTGTAAGCATCTGAATGATTTAATGAAGCTTCCGACAATTTATAACTTTTGGGTTATATGATTGTGGATAAGGGCGCTTCCGAATCGGATGTCAGTTCAACTTAGGTTTGAGAGGTTTCCCGTTGCCGAATCAGAGCCCCAACGCTTGCAGTCAGTTGGCTGTTGTATCCTTAGGGGGAGGTAACCGATGGTGAATCAACCAATTGTCAAGCTGTTTCATCGCCTGCTCACTGTCCTGGGTCTCATCCTTCTGATCTTTAACCTGCAGGCTGCGGCAGCCCTGGCTCAGACGGAAGCGGCAGCCCTTGCGAAAGCCGTGCAAGAAATTGAAAATCTGGATGCCCTGCGGTCTGGCTTAGCCTCGACGTTGGAAGGCAAAACTGAAGAACCGACCCTGCAAACGATGAAGGAAGTCTGTCGTCCGGTGGGAATGCGGGCGATGCAGTTGGGACAGGAAAATGGCTGGCAGGTGAAGCAAATCGCCACCAAATATCGGAATCCTGCCCATGCGCCCGATACCTTGCACGCCAGGATGGCCCTGGCCAAATTTCAGCAAGATCCGGAGTTGATGGGCTTTTGGGATCGGGAAACCATCAATGACCAGCCAGGCACCCGCTACTATCGTCGGATTAACGTTGAGCAAAGCTGCCTGGTCTGTCACGGTGGCAAGGATCGGCGGCCCCAATTTGTGAAAGAGAACTATCCCCAGGATCTGGCCTATGACTTTCAGGTGGGTGACCTGCGGGGCATGTATTCCGTTTTCATGCCTGATGTAAAGGCAGTGCTCCAAGGCGCATTGCCATAATACCTGGCAGCGGTTTCAGGGGTTGACGGCAATAACCCCCTGTTTGAGAGGAGGCAAGGCATGAAACGAATGATGGTCATTACTTTCAGTTTCCTGCTGGTGGTGGTTTCGACAGGGACGCAGGGGCGATCGCAGGCCACCCGACAAGCTGGTTCAGGATGTCCAGTCAACCCGGTGGGGTTCTGTGAAACGGAAACCCTGGAAACCATTCGAGGACAGGTTTTAAAAATCTCTCGAGTGACCACCGGTCAGGGAACCGGTGCAGGCATCTATTGGTTGGTGAAGACCAGCACTGGCACGATGGATGTCCATCTGGGCCCAGCCTGGTATCTCGGTGCCCAAAAATTTACTGTTCAATTGGGCGATCGGGTGGAAATTAAAGGCTTGCAAACCAACCGAAATGGGAAGCCAGTCCTGCTGGCCAGTGAAATAAGGCGGGGCAATCAGGTCTTGATGCTGCGTGATGCTCGGGGAATTCCTCTCTGGCGCAGGTAGCAACGCTGATAAGCTGTCTGCTTGCAGGATCGACTGAAGCAGCGTCTTAGCCCGATTCCGATGGAGAGCCAGAAACCATCCCCATTATCCCGACCTGTCCCCGTTTGTTCCGTTTATCCAAAGACAGAAATTAGCGTGTCGAAAACCATGTGGTGCTATATCCGAAGAATTCTTTCGTGGCTGTTGTTACTGGGGGCATTGACGTTTCTGATTTTGGGGTTGACGGGCAAACCGGCTGATGCTGCCATTCGACAACTGGAGGAAGCTCCAGGTCAGGTGGTCTATCAGGCCCGGCAGACGCTAACGGATCAGCAGGGCCATAGCTGGCAGGCGATTGGATTCAAGCGCATTCGTCCAGACGGCAATACCAGCTTTTATCTGCGGTTAGTTGGTTTCCCCGGCACGGTTACGATCGATCGCTCCCAGCCCCTGATTCTGAGCAACTCCCTGGGGCAAACCTTGACTGCGGCGGATGCCTCCAGCCAGATTTTTACTGAGGCCGGTTCTCCTGAACCCCATGTCGGGCAGTATGACTTGCAGCCTATTCTGTCCCAGTTGCGACCGGAAATTCCCCTGCGCTTGACACTGGCAACAACTAACCACACAGCGGTGATTCTACAGGCTCCTCCCACGCTGGTCCAGGAATGGCAGGCACTGGCAGGTTATGAATCATAAGCTTGGCTAAAAATCTGTCTTCCCCAATCAACAATCAGAGGCAAGAGACCATGCGAAATCAAAATCGGCGTCATCAAAATGGGCAGAAGGTTTGCTGCAGATGTTGGAGCGCGATAGGAGCCTGTGCTGTAGCAATGACGATAACAGCCCTTTCAGTCAGTGCTGCTTCCACCCCAAAACCCGATCCCAGGACCCAACAGGCCATGATCGAGGCCATCAACGATGAATATCGGGCCCGTGCATTCTACACGGCTGTGCTCAACAAATTCGGCCCGGTCCGTCCTTTCCTCAATATCGTTCAGGCAGAAGATCGGCATGTCCAGTTGTGGAATCGGTTATTTTCTCAGTATGGCGTGCCGATACCGCAGGATACTTTTGCTGGCAAGCTGGAAGCTCCAGGAACCCTGCGAGAAGCCTGCCAGATGGGAGTTGAGGCAGAAATTGCCAATGTTCGGATGTACGACAATTTTCTTCGCTTTGTCCAGGAATCGGACTTGAGGGCTGCCTTTTCGCAACTGCGCTGGGTGTCTCAAAACAATCACCAACGCGCATTTGAACGCTGTGTCAGTCGAACTACTACCTAGCGCCAATCAGGAGGTCAATCAAAATGACGGTTAAATATGTCACCCATTCCCTCGCTACTGGCGATATTACAGTGCTGGGGCATATCGCCGATGTGGTTACGGTCAAAGGTCATACCATCTCTCGGGTGGGGGCGATCGAAGGCCAGGAGCAACAAAATCCCCCCGCTGTCCATGTCAATTTAGAAGTTGCTGGCGGAGGAGAAGGCTCTGCTGAAATGTTGGTCCTGATGCTGGGGCTGCAAGATGCGGTAGAGATGGGGCTGCAACTGGTTGCCATGGGGATTGAGGACAACCCAACGATGAGCGTTGAGGATGTGCGCGATCGCCTGGTCCGCCTAGTGACAGAACTGGATCAAAGTCTGAAAGTTGTTCCCTAACTGACTCTGAGAAAACACGCCATCAAGTAAAGGGCACCTCGAAAAATCGATTTATCGGTAGCTCAAATCCTTGAAATCTCGTGAGTCACTCTCAATAAGCTGGTATCTTTCTCAATAAAATTGAATTAATCGAGGTTCCCTAAAGAATCTTGATGGCTTCACAGGTTCCTCAGGTTTGAGCCGTCAAATTGAGAGAGCGATCATCACGGGTCGGTCAATGACTGGGACAGTCCTGACGTCTGATCACCCGTGTGCTAGCCGCCCATTGGCCACACAATCCGACTGACTGACCACCGGGGATCGGTCCTCCATCACAACTCCTGCTGAGATTGCCTGGTTTCCCCTGGCCTTACCGGTTCTCTATCTGGTTGGCTTTCCCCTGGTGCGGCGGCAATTGCGGCAACCCCAAATCAGTGAATGTGGTTGTAAGCCAGACCTGTTGATATTGTGAAACTCACTTACCAGTAAATCTGATGAACGCTTTGGGCTGGTCAGTCGTAGCATACAATGGCTCCTCAGGTCGTTGCTAACGGAACGGTGGCGAGAACAGCAGACCGCCTTTAGTCCAGAGGTTGTTTTGACCACGGGGCAGATTCAGTGCCGTTTGTGGTCCCAGGTTGCGATCGTAAATCTCACCGTAGTTGCCCACATGCTTGATGGCCCGCAGGGCGAAGTCGTTGGTTAGACCCATACCCTTACCCAGGTCGCCTTCGGTGCCCAAAAACCGTTTGATAGTGGGGTCTGTACTGCCGCTCTGTTCCGTGACGGTTTTCTGGGTCAGGCCCAGTTCCTCCGCTTCCATCAGGGCATAGATCGTCCAGCGCACGGTGTCGGCCCAGGCTGAGTCGCCCCCAGCCACTGCCGGAGCCAGCGGTTCCTTGGACAGCACTTCCTCCAGGATGACGTTGTCTGCTGGATTGGGTAGGGTCGTGCGGCGGGAAATTAATTGGGAGCGATCAGCGGTCACGCCATCACAGCGCCCCTCAGCATAGGTGGCAAAGGTGGTGTTGACATCCTCAAACACAACCGGGGTGTAGGCAATGCCCCGTTTGCGCATCTGATCCGTCAGATTTTGTTCCGTCGTGGTGCCGGTCTGGATACAGATGGACTTGCCTTTCAGATCGGCCAGGGTTTTAATGCCACTGCTCTTTTTGACCATGATGCCCTGGCCATCAAAAAAGACAATAGGGGCAAAATCCAGTCCTACCGAGGTATCGCGGCTGAGGGTGTAGGTGGTGTTGCGGCTGAGGATATCCACTTCGCCGGTCTGGACAGCGGTAAACCGTTCTTTGGCGTTCAGGTTGCGGAACTCTACCGCATCGGGATTGTCGAACAGAGCCGCCGCGATCGCCCGACAGACCTCCACATCCAGCCCCGAATACTTGCCATCGGCGCCAACGAAGCTAAATCCCGGTAGTTCACCGCTGACCCCACACACCAATTTGCCCCGACTCAACACCGTTGCCAAACGTCCGCTGGGCTGGCCGCCTGCCCCAGGTTGGGCTGGTGGAGCCGAACCCGAATCACCGCAGGCACTGAGCGGCAGGACAGCCAGGGTCGTGGTCAGCAGAAGGGAGGTCCATTGATGCATAAGGATTGGAGGGTGCAATTACTGAAACTTGGTTCAGTATACGGTGTGGGTGTGGGTGAAAGGGGAGGTGGGGAGGTGGCAGGTGCTGGGGATTAGGTGTGTCGAGTGTTAGGTGTTAGGTGTCAGGTGTGGGGTGCTAGGTGCGGGGCAAGACTAACCACCCAAACCAAAATCCAAAACCCGCAACCCAAAATCCAATCCCTGACCACTAACCGCTGATAAGATCTACATCATTAACCATTGCTTGATTGAGGTCCAGTGGATTTATGCGGTTCCGTACCCTTGCCATTTCCTTCCTGGCCGGTTTGCTCTGGCTATTTAGTATTTGGATCGCACCTCCTGCCTGGGCCTTAACGCAGATCCGGTTGTTTGATATTGATTATCATGAGTGTCCTGCTGAAATTGGGGCTGGGTCGGTCACGCCGGGTTCGGCTATGGCCGCCAATTGCTTTCTGATTACTGGTAAAGCCGAAAACGCTTCAGGCAAGCCGGTAATTAATGCCGATGTCTTTGGTCGCGTCTTTGACGCCAACAATGACCCGGTGATGCAAAACCGCAACCGCCTGGGCTCGATTGATGAAGTTCCCCCTGGTGTTAGTGACTTTGAGTTTCGCATTAGTGTGGCCGCCAACCAGCCAACTCCCTTGCGAATTGAGCATCTCAAGGCGGCTGGTTTTACCGGTAAAGTCCGACGTTAGGTGTCGGGCAAACACACCCGAGGCGCGCACACTCCCATCAGTTTTACCGTTGTGACCATCCCACTGGCCCGATCAATCCGCCGGATGAGGTGGTTGTTTGTATCTGCCACATATAGAGATGTCTGGGTTGCACTCAGTCCGGAGGGTTCAGCGAACTGAGCCATTGGGGTAGGTCCATCCTGACAGCCGGTCTGTCCGGTTCCGGCAAAGGTATGACAGTCACCTGTAACCGGATTCACTCGCTTGATTTTGTGGTTGTAGGTGTCGGCCACCCAAAGGTGATCCGCAGCAAATGCAACCCCCATACAGTGTTGCAACTGCACGTCCTCTGCCTGACCATCGCGATCGCCAAAATGAAACAGGCCACCGCCGCCGCAGACTGTCCGCACCACGGGCTGCGGCCCCAACCCAATCCCTCGAATAGCACTGCTTTCACTATCGGCGACAAACAACTCCGTCCCATTCGTACAGATGCCACTGGGCTGGGCAAAAGCCGCGCCAGCCGCAGGCCCATCCAGCCAGGACTCTGCCCCCATTCCGGCAAAGGTCTGAATCTGGCCGCTGTCCAGACCCAATTGATAGATTTGGTGCGATCCTGCCATGGCAATGAACAGGTAATGGCCCACCAGTACCAGATCCCAGGGAGAGTTGAGATCGGTTTCCAGGGCTAGTCCACCATGGGCCGCCAGGATCCGACTTTGCTGGCCGGTTCCGGCCAGGGTAGTGACCCGCTCTTGGGCCAGGTCAACGCAGCGAATGGCATGGTTGCCAGTGTCGGCTACATACAGACGGTTCCGATCTGGGTCCAGCGCCATGCCCTGCGGGTTGGAAAACTGGGCCTCGGAAAACGGACCATCTCGCAGGCCACTGTCACCCGTACCGACGATCGCCCACCCCTGTCCCGCCAGACTGCTAATGACAAGGCGATGGTGACCGGAGTCGGCAATGAACAGGCGATCGCCCGCCTCATCCGCCCAGACCTGACCCGGAAAAGCCAGGGGCGTGATCAGCGGTTGCCGGTGCTTTTCCCAACCGTAAAGTGACGGTTGCTGCGTCAGGGTTCCAGTTGTTCCCTTTTGCCCAACCATCTGACCAATCAGCGCCTCCAACCGTTGTCGATTGCCTTCCCCCGCCAGCGACGCCACCACATAGCCCTGCGGATCAATCAGCACCAGGGTCGGCCAGGCCCGCACCGCATACTGCTGCCAGACCTGCCGGTCCAGATCCACCAGGACAGGATGGCCAATCTCATAGCGCAGAATCGCCTGCCGGACACTCTCCACCGAATTCTCGCCATCAAACTTGGCCGAATGAATGCCAATCACCGTCAGGTCATTCGGGTATTGCTCCTCCAGATACTTCAGATCTGGTAGAACGTGTAGACAGTTGATACAGCAGTAGGTCCAGAAATCCAGCAAAACAACCCGTCCCCGCAGGTGCTTCAGACGCAGCGGGCGATCGCAATTCAGCCAGGGATACCCTGACGGCAACTCCGGAGCCCGAACTCGCGGTGTAGAATTTTCTATCATCAAATTTCCTTCTCCGGTTAGCGATCAGCGATTAGTGGTCAGTGGTCGGGGATTGGGTTCTGGATTTTGGATTTTGGGTTCTGGGTGTTGGGTTTTGGGTTGCTGACACCCGACACCTGACACTCAGCACCTGCCTATCTCCCCCATCTTCCCCATCTCCCCACTCCCCCATTCCGGTGGTTACAACTTTTGTCATAATGAACAATTAACCAACAGCCAGTCCTGCCAGTTCCGCTGTTGGGGCCTGAAGTCTATGAGTCGCGCAGAGATTGAGGCTGCTCTACAAGCGGCGATCCAGCAATGTGAGGCCGCGGCCTGTCCGCTCAGTGAGCAACAGCAGGAAATTCTGCTGGAAGCTCTCTGGAAATCTCTGGACGTTTACTTTCCAGTTGACCTGGCTGCGACGACGGACTCAGAACCCAATCCGTTGGATGAGTTGACCGTTGAAGAACGGCAAGCATTGTTGCAGTTTATTCTGGACCAGGAAAACCAGAATCGCCCCTGGAAGATTGCCCTGTTGAATGACTGGCTGCAGGGCAACGACTCAGGTTCTGTGCAATTTATCCGCGATCGCTATGGGGTGCAGTGGCTGGAGCAGGTCCGGCCTTGCCACATTGCCTACTATCGCAATCTGGAAGGGAAAGAGAGCGTCCGGTTGAAGGTGGGCGATCGCATTGAAGTGACCAATGGCTTGTGGGAGTGGGTGCAGGAGGAGGGGCCCTGTAGCCGGGAATGGTTTCCCTGCCTGGTGATTCAGGTGAACGATCCGTCCCTGGAAGGGAAGCAACCAAATCAAGTGTTGGATGGGCTCGATCCGCGGGCCAGTTGTCTGGTGCGGTTTGAGACGGGCGCTGAATACGAAATTCAGGGGATTTATGATTGGAATCGGTCCAACTGGCGCTGGTTGCAGGAATAGCCGGATCGTCCTCCGCTGACTGGCGGAATCAGCACCACCTCGTCTCCATCCTGCAGGGGCGTATCGGCGTCCACAAAGGTCAGGTTGATGCCGAAACGGGTCAGGTCTTGCCATTGGGCCAGTTGGGGATGGTCGGCAATCAGGCGATCGCGCACGGCCGCCACTGGGGTGCCGCTGGGAAACACCAGTTGCAGTTCCGGCTGGCCGCAGGCTTCCTGATAGGCCGCAAATAACTTTACCGTCACGGTCACGGTTGCTTCCGTCATTGTGTCTGACAAACTCTCTCTTATCTCATGGGTCGGGTTTTCCGGTTACTCCAACTGGGGGGTAGCCAGGTGAGGCAACCCAGCAGCAATAGCACAGGGGTCAGCCAGTTACCCCAGCGGACATAGGGCGTCTGGGTCTGGCGACGATAGATGGTCCCCAAGTGAGTGGTAAAGGCATGGGGCGTGGAGCGCCAGATGATTTGTCCCCGTGGGTTAATCAGGCTAGAGTAGCCGGTATTGGTTGCCCGCACGGCCCAGCGATCGGTTTCAATCGCCCGCATCAAGTCCTGGGCCTGGTGTTGCGCCATCAACACCTCACTGTAGGGATCCAGGTTGGAAGCTGTCAGAATAAATTGCCCTCCCGCTGCCGCCTGGAACCGAAAGACATCTGGAAAGGCCGAGTCATAACAGATACTGGCGATCGCCCGACCAAAGGGAGTATCCATCATTTGATGGAGCTTTCCCGGCAATCCCTGGGCTTCCAGGGTGGTCAACTGTCGGAACAAGCTTCCCAGCACCTCCCGCAAGGGAACATATTCCCCCAAGGGCACCAGTTTGATCTTGTCGTAGCGGCTGACCATTTCCCCCTGGCCATTCAACGTCAGGAGACTGCGGGCAATTTTGCCATCTTCGGCAGTAAAGGTCCCCAACCAGACTGGCACTTGATGCTGCAACACCGCCTGATAGAACCGACTGCGATCGCGGTTGGACTGATTCCAGATATAGGGCAGGGCTCCCTCCGGCGTCAGGATCACCTCTGCCCCCTGGGCCACCAGGGATTCATAGCCACGGGTATAGCTCGACTCCGCCTGTTGCAGGCCAGCG